>Ga0193716_1000912_pt1 | contig 17564 bp, 15 predicted proteins | sample U2c1metaG_FD_145901 | JGI IMG/M metagenome (GOLD analysis project Ga0193716, IMG submission 145901) | Soil microbial communities from a riparian zone of the East river system, Colorado, United States - U2c1 | ecosystem: Environmental > Terrestrial > Soil > Riparian zone | place: USA: East River...
TGTTACAGAAAGCTCCTCAGAAGAAAGGGTCGCGGGTATAATCTGTAGAAATTCCTATCCCACTTTATAACTTTAATTAACTTCGCGTAAAATTTTTATTTGATAGTGGTTACAATGGGCAACATTAAATTCCAGAACTATCTATAAAAGTAAATGACTGTTTTCTTTCGATGTATTCAATAAATTTTGACGAAGCGCTTGTATTAAAATCGGAACTGATAGATGCTGCTGTATTGCGGCCGCATGAAGAGGTGGTACAGGAACATATGGAAAAACTGCGTGATTATCTTGAAACACTGAAACCTTATATGGTGGTGCCTTCTATTCTTGCTTGTAAGGATACGAACGTAATTGTGGATGGACATCACCGTTACTATGCGCTACAGGCGCTTGGTTATAATAAGGTGCCCGTTACCTGGATCGATTATTATTCGGATAGTATTGTAACGGATCTGAATGATACGCCCGTGAGCAAGGAAACGATTGAAGCGGCTGCTGCAAGTGGTGAAATGCTGCCACCAAAAACATCTTTTCATCATGTAATAGACAAATCCGGAAATCCTTATCCATTGATTTTGCTGTCTGTTTTATTTAAAATATAGATATGGAACTAGTGGATTGGTTAGATTATGCCCTATTAATCATATATTTACCTATTATTTATTTAATAGCTAAAACGATTAGAAATAGACTATACCCTCCAAACCATCCTTGGAGAAAGTATTTTATGCCCAGTTTATTTTTAAAAATATTCGGCTCCATATTTATTACGTTCCTATACGTTTATTATTATGGCGCTGGTGATACTATTGGTTTTTATAGAAATATCCTTAGAACAAACCAAATTCTAAATGATTCAGTATGGAAATGGATAAACGTAGTGTTACAAATTCCTAAGCCATATGAAGCCGGATATACAGAATATATATCGGCTATTTCAACTTATCAATATGGTGGCAATGGTATAGTAGTGTCTATTGGATCTGTCATTGGTATTTTTGCTTGTAACTCCATCGTTATTATATCTGTATTGTTTGCAGTATTGTCTTTTACTGGCATATGGGCACTTTTTCGAATTTTTGCTGCTCAATACCCATTAATGTCAGATAAAATTGCACTCTCCGTATTATATTTTCCAAGTGTTATTGCATGGGGATCAGGTCTTTTTAAAGACACCATTTGTATGTTTGCCTTAGGATGGTTGACCTATTTTACCTTTCAATTGCTAATAAAAAAGAAAACGAATTTAATTTCAATTATAGGATTATTATCTAGTACTCTATTGATAGGATATACCAAAATATATATATTAGCGGCGCTAATTCCAGCTCTTTTATTCTGGGTATTAAGCACTTATGCTTTCAATGCTAAAAATCCAATTAAAAGATTCTTCCTAAAATCTGCTGTTCCTGTTATTGTTATTGGGTTATCCATAGGACTTGCAGGATACTTCAGTGAGGATTTAGGATTATATTCCATAGAAAACATTGCCAAGACTTCCACAAGTCTTAGAAATGATATTCTTGAGGATTCAAAAACATCTGATGGCTCGGGTTATGATCTAGGAGATATTAGTACAAATCCGGTCGATATAATATATGCAATGCCTAAAGCAGTTAATGTAACTTTATTTAGGCCATATTTATGGGAATCAAGAAAAATTGTAATCTTATTAAGTTCTTTGGAAAGTACAGCGCTTCTCCTAATTGTGTTATTTATTTTATTTAAAATTGGCATTGGTAGAACTATAAAAGTTATACAGGCCAACCCCAACATTCAATTTTGTTTAATTTTTACTATCATTTTTGCTTTTGCAGTAGGTATCTCTACTTATAACTTCGGGTCTCTTTCCCGTTACAAGATACCCTGTCTTCCATTTTTTGGTATAGCCTTGGCTCTTATCTATGAAAAAGGAATAGCTTTAAAGGAATCCATGCGTACCAGCCATATACGGAACAAACATTAAATCTGTGAGACTTGTTTGGCAGATCACTCTGTGAACAAACAGCCTTTTAGCCTTAGGCTCATTCGGTAGTAAAAAAGAGTACGCAACTCAACTTTCGGGGTTTACAAAAATAATCTAATAGTATGTAATAGATGAGTTAGATAACCCTCTATTGACGACTTATTATATTCAGAATTGTCAATAATTATTTCAAAAATGAATTTCCATTATTAGTTATAACGTCTTTATAAAAATGAATAGTTTGTTCTGCCATTCTTGAGAGGCTATAATCTTTCTTTTGCATTTCATAACCTACCTTACCGTATTTTACTGCTAATTCCGGGTGATCTAATAATCTTTCGACTGAGTTAGTAAATGCTTCTTGTGAATATGGCGTACACAATAACCCCGTTATTTCATGTTGCACAATTTCATTCATTGCAGGTAAATCAAAGGCAATAATTGGTTTTTTTACAGCCATTGCCTCCAATAAAACTAAGCCAAATGCTTCAATCAGGGAAGGAATTAATACAATATCTGATGAAGCCATCCATTCCAAGGTATTGGTTTGAAATCCAGTAAACAAAACTTCATTTGATATAGAAAGTTCCTGGCATGTTTGTTTGAGCTCTTCTTCTAAAATTCCGCTGCCTACTATTACCAACTTAAGCTTAGGATATTTATTACGCAGAGATGCGATAGCCCGTAAAGCGTAAATGTGCCCTTTTAATGGGATTAAGCGTCCTACAATAATAACTTGTTGTTCTGCAATGCGATATTCTTTCTTGCTAATTGTATCAGGATAATCAAAGCCGTGAAGAATGACATCCATTGTTTTAGCCGATACAATTTTTAGTCCTTCAAATAATTTTTTTAAAGAATGGGAAACTGCAAATGACCTATCAATGGAATTCTCAACAAATTTAGCTAATAATCTATATGAATCTAAAAACTTATAATTGACTTCTAAACCAAATTTATTATTATATGATTCTTGATACCCATGTTTAGTTGAAACTAAAATAAATTTACTTAGGAAAAGACGCTTTAACCATGAAAAGATCCAGTCAGTAATTAATAAATTAGAATGGACTAAGTCAAACTTTTCATGTTTAATATATGAATTTAATTTTCGGAGCTGTGAAAGACGTGGTAACTTATTAAATTGAAAGGCTGTCACTTTAATCCCAGCTGCTTTCAGCGTTTCACTAAAATAATGGACTTGTTCTTTATTTGGGTTAGAAACGAGTAAGGCAAAATGAACATTTATTCCTAACTCCTGAAGCTTAGGCGCTAACTTCATTAAATAGATTTCAGAACCACCAATACCATCAACATATTGGCTAAGTAATATTTTCATAACTATATTATCTCGTGTATGTTTAAAAAGTATTTTGAAAATATTTCTATATTGTGATTTTTAATAATAAAATTATGATTGCCATCATCCAATTTCCAATTAATTAATGTATGAAACATCGCATTAGCTAATTCATCAACATTTTTGTCTGTCAAAATTGTATTGCCTAACTCAGGTTTAACTAGTAGTTTGGTATCACCGTAAGGCGTTACAATCAACTTATTACAAAAAAGCATCCCTTCCATAAGTGATTGGGATGGATAATTTTCTAAATCAAATAAGCTTAGAAAAATTTTCGATCTTGATAGATATGAATAAATAAGTTTATCATCGTTCTCTAATTTTATTGCTTCATATCCAAATCTCTCATTTATTTCCACTTGAAGTTCTGAAACCCTCTTTCTTAATGGTCCTTTTCCAATTAAAATCAATGTTGGTTTCTTTTCAATTAAATCAAAATCCTGTATATGTAACTCAAGCATCCTTACAAACCCTTCAATACAAAAAATTGGATTTTTTAAATCAATCATAGAGCCAACATACATTATGTAGTTTTCTCTGTCTGTATTTTTAAAATTGAGGTCAATTGGCTTATTAGCAGTCATAATAAAAGGAAAGCTACACGGAGAGATAAATTTCCTGAATTTATAATTATGAAATTCATGGGTAGGATTTAATATATCTACATTTGTTGACTTCTTTAAAAAAGCATCCCACTGTGCTGTAGCATTCTTGCCATAAGTTGAAGCCATTTGGATAGATGCTGATCCAATCGTAACACACGATGAAAAATTAAATATTTTTCGGAAATATAAGATTGGGATTAAAAAAAATTGTCCTGCTGTATGAATCGTATTAATTCTATTTTTTAAAATTAAAAATAGTGCCCAAACCCATAAAAAAATGACTTTAATTTTATAATTTTTTTGATCATTGAACCAATAAACATTTTTATAATCAGCAATCGAATCGTCGGGAAACATTTTTTCCCACAAAGTTTTATTTGTAAGTAAAAACATCTTTTTTTCCGGGTAGTTGTCATTGATATACTTCCAGACTGTCATTAGCCGAAAAGCTAATCCACTAACTGTTTTATCAGCCCTTAGCAATACAATCATTAAAGTTCTACTCATAATTATTTAGATCAGTTAACTGCTTTAGTAGCTTGATACTCTCTTCGACATCTAAAGCTACCCATTATTTAGCCTTAATCATTGTCGTATTGCACCTTTCTACGCTACTTCTTAAAAGGTCTATGTTCTTAGAATAATCAATTACCCCCTAATTCTTTTCAAAAATTTAATCATTTTTTCGTCGCTACCATAATATGTATGTGCTTTGGGTGCTTCTTTCATTAATTGATCAAATTCATTTTCGGTAAAACCAAGTTTTTTTAAAACAAAATCTTTTTCATTTATTAATGCAATTGGTTCATAAATTGGTTGGCTTAATTCAATCAATGCCTCCTCCCTTGAAATTTCGTGGTTGTGAATCAATGCGGAAAAATGAACTTTTCTTTTATCTACATTAAACTTTGTAGGTAAAATATAGGCTTGATAAAATTTAGTAAAAACAGATTCATAATGTTTCCCGCCATAGTATTCCCAGCCAAATTCTTTTTTGAGGGTTTCCATTGCAGCTTCTTTATTATAGTTTATATTATTTAAAAGCTCAACATAGGTGCCCCCCCATCCCAATTTTAAACTCATTAAAAACTTTAAACTACCCATCGTTGGGAATTCTTTCAGTTTTCTAGTTCCAAATAGGCGATGAATACTTTTAATATTTTTCAAATCTTGTTTTCTCCAAATCCACGATTCTGGCATACCGTGCTCGGTCTTAAAATTAGTTCCAGAAAGTATGTATTTTAACTTAAATTCTTTTCTTAGCTTAAACATCGTAGCCATAATTGCATGATCCGTAAGCATTTCTATATCAATTACCCCCGCTTTTATATAGGAACGTTGCAAGTCTTTAAATTCAGGCCAACTAATTACATATGTTTCAAGATCAAAACCACAGGAATCTACTATTTTTTTTATATTTGATACAGCCGTTTTAGAGTTCCAACCATTATCAAAATGTACACATAACGGATTTAACCCCATTTTTTTAGCCAGGTAGCATATGTAAGAACTATCCACACCTCCACTCATTCCTATGATAGAATCATATTTACCTTTAGCTTCACTTTTAATCGTAGCTGCCCATTTGTTTAAATTACTTTCCGCTTGCTCAGGAGTAAAAATATATTTTCTATAGTTTGCATCGTAATAGTGACAATGATTACAAACTCCTTGTTGATCAAAATGTATATCCGGATCTGTTGTGTCCATTACACAACGGGTACAAACCTGGTATTTATTAGACATAAACTATAATTAATTTAATAAAATTATTTTTTGTTAATATTGTTGATAAATTCCTACTTTTTATATTGCTTTAATTTCTTGGATGGAAGGATAAGAAATAAGTACAGCTTTACGAGCTCCTTGAAATACGAACATGCTGCCAGCAGCCACAGCTGAAGCTCCTGCTTGGATTGCTTCTTTAAAATGTTGTAAACTGCCTGCTCCTCCATTTACAACTATTGGTATTTGAACATGTTGGCATATTTGCTGAATCAGCTTAAGATCATACCCATTCATGCTCCCTTCTCTATCAATACATGTTAAAATAATCTCTCCTGCTCCCATTTCTTCCACTTCTTTGGCAAAAGTTATAGGATCAATCCCTGTATTCTTTTGCCCATTTAGAATATGAACCTTTTTACTTCCAAGTAAGCCTGCAGATTTTACATCTATAGAAACGACAGTACTGCTACTGCCAAATTTCATTGCTGTTTCTTTAATAATATCCGGCTTAGTTACAGCAGAATAATTAAATATTTTAAAATTCGACTTACTTGAGCTATATCTTGTAAACCTCCCCCATAAGACATTGGCATAAATGCTTCTCCGGCAAGTTGTTCTATTAAGCTATACTGAGGTTCTTTTCCATTCTTTGTCGCTTTTATATCCAATATAGCTATTTCATCAACTTCTTTATCATTGAATATTTTTACAGCATTTATAGGATCGCCCACATATTTATGATTCTTAAATTTGTCACCTTTAACTAATCCATCGTCATCTATGAGTAGAATGGGAATGATTCTAAATCGATTCATAGCACAAATTTACAGGTTTTAAATAGTTACTTACCCAAAATAATTCATTAGTGATCAATATTTGTCTGCAAAATTTCTCAATAATTCCATCCCATATCGATGACTTTTTTCAGGATGAAACTGAACACCAATAATATTGTCTTTAATAAATCCTGAAGCAAAATTGATCCCATATTTAGTAGTAGTAAGTGTTTCAGCAACATTATTTAGTGCTACATAATAAGAATGAACAAAATAAAACCGATGTTCTTTATTAGTACTATCTAAAATATTACTGGATTTTGCTAAAATAGCATCATTCCATCCCATATGAGGGATTTTAAGCCCATTTGTAGCATCAAACACAAATTTTTTCACTTCAGCATCGATCCAGCCTAAACCTTTACGATTGCCTTCTTCACTACAATTTGCCATTAATTGCATTCCTAGACAAATGCCAAGGGTAGGAACTTTGTCAATGATTACTTTTTGATTAAGGGCTTCAATCCATCGATTCTCTTCCAGTTGTTGCATCCCTGCATCAAATGCCCCCACGCCTGGTAAGATGATTTTATTAGCAGAAGCAAGCTGTGCAGGGGTATCAATTATCTCCGCTTCCTTGCCAAGATACTTAAGCATATTCAGAATAGAACCTAAATTGCCCAACCCATAATTTACAATAGAGATCATAATATTTATTTCAACGCTTCATATATACTATTCAGATTTCAATAAGGCTAACTTATTTTTACTCATTATAAAATACATATAAACAATAAGAGAGCCAATAGCTATTATAGAAACAAAATGCATCCATGTAGCATTAAAAAGGAAAAATGATATTCCAAACAATAATAATTCTAACCCAACAAATAAAATTATTTTAATAAAATTATACGGTATATAATATAGTTTTTGAGCCTTCAATCCCAAATAAACAGGAACAACCAAATTTCCCAATAGTATGGAAAGTGCAGCCCCTTCTTTACCATACCTGGGTATTAGCAATAAGAAAGATAATACCGTAACTGCGGTTCCTATACCAATAGCTACTGCATATGATTGATTTTTTTTAGTTAATGAGTTGGCAATAGCTAAAATATTAGGTATTCCTAATAATACAACATTGATTGCCATTATGCCAATAACATATTTAGCATCAACGTATTTAGTACTTGCAAATATTAGTAAGACGTCTTTTGATACCAGAAATAACGAAAATGCGACAAACATACCAAATATACAGAATATTTCTAAGACAAGACTATATATTTTACCTGCATACGGTTTTTTGGAAACAGATAAACCGAACGATGTCCAAGCTTGAAAAAAGGCCCACGTAATAAGACTTAATATGCTAGCCATACTAGCGCCAACCTGGTAGAGTCCTATCTCTGCATTGCTATGAATAAAATACTTTATAAAATAAACAGATGTTGTGTTTAGTACCCAATATAAGAGATTTGCCGGGACTAAAGGAAGTGAAAAATGAAACATTTCTTTCAATCTTTCTAAACTAAAAGATGAGAATGAAATCCATTTTTTGAAGAAAACTAATAGCATTATAATACCTATAACAGAAGCAATAAGTTGCGAATAAAATACTCCAACAACTCCCAAATGTTGTTTTAAAACAAACAACAAGTTAAAACCAACCGTCGTACATGTAATTAATGAAGAATAAAAAATGGCTAGAAATGGCTTTTCCATCATTCTACACCACACGTTAACTATTTTTTGGAAAGTAGCCAGCCAAATATTTACCCCCAACAATACAAATAATATTTTATATTTATCTGTGTCAAAGAATAAATTAGATAATGAAGTACTAAATAGTACCACTAATAGCATGATTACAAATCCAAATATACCTAGAAATTGTAACCAGGTATTAAAGGTTGTTTTTCTATCCTCGTAGCTTGGTTTTTCCCAAAACCAAACAGCAGAGGAATTATCCATACTGAATATTATTAAAATTGTAAGAAAAGCTGATGTGGTAGTTAGCATGGAAATTACCCCATAGTCAGCCGGTTGAAAAATCCTTGTATATAGTGGTATCAAAAAAATACCAACAAAGGACGATACGATGCCTGAAAGTCCGTATATAAGACTATCACTTAATAACTTTTTAAACATCGTATTTATAATATTAATTAAAAATCAATTCCTTCCATTGAAGGATCTTGTTTGGCCAACTTGAATTTGCATATATCTTATCAGCATTACCTACAGTAGCTAATTTATACTTTTCGTAGTTTTCTAAAACATCCAGCAAGATATGTGAAAGAGTATTGGGCTCGAAATCTAGGTAAAAAATACCAAGATCCGCAAGTGATTGGTATGGTAACCAAGCTCCTGCCAGGAGAATATTATTAGCCATTAAATGCTCCATTAATGAAGATGAAAAAACATCAGAAACTTGAGCATTAATTACAATATCAGTAGCTAGTCGGAGTTTAATAATATCACTATCATTTAAAAAACTATCTGAAATTGTATATGATACAGGTATTGTTGACAATATACCTTCTATTTCAGACCTATACGATGGAATAAGACCATAACCCATAGGAAATAATAAATGAATTGTATCCAATATCGGTCTTGGTAGTAATTTAATAGCTTCCAGTATTAATTTATGCTGTTGTGGGGGTCTTCCATTATATCCACAAGTAACAATAACCTTATTCAATGGTAAATTGAATTGTTCTTTTAAACTATTTAATCCAAAGCTTTGCTTTGCTTCTTTTAAATACTCCAATTTCTTAATACCAAAATTCAGCGTTTTAATTTTTTCTTTATAATCTTGATAATAATTATAAAAATCCTCGCTTGTCTTAGGATTGGCTATTATAATAGATTTGGATTCATTATACACCTTCCTTTGTAATTCTCTTCTCCGGTTTGATACTCTATAAAAATCAGATCCCCATACCGCAACTGAAACATTCGCAGAAATTTTTTTAAATGATTCTATAAAATAAACATATATATTATCACAATAATGTACATTAACGGCATCATATTTATGCGTTGCTAAAAAGGATATATTCCTTTTTAAAATACGCGCTCTTATATAATCATTCAAAAATGGTATTTTGCTGCTAAATGTTAAAATTCTTTCTTCCGTCAAATTAATCAACAACCGTTTTTCACCATTGTTCAAAATAAGAACTGATTCAACCAAATCCAAAATATCGATAGAGACATCTAAAGGCTTTAAATACTCAATTAATTCATCTACATATGGAAATGAACCTTTATAATTACTAACTATCAATAATTTTTTCATCCCACACATGAATTTTATCTTAACAAATAGCTATCAATAATTTTTTGATACTCAGGCCATTCCCCAATATCAGTCCATGATTGTTCGCTCACAGGAAATACGCCAATTTTTTTATTTTGTTTCTTTAAATCTTCGATTAAATCAGTAATATGATAAAAAGTATCCTCGGGAATATAATTAAAAGCTTCTTTATCTATAATATACATGCCGGTGTTAATCATATAAGTTAACTCGGGCTTTTCCTTTAATTCTATCAATTCTCCATTTATACCACTTTCTACGGTGCCGTAAGGTATTTTAATATGCTTTAGAGACGCAACCAGAGTAATCATATTATTATTAGCCTGATGGTATTTATATATTTCATTGTAATCATCATTTACAATGATATCACAATTAGACATAAAAAAAGTCTCTTTTATTTTATCCTTCAACATATAAAGACTGCCGGCTGTCCCTAGTGGTTTGTCCTCGAAAAAATAGTCTAATGTATAATCTTTATCTATCCCTGACAAGTAAAATTGAATCATTTCTGATTTATAACCTACAGAAATATAAAAGTTTTTACTGCCTATCTTCCTAAAATTATCTATTATTACTTCAATAATTGTCTTATCTCCAATTGGAATGAGTGGCTTGGGAATAACGTTTGTAAGGGGTTTTAAACGGGTTCCTTTACCACCGGCCATAATTACAACAGGTATATTATAGGCTTGCTCAATTCTTGATTCATCTTGTAAAAAAAAATCTTCCCATAGATGAACGTCGATTATCTCTCCTTTTTCATTAAGAACCGGCATGCATTCGGTTCGAAATTGAACCATTTTCTTCTTAACATCTTCTATTTTTTCCCCTTGGAAGCTTAGAATGCTATCCTTTTTTATTATGCTTCCAATCACCGTATCAAATGGTAAATTTTGAATGATACTTCGTTGCAGGTCGCCAATACTTATAAGGCCAATAAATTTTTCAACATTATCATAGACAAATAAGAGCTTGACTTTTTGCTTATCCATATGTTTTAAAGCTTCCAAAATTGATTTGTCGGAGGCAATAGACCTGATGGATATTTTCTCTTCAACTGTCTGCATATTTAATCAGCTTTATAAATTTTCAGGCAATAAGAATGACCATTCAATTCAAATTTGAGTGGAAACTTATCATTATCTGCAATGCGAAATAAATTGAATTGCTCCTGAATTGTTTTATTAGGATCTAGTTGGTCGTCAATGGATGTTCGTCTTTTATAGAAAGTTTCTTCACCTTCTTGCTCAATAGGTGTTAATTGACCAAATCTATCTACATATTCTAAGCACATTTCGATTATCTTCTGAGCCATTACTTTCCTCAGATCTTCTAAAAGCTCTGTACCCTCAAAATGTATACTGTTTTTTATATAAAAAGGACCTGCATCAACTTTTTCAACAACTTCAAAAAGGGTAAGAACAATTTCACTTTTACCTTCAAGAATTTGCCATTGCAATGGTGAAAATCCTTTTCCAGACGGTAAATCACTTGCATGAACAACAATATTATGTTGATTCCTGTCAAGGAATTCCTTATCAACCAGACGAGTGCAGCTTAAAAGAAAGCAAATATCCCCTTCTTTGATTTGTTGCTTATCATGAAGATAAGATACATCGTGACCTAATTTCAATAATTCATTTAACAATTGTGTCCCATAAGGAACAAACCAACTCTCACGATTGTCTGTTAGTATGGAAATTATCATTGAATAACTTTATTTACACACTCACATACGTACGCAATATCTTCTTCTGATAGCTTTCCATACATTGGCAGCGTTAGCTCGTTATCTGTTGCATCTTCAGTCATCGGTAATGGACGTGCATAACGTTCAAAAATGGAAAACCTGTGAACTGCTGGATAATGAACACTTGTTTGAACGCCCATTTCATGAAGTTTTGTCCGCATTTCATTTCTTCTATCTTTTCCATAGCCTTTCAAGACAACTGGAAAAATATAATTGCTAACAAATTCATTGCAATCAGCAAAGGGTATTATCAATTTGGTATTATTGCTTAATAGCGAAAGATATTGCTTTCTATGAAGAATTCTTTGCTCTAAATCTTCCTGGATTTTCTGCAACTGCACAATTCCAATGGCCGCGTGGATATCATCCATCCGGTAATTGAAACCAGCTTCTACAACATCATATTCTGTAGAATGACCACTAGCTCTTTGATAAGACATGGTAGTCATACCATGCGATCGCAGTAATTTAGCTTTAGCTGCATACTCATCATTATTGGTGATCAGCATCCCACCTTCACCAGTACTAATATTTTTATTGGAGAAAAAGCTAAAGCAGCCTATATCCCCAATAGTTCCTAATTTTTGACCCTTATATTCTGATAATGGACCATGGCAAGCATCTTCAACTACTGGAATATTGTGCTTACGTGCAATTTCCATTATTCGATCCATCTGACAAGGAAAACCACCATAGTGCATGACAATTATAGCACGTGTTTTAGGTGTTATCAGGCGTTCTATTTCTGCTGGATCAATATTTAAATCGGATGTGCTCGTAACATCTGCAAAAACCGGAGTTGCATTTACATAACGTATGCAATTCACAGTAGCAACAAATGTTAAGGAAGGACAAATTACTTCATCGCCATCTTGAATATTCAATAATTTCATGGCTAAATGCAACGCTACAGTGCAATTAGATAAACTAACAGCATGCTTAGCACGAAACATTGAAGCAAATGTCTGTTCAAATTCTAGGCATTTAGGTCCAGTAGATATCCACTTAGATCTAATTACATTTTGAACAGCTAATTCTTCCTTTTCATCAAAATTCAAATCAAATAAAGGTACCTTATATGACATTTCTAAAAATTAAAGATTATATATATCGTGTTTGTATTTGGAAAGATTATCTTTTATACCAAACCATTTTATGGTTTCTCTTAATCCTTCCGCTAGTGAATATTGCTGTTTCCATTCAGTCAATTGAGAAATTTTCTCTTTTGATCCGTATAGTCGGAAAACTTCACTTTTTATTGGTCTAATGCGCTGCTCTTCTTCTAAAATTCTTGCCTCAGGATTAATTTGATTGATAAGTTCAAGTGCCAGATCTTGTACAGAAATTTCTGACTCTGTCGCTATATTGCAATCTTCTCCCATTAATGCATCGGATTTTGCAATTTCAATAAACCCATTTACAGTATCCTTTACAAAAAGCAAATCTCTGGTCGGACGTAAATCACCAAGTTTAATTTCGCTCACCCCATTCAACAACTGGGTAATAATGGTTGGTATAACAGCCCTGGCAGATTGCCTAGGCCCAAATGTATTGAAAGGTCTTACGATTGTAACCGGCAAATCAAAACTTCTGTAAAACGATTCTGCAATGCAGTCCGCACCTATTTTACTTGCTGAGTAAGGTGATTGTGGCTGACGTGGGTGCAATTCAGTAATGGGCACAAATTGGGCAGTTCCATAAACTTCGGATGTAGAGGTTACAAGCACTTTTTCTATACCAAAATCACGCGCTGCTTGCAATACATTCAATGTTCCTTTAACATTGGTATCAATATAAGATTCTGGTGAATGATAGCTAAAGGGAATAGCAATTAACGCCGCCAAATGAAAAACAACTTGTGCATCCTTAAGCGCCGTTCGCACACCATTCGAATCTCTTATATCGCCTGCAAAAATCTCTAACCTGTCTAATTTTTCTTTAGGTAATGTATCTAACCACCCCCAAGTATTAAATGAATTATAATAAACAAATGCTTTTACCGTACAACCCATATCTAATAAAGCCTCGGTTAAATGGCTTCCAATAAAGCCATCGGCACCTGTAACAACTACCTTTTTATTATTGAGAATCATTTATCAAATTTTTTATTATAAATACATTCAATTATTTCAACAACTTTTAATCCTTCCAAAGCATTCGTAGTAATAGAATCCCTTCCCTTTAATACATTTACTACATTTTCAATAACGTAATGGTGATTGGCCGCAGATCCTTTATAAGCACCGTAATCATTTCCAGGATTAGTAGGCGAAAGAATTGGCATGTCATAATTCTTAATGTGGCAATATTCCACTTTATCCATATACTGCCCACCTATTTTCAAACTACCATGTTCGGCAATAACGGTCATGCTGCTTTCCAGATTTGCATCCCAAACAGACGTTGAATAGTTTAAACTTCCCATTCCGCCATTGGTAAAATCAAAGCTTACAAATCCGCTATCTTCAAAATCAGTTAAATCTTTATGATTATGATCTGCAAAGCGTGATTGAATATTTTGAATATCTCCAAATAACCAATATAAAATATCTATAAAATGAGAAAATTGAGTAAATAGTGTTCCTCCATCCAAATCTTTCTTTCCATGCCAGCTATCTGCCTTATAGTACCTGTTATCACGATTCCAATAGCAGTTGAGTTGTACCATGTATATATCACCTAAAATACCTGAATCAACTACTTTTTTTAACCATTCAGAAGGTGGAGAATACCTGTTTTGCATAACCGCAAATACTTGCTTATGCATATGCAAGGCTTTAAAAATCACTTTTTCAGCATCTGCTTTACTTAAAGCAATGGGCTTTTCTATCACGACATGTTTACGCGCTTCCAAGCATAATAATGCTTGTTGAGCATGAAATCCATTAGGCGTTGCAATATTGATAACATCAATTTCGTCAGCAAAGGGTGACGAAAGCAATTCCTCTAAAGAAGAAAAAAAAGGTGTATTATAATCTTGAATGTTTAATGACTCTATTGGTTTTACATCCACTAACGCACAAAGTCTGCTTTCAGGGTTTCGACTAATCATTTCGGCATGGCGTTTACCAATATGACCGCATCCAATTACTGCAAAACCAATTTTTTTATTGTCTAAACTATTAACAGACATTGATAATTATAATTTTTTTGTAACAGATCCGTTTATCAATAAATATTGTTGCTGGCTTTCGCTACAAGTAGCAATACCGTCCTCATTAAATTTTAATCGCTGACCAAATTCACTCATCCAACCGATCTGCTTTGCAGGATTTCCCACTACAAGTCCATAAGCCGGAACATTCTTATTAACCACAGCTCCAGCTCCTATAAAAGAACATTTTCCCAATTCAACCCCGCATATAATAGTAGCATTAGCACCAATACTTACTCCTTTTCGAACTAATGTAGGCCTATATTCATTTTTCCTTGCTACTGCGCTACGAGGATTATATACATTGGTAAATACCATGGAAGGTCCTAAGAATACGTCATCTTCACAAATAACGCCTTCATAAATGGAGACATTGTTTTGCACCTTTACATTTTTTCCCAACACAACTTTAGGGAAGATCACACAATTCTGACCAATATTGCAGCCTTCACCAATCGTGCAATCTGGCAAAATATGGCAAAAATGCCATATTTTAACGTTTTTGCCAATATGACTGCCCGCATCAACAATGGCTGTTGGATGAACAAAGTAATCCATAAAATAAAGTTATAAAAACAACATATTAAATTAAGCAGTGTGCAAAGCTAATGTATCCGCTGCCACCATGCAAGGAAACCTTATTTCTTCAATAATTTAGATAACCCACTTTTCTTCTTTTCCGGCTTATCATCTTCATAATACCCGTTGCCATAACCATAGCCATAACCGTATCCGTACCCATAGCCATAACCATACTTTTTGTGCACTTCAACACCGTTAAATACGATGGCGGGATTATGTATTTTACCGGATGATGCAATTTCATCCAGCATTCTTACATGCTCTTTCACTGTTTTTGCCTGGCGGGTAACGAAAATATTGGTGCCGGAGAATTGGGAAAGAATAAAGGCATCTGATACCAGGCCCAATGGCGCCGTATCCAATACGATCACATCAAACATTTCCTTCAGCTCATCAATCATCTGCCTGTTCTTCGGAACAAGTAACAGCTCTCCCGGGTTTGGCGGAATAGGGCCGCAATTGGCGATGAATAAATTATCATGCAAACCGGATGGCTTTACCACTTTATCGAGGGTGACCATACCAGCTAGATAGCTGGAGATACCACCTTCACGGCTCAGGTTCAATCGTTCCGTTACTTTTGGCTTTCTTAAATCGAACTCCATAATCAATACCTTTTTGCTTGCCAGGGCAAGTGTCAGGCCAAGATTAATAGATACAAAGGTTTTGCCTTCCTCACTTACACTCGAAGTGATCATAATCACCTTTTTATTCTCAGAAGGCGCCATATAATCCAGGTTGGCCCGGATGAGACGGAATTGCTCTGCAATGCCCGTCCGCACAAATTCACCCACCACGATTTCCTCATTGTTCTTGGCCTTACTAACTGCACCTATGATCGGAATATCAGTCAGGCTTTCAATATCCTTTTCATTGTTTATCTTATTGTCCAGCAATTCACGTGACACTAAGAAAATGCTTGGTAGAAATAAACCGGCTACAATAGCGAGCAGATATGCATTCTTAGGTATCGGGCTGATCGGTGCACCGGAATCATGCGGTGCCACCACTACTTTAGATTTATTGGTAGCGGCGTACTGGCTGATCTGATTTTCAATGCCCCGCTGGTATAGGTAGAAATAGACATTCTGCAATACCTCGTAATTCCTTTTTACATCCGTCAGGTTCTTATCAACACCCGGCAGCGTCAATATCTTGCCGGTCGCAATAGAAGCGCTCCTGGATGCAGAACTAATACCCAGGTTAAGATCGTTGCTTAACTTAACCGTTGCATCTGCAATTTTCTTTCTAAGGGAAGAAATTTCGGATTCTACCGCTGTTTTCTGGAAGTTCTTACCCGGTTCGTTCTGTAATGGTTCATATTTTGAAACAGCGCTATTGTACTGATTCATTAAACCTAATAATACAGGATCATCAATACCAAGTCCTGTAATTGCCTGGTAATTGTTGGGTGTACTGTTTAGAATATTGCTTCTTAAATTACCCAGGGCTTCTTTCTTCAATAATAGATTGCTGACTTCCTGTTCAGAATTAGATTGCTGGGCAATCGATGCCTGCACCTGCTTATCATCAATCACCCCTGTTCCTACACGGATACCGGCTACTTTATTATCAATATTCTGCAAATCCTTTATTAAATCGGCCTGGCGCTGCTTAATAAAATCGCCGGTCTTTTGAGCGACCACGTTAATATTCTCGAGCTCATTACGCCGGTAAAATAAGATCAGCGTATTCATGAAATCAACCCCTCTGCGTGGCAGATTATCTATATAAGACAGATCCAATAAGCTGGTACGGCCATCTGCAGCATTTACTTTAAATACGGGGGATATGCGTCCTACCGTAGTTTTTACGGGCTCCAGGTTTATTTTAATAGAAGTAGCCAGGTTGCCTTTCACCACCATGTCGCCGGTTGCGTAAACAATTTTAAAATTGCCATAAGGTCTTTTTATCCACGTGGCAAATGGTACACGGGTATTCTTGCTATTTTCCGTCAGCTCAAACTCCCCTTCCGATACTTGCTTTACAACAATGGTATGTACGCCCTTACCTTTATAACCGGCAGAGTCGAATACAATCTGAATAGGACATTCTTCATAAGATTCAATTTCATTGACACGACCCTTTATCCAGTAATGAATATTCAGGTGCAAAGAATCCACCACACTTCCGATCAGATCTGGAGAACGAAGCAAAAAGGTCTCATTGTAAATATTCATGTCACCTCCGCCACCATTATCCTTATCCAGTTTAATCTTATCCAGGATAGAATTACTGATGCCATTCTTCTTATCATCCAGCATTAGCGAGCTGTTGATAGCATATTTAGGCGTGGCATAGCGTAAATA
>Ga0193716_1000913_pt1 | contig 17563 bp, 14 predicted proteins | sample U2c1metaG_FD_145901 | JGI IMG/M metagenome (GOLD analysis project Ga0193716, IMG submission 145901) | Soil microbial communities from a riparian zone of the East river system, Colorado, United States - U2c1 | ecosystem: Environmental > Terrestrial > Soil > Riparian zone | place: USA: East River...
TGCCGAGCAGGTGCGCTTCGTTTCCCGCGGCGCCGGCTATCAGCTTTTCTTGACGTCCCAGGAAGCGGTCCTGGCTTTGCGCCGCTCCGGTCCTCATGATCTTTCGCCCCGCCACCGCGCGAAAACATTGCGCGCACTGCGCCAGGCACGTCTCGCCGAGCGCACTACCGCTCTGCGCATGCAATTTGCAGGCGCCAATCCTTCCGCCAGAATGGTCGGCGAAGATCAACTCCCCGGCAAGGTGAACTATTTCACGGGAAGCGATCCGCGAAATTGGCACGCAGGCATTCCGACATTCTCCCGGGTAAAATACGCGTCGATCTACCCGGGCGTCGACCTCATCTATTACGGCAATCAGCGCCGCCTGGAATATGACCTGGTTGTCGCTCCCGGCGCCGATCCCAATGCCATCGCCCTCAATCTAGAGGGGGCGCGAGGTCTGCGCATCAACAAAAGCGGAGACTTGGTGGTAAAAGTTGACGGCGGCGAAGTCGAACTTCAGAAGCCCGTCGTCTACCAAAACATTGATGGACAAAAGAAGCAGGTCGCCGCTCGGTACGCCATCTCGGGAACTCACCGCGTTACCTTCGCCGTAGCCGGCTACGACCGCAAGCAGACTTTGATTCTCGATCCAGTCCTGAACTACTCCACCTATCTGGGCGGCAGCGGTGACGATCAGGCTTGGGCCGTTGCCGTTGATTCCAACAACAACGCCGTCGTTGCCGGCAACACGTTTTCGACCGATTTCCCGGTTACCGCGGGCACCGTTACCGTCGCTCCAGAGACCAGCAACACGAACGGAGCCGTGTTCGTCACGCAAATCAACTCGGGTGGCACTGGTGAACTGTATTCAACCTATCTTTCCGGCGGATCCGATCTCGGCGACTACGCGTTCGGTGTTGCCGTCGATTCCTCCAACAAAATTTATGTAACCGGTCAGACGCATTCGACCGACTTTCCGACCACGGCTAACGCTTTCAAACAGACTCTTCCATCGAACGCTTCCGGAACAAGTTTCATCACCAAAATTGATCCGACACAGAGCGGCAATGCTTCACTGCTGTACTCCTCTTATGTAGGAGGAACGAACGGCGATTATGGTGACGCCGTCGCTGCCGATGCCGCCGGCAACGCCTACATCAGCGGCGTTTCATTCTCGTCGCCAACTTCGGCCCCGTTCAGCACCGCAACCAATTTTCCAATCTTCAACGGCTTCCAAACCACACTCAACACCCCTGACGGCAATGCCTACCTCGTACGCATCGATACCACCCAGTCCGGCACTGCCTCACTCGTCTATTCGACCTATCTGGGAGGCTCGGGCGACTTTGCCCTCAGCACGGGCACGGGCGAAGAAGCCTTTGGCGTCGCCGTAGACAGTTCGAGCAATGCCTACCTTACAGGCACGACAAGCTCCCTCGATTTCCCGGCGTCCACTGCCAATGGCGGCCCCAACAACGGCTATCAGGTCGTAGCGCCACCCTCCATCGTCAACGGCACAGTTTTCGTTGCCAAGATTAATACCGCTGCAACCGGCGCTGCTTCGCTGACCTACGCAAGCTACTTGGGCGGCGACAGCACCAGTGTCGGTGACTTCGGCGCGGCCATTGCAGTCGGCCCCGGCAATGTCGCCTATGTCGCCGGTAGCACCAGCTCGATCGCTTTTCCAACCACCACGGGCGCATTCCAGACCACGGGCGATACCCATGGACTCGCTTTTATCTCGCTCATTGACACGGAAGCTGTCGCTTCGCTGAAATATTCGACCGTTATCGGCGGCTCCTTCGGCACAATTGGCAGTGGCATACGCGCCGATTCCGCAGGTAACGCCTACCTTACGGGCGGTACAGCGTCGCCGCCGCCTGATTTTCCACTTTCGGTTGGCGCTTTCCAGACCGCCTTCGCCCCAGGAGGTATCGGAGCCGCATACATCGTCAAGCTCAATCCAGCCGGCGGTGGTGCAGCGGACCTTCTCTACTCGACCTACTTCGGCGGCGCAGGAATCCCTAATTTCTCCGATCAAGCGATGGCCATCGCCATTGATTCCGCGACTCCCCCGAACGCCTACATCGCCGGCCAGACGTATTCCTCGGCAGCCACTTTCCCGGTTTCGGCCGGAGCATTCCAAACCGCCCTCGGTGGTACTTCCGATGCATTCGTTGCCAAACTCAGTCTTGTTCCGATTTTTTCAATCGCTCCCTCCAGTTTGGATTTCGGCATCCAACTGCTCGGATCGACCAGCGCAGCGCAGACCCTAACCGTCACCAATAACGGAAGCTCGGCAGTTACCTTCACATCCATCGCAATTGCCGCAGGCACGCCGGCCGCTTCCGCAACCGATTACGTCAAGTCCGCTGATACCTGCCTCACGACCGTCGCTGCTGGCGCGACCTGCACGGTCAGTGTCACATTCGCTCCGTCAATTGCAGGCGCGGAATCCGCTGCTCTGGTCTTCACCGACAGCGATTCAACCAGCCCGCAGTCGATTCCTCTCACCGGCACAGGCGCAGCTTTTACCGTCTCTCCAACGACTCTCACGTTTGGGAATCAAACCATAAATACGGCCAGTGCGGCTCAAGTGGTGACTCTGTCGAACAGCACAGCGACGGCCGTAACTTTCACGAGCGCCGTATCTTCCAACCCCGTTTTCGCGACCACCACGACTTGCGTAGCCAGCGTACCTGCAGCCGCAGGAGCCGTTCCCGGAACTTGCGTTGTCAGCGTAATATTCACGCCGACGGCCACCGGCGCAGCCACTGGAACCCTAACGATTACCGACGGCGACGCTTCGAGCCCGCAGCTCATCACGCTCACCGGCAACGGGACCGCCGCCGCTGCCGACTTTATGGTCGGTACACCAGCGACGGCGTCGGTCGCTCAGGGTGGTACAACAACCTTCACCGTCACCATCACCCCGCAAAACGGTTTCAATCAAACCGTAGCTCTTGCCTGCACTGGTGCTCCTGCGAACTCCACTTGCACCGTTGCGCCGGCTTCCGTCACTACGACCGATGGCACGACCGCGCAAACTGCAACCGTCACGGTCACCACCACAGCGCCGCATGCGGCCATGCTCATGGCCCCTCCCGCTGCGCTCCGCATTCCGCCGACAACGTATGTGCTGAGGGGCGTTCCGTTTCTCCTGGCCTTCGTCATGTTCCTCCTCTTTCGCTCGACGCAAAATACGCGCGTCCGCCTGATCACCCTAGCGGCCATGTTCATCTTTATCGTCGTTGGTGGCTGCAGCAGCAGTGACAACAACGGGGGAACCACCGGTGGCACACCCAAGGGCACCAGCAACCTCACCATTACCGGCACTTCCGGAGCGCTGAGCCACACGGCCCCGGTGGCGCTAACGGTCAATTAATCGCGACTCGTCCAAAAACAAAAAACCGGCTGCCCTTGCAAGAGTGCAGCCGGTTTTGCTTGTGAGCCCTTCTCGGTTTTGGCACTCCGATAAATCTAGTTCTTGTCACTCTTCCCGTATTTTCTCGCCAACCGAACAGGCCGCGCCACCGCCTCGAGCAAGCGATTTTTCCGTCCCTCGGTCGCCATCTTCCAATCCTCCTCGGTCGGCGAAAGCGACAACTTCAGCAAATACAGCGCTCCTGCCAGCAATCCTTCGCCGCGCATCCGCATCCGAAAAAAAGCGCGATCCGCGAGAGTCAAGGAATTTTCGCCGCCGCCTAACCACCCGACAACTTGCTCCGCAAGCCGTTTTGCCACGCGATCCTTTCCGGCCATCGCCAATGCCCGAGCAGGCAAACTGGTTCCCAACACTGCCCCTGCCAGACACAATCCCGTATTCACCATGCGCTCTGCGCCCACTTCGCGCGCCGCCTGGTCTACCCGCTCCCAATCCATCGCCGCTTGTCGCGCAACCAGCGCGCCCACATCGGCAATCCACATCAAGCGATCCCAAAAATGTTTCGCTCCATGAACGGAAATCAGCACCAGCGTGTCCTCCACGCTGAGCGTAGGCACTTCCCGCCCCGCAATCCGCACGAGAGTCTGTCTCTGAAAAAGTTCTTCGAGTCGGAGCGGCCGCGGAAAATAACGCAGCGTCCGGTCGTTGTGCAACTCCACCAGCAACTTCGAATCCCTCTGGCTGAACAGATATTGCCCGGGAATTCGTCCGGCCCGAATCGCCGCGAGCGGAATCGCAGCGTCAAATCCGTCGGCAATCATGATTTCAGTTGCCCGGTAAATATCGCTCTGGCGCACCAGCAGGTCGATGTCTCCATACGACCGCATTCCCGGATCGCCATAAGCGTGGACCGCGAGAGCCGGCCCTTTTACCGTTAGCATTCCGATATTTGCTCGGGTAAAACGTTCCGCCAGCCGGAAGAGCTCTCCGCTCATGCGCAACGCCGCAAAGAGCTGACCGCGATGCAATTCCGTCAATCTCCGCTTCGCCTCACCGGGAACAATCCCGTCGCCGAGGGCGCCCAGTTGTGTGGCAACCTGCCCCAGAACGCCGTGATCTTCTGCAAGCCCCAGCAGTTTTTCCCACGCAATGGTCTTCGCCAAATCTTGAAGCTTCTCGGTTCGGGGCGCAGGAGACGCGCACTCCACCAGCAACTCCCACTCGGCAATGGCCTGAGTCTTTTTTCCGTCTGCTAGGGGCATGAAATTTGTGGCTTTCGACGTTCAGTGTACGTGAACTATGGTTCCCGTCCAACGCCGCTCGATTCGGCAAATTCCTGTCCAGCAAAACAGCCGGACACGGCCGGCTGGGCGGCCCGTGAGCGGGCGCACGCGGTGTAACCTTCGCCGCCCGGAAGACTCCTATAACGGCTCGTTCTCTTCGCCGCATGAGGGCGCAAGCGCGTGCGGCCGGCGCTGCGATTTCTCGCATCTAATCGATGGGAACAGACGTAGTATGTGGTAGAAGCCGGATTCGCCACCCGCTGCCGCAGGGAGAAAATCGAATGTTGCTAGGTAAAAATCCGGACTTGACATATGCCGACGTCACACCCAAGTCGGTTTATCTCGATCGCCGCAAGTTTCTCAAAGCTATGGGTGTTGCCGGTGCCGTTGCAGTCGGGGGCCCGCGGGTCTGGGATCTGGTCTCACCTTCGAACCTAGTTTTTGCGGCAACCAAGTTCGAGGGCCTTGCCAAGAGCCAGTACAGCACGAACGAAAAACAAAACACCTTTCAAGACGTGACGCACTACAACAATTTCTATGAATTCGGCACCGAGAAAACGGATCCCGCCAAAAACGCGGTGAATTTTCGCACCACTCCCTGGTCGGTCTCCGTTGAAGGCGACGTGGCGAAGCCCCGCAAGTTCACGATGGACGAAATCCTGAAAATCGCTCCGCTCGAAGAACGTATCTACCGCCATCGTTGCGTCGAAGCCTGGTCGATCGTGGTCCCTTGGATTGGGTTTTCCTTTAGCGCGCTGGCCCGCCTTGTCGAACCAACGGCAAAAGCGAAATACGTGGCGTTCACCAGCTATTTCGATCTGGGCCAGATGCCGCAGGCCCGCTATGCCGGAATCGATTTTCCGTATGTGGAAGGTTTACGGCTGGATGAGGCGATGAATCCGCTCGCCCTGCTTTGCGTCGGGATGTACGGCGAAACCCTAGCCAATCAGGACGGCGCTCCGGTGCGGATGATCCTGCCGTGGAAATACGGTTTCAAGAGCATCAAGTCTCTGGTTAAAATCCGCTTTCAGGAAAAACAACCGCCCTCCACCTGGAATATTCTTGCGCCCAATGAATATGGTTTCTATTCCAACGTAAATCCCACAGTCGACCATCCTCGCTGGACGCAGTCCAAAGAGCGCCGACTTGGCGAAATTTTCAAGCGCAACACGCTCATGTTCAACGGCTATTCCGACATCGTGGCGGGCATGTACAGCGGCATGGACCTGAAGAAAAATTACTGACAACCGATTCTGGTTGCGGCGAGTTCAGTAAAAATCTCCGAACAGGCGGCTCTCTTTGCGCGCAATCCTAACCAGCAAGTGGACAAAAGCCGGCGTTTTCATGCTTTCGCTTGTTCCGTTCGCGCTGCTTGTCTGGAGCTCCCTCGGCGGCAAACTCGGCGCCAATCCTGTTGAAAGCCTGCAGCACGCGACCGGCGATTGGGCGCTGCGCTTCCTGGTCTTTACTCTTTGCATTACGCCGTTTCGCAAGATGTTCAGCCTCCCCGAGCTCATTCGCTTTCGCCGCATGCTGGGCCTGTTCGCTTTCTTCTACGTCTGCCTCCACTTTCTTACCTACCTCGGTCCCGATCAGAATTTCAGTTTGCCCTCCATGCTGAAGGACGTCGTGAAACGCCCGTTCATTGCCCTTGGCTTCGCCGCATTTGTTCTGATGATCCCGCTGGCCCTGACCTCGACCGCTGGAATGATTCGCCGCCTCGGGGGCCAGCGCTGGCAGCAATTGCACCGCTTGATCTACCTGTGCGCCATCTTGGCCGTCGTCCACTACTACTGGCTGGTGAAATCCGACATCCGCAAGCCCCTCGTCTACGGAGTTCTCGTCGCCCTTCTTCTTCTTTGGCGCATCCTGAATCGCCGTAAGACTCCCGTTTCGGCAAAAGCCGCTGCGGCCGCCGCTGCCTAGCCCCGCTCATTTCATCGCGCCCGCTGGCAACCCCAACCATCCTCGTCTCCCCCCAAGATGGTGGAGCTCGTACTCCGGAGCGCGCCCGTTACGGCTGCCCGGCACCGTCCAGTATCTGTGCCAGTCGCTCGCACGTGTTCACCATTTTATTCCCGGTTTGATCGGATTCATGCTGAGACGTGCCCTGCGGCATCGTTCTCCAGTAGTCCGCAAATTCCCGAGCGGTCCCGGCCGCCGGCGTATAGCCGGTCGTTTCAAGCAGGCAGATCAGCTCGTACGCCATCGCGTAGTGCGCTCGCAGCGGCTCGCTAACGGACGGGTCGCCATCCCACCAACCTTCCTGAAGCGACCCACGCTCGCCTTTCCAGAATTCCAGTTCCTTCAACAACAGCAAATTCAATTCCGCTCCCACGTCCCGTCCACCCGCCTTGGCAAAGACTTCCGTGATTTGTATCCTGTCCTTCGCAAACGCCGGATCGTTCATCATCCTACGAATCGTCTGGAGCCCCTGGGGACCGCAATTTCCGAGCTCTTGCGTCGCAAATCGTTTGACGGGCCGAATTTCGGAATGCAGGAAAGGTTCAAGTCCTTCTGCTTTCTCCTGTCCATCCTTTTCCTTTGCGATGCGCAGCAGCTTTTCGCGAATTCCTCCGATTTCCGCCGTTCGCTGTTTCATCTCTCCGACCGTTTCTTGCTCCTCGACCAGCAGGCTGGGGCCCGGACTTGACCATTGCTCGAAGTCGTAGGTCTTGCCGCCTGCAATCCACACAACGGAAGCCTTCATGTCCTCCCACAAACCTGCGGCTTTCCACGGTCCCTCGGGAGCGTCTCGTCTTAAGAACAGCAGCAGCAGAGAACCTACGGGCTGCCTGGGGACTTGTGGAACAGCTATGACTGGCACAAGGGGTCGGTAGGGATCGGCTGTGAGTTGTGAAATTGCGATAGCCCCATCCTGTGGTTCCAGGCCATGAACCAGAATCAGCTCGCCGCCTTGCAGATTTCCTCTCCAGGGGTCGATAACGATGAATTCGGCGTCATTCACCGTGGTCTCTACCAAAACCACGTCGCTCGCTTGCCAAGCGCTCTCTTCCAGCCGAAACGCTGGTTCGATCCTTCCGTAGACGTAAGGGGCAACCAGCAGTGCACAGGAAATCGCGGCAAGGGCGCGGACAATTGAGGAAGTAATGGATTGCCTCCTGTCGCTCCAGGAACTGCTCTGGAATGCCGGATGAGCTTAGAGTGTCAAATGTCTCTCGGAAGACCAGGGAATTGCAAGGCAGGCGAGTGATTCAACGGACAAAAAGCGCAGCTCTCGTTCTAGTGAACCTCGGCGGGGTCGCTTTCCTGTGTTTCTGGTTTTTCCGCCAGATCGAGTCCCCAGAAATGCGGCGCCGGGGTCAGGAATTCCACTCCGACGCGCTGCCCGCGGTCTCCCGGCTCGCCCAGGAAAACCACGCGGCATTCCTGGTCTTCCAGCGTCTCGGGGTTCGTCAGCACCAGCATTTCGCCGTTGTCAATCTCGTGTTTTAGAAACAGCAGCCCGCCGTGCGCGTTCACAACCACTGTTTCGCAGATTTCTTTGAATTTCTTGCGGTTGTGGGCGCGGCCCTGTGCCTGGACGCGCATCTTGTGGAATGCCCGCGCGCTGCGCCGCAGCGAAGATGGGTTCGGTTCGCTCATGGCTCATATTGGAACTTCCCTCGCCCTATCGTCAATTGCCCTGCGGGTCAGGTGTGCCGGATAGACAAACCTTGCCCCCGCGTTGCTTGAACCGCGACCGCGCGCGGTCATAGAATAGTCACTAGCGTGCCAGGGGCTCCTTTCTTTTATCCGCTTTTGCCCACCAGCCGCAATATTCGCTTCAATTTGTGCGTAGTTAATCTCGAAAGGACTCATCCCTCATCTCCTATGAACCTTGCTGAATTTATAGAAGGTCGCCGCGACGCGCATTTGGCCGAGCTATGCGAGCTTTTGCGAATTCCCAGTGTCAGCGCAAAAAGTGAACATAAAGCCGATATCGAACGCGGCGCGCGCTGGGTTGCTGATAACCTTCGCGCGGCTGGTTTTAAATCGGTTGAAATCGTTCCCACAAATTTGCACCCGCTGGTTTATGCGGAATCTCTCGATGCCCCCGGCAAACCGACCGTCCTGTTCTACGGCCACTATGACGTGCAGCCCGCCGAGCCTATGGATCTGTGGACCTCCCCGGCTTTTGAACCGACCGTCCGCCAGGGAAATCTCTATGGCCGGGGCACCGCCGACGATAAAGGCCAGGTCCACATTCATCTCAAGGCTTTCGAGTCGCTCCAGAAAGTGCATGGACGGCTTCCCATCAATGTCAAGGTTTTGATCGAAGGCGAAGAGGAAGTCGGCAGCGTGAGCCTGTGGGACTACGTTCAGAGGAACAAGGCGAAATTGCAAGCCGATGCCCTGGTGGTTTCCGATACCTCCATGCTGGCCAAAGGTGTGCCTTCGATCACGTATGGGCTGCGCGGCCTTAACTACGATGAAGTGGAACTCACAGGGCCGGCGCACGATCTGCACTCCGGTGTTTACGGCGGAGCGGTTCCCAATCCGCTCGCAATTCTCTCCGAACTGTTCGGCAAGCTTCACGACAAGAACTTCCGAATTGCTGTTCCTGGCTTTTACGACGGCGTGGCCAAAGTCTCCAGCGCCGAGCGTAAAGCGCTCAATGCTCTTCCCTGGAAAAGGAAAGACTTTGAAAAGGCGGTTGGTGCTCCCGGGTATTTTGGAGAAAGAGGGTTCTCTATCGTCGAACAGCTCTGGATACGTCCCACTCTTGAACTGAACGGAATTTGGGGTGGCTATACCGGCGAAGGCGCCAAGACCGTGATTCCCTCCAAAGCTTTCGCAAAATTCTCCACGCGGCTGGTGCCCAATCAAGACCCGAAGAAAATTGCGAAACTCGTCGAAAAACATATTCGCAAACTTCTACCGAAAGCCGTGCACTGCAAGTTTGAAGTCTTAAGCACCGGCAAACCCTGGGTCGCGCCGTTCCACGCGCCGATTTTCAAGAAAGCGCAAACTGCTCTGGAAAAAGGATTCGGCAAAAAAGCCGTTTTCATCCGGGAAGGCGGCTCGATCCCCTTCGTTACGCAAATGCATGACACGTTCAAGGTTCCCTGTGTCCTGATCGGTTTCGGACTGCCCGATGAGAACGCCCACGCTCCCGATGAACACATCGCCCTGGAAAACTATTTCGGTGGAATCAAAGCCATCGCCCACTTCTACGAGGACCTGGCTTCCCTGTAAACGAGTGTGTCTCGAGCGAGGGTCTCTGCTTCGCTCTTCTAGATCGTTGCCAGGGCCGAACGGCGGCCCTTGGCGTATTCGTTTAAGGCGCTGTTGGCGTTGGTAATCACGCCGAGGGCCTCGGCCATCGCCGCCACATCCGTTCCCCGCATCACCATATACATTTCGTCTTCCCCGAGTCCGGTGTAAACGCGATTTCCCATGCATCCCAGGCTCAAAATCGTTCCGTGTTGCAAGGTTGCCGGCAACGCCATGCAGGTCGGCCGGCCGAGAGCCGGCGCGCCGCTCGCCACTCCCGCGCGCCCCGCGGCCTCACTGAGCAACATGGCAGCAGACGGCTTGCACGCAAAAAGCACGACGTCTGGAGCAAAGGCGGCTTCGCCCAGCGGGGCGTAGGCGATGGCCGCCGGCGCCTGGGGCAGCCGCGGAATCTGAGGCACTTCTTCCGGCTTTACATAGCCAAGGTCAAACATCATTTGCAGAGTCTCTGCCGTTTCTTTCTCGCGTTCCGGCGAGAGCGCAATGTTGTGGGTGTAGGCGCCCACCGCACAGTTAAAGTGACTCTCCGGGACGGTATAAAATGACTGTCCGGCCGCGGCCAACCTCCAAAAACTGCAACTCGACGGCTGGCTGCCCGTAAATTTCCGGACGCCGGCGGGCGCGGAATCGAGAAACGCCACGGCCACCGGGCGTTTGGTCAGTTTTACTGCCGCGGTAATCTTTTGCTCGAGTTCGCTCCGGTTCTCTGGCGTGTTCATCGGCGTGCTCCTTGGTTTTCCGGCAATTTTGCAGCATACCACAGGGCACAATTCATTTCGGAGCACGCTTCGGACTTGGAAAAGCCTGATTTTTAGCGGTTTTTCACAGCTCAACCGGGAAAAACTGCATTTTTCCCTTGTTTTTCGACGAATGGGCCTTGCGTTCTAGTTTTTCGTTCGCTATAGTCCCTTTCGGCCCGGGTTTTTCCGCGGAATTACAGGGGTATTCAACTCGAGGCCTGCCGCGGTGACTCCGTGGTGGAAAGAAAATCAGGAGGATAAGCAGAATAGATGGCAGCCAAGCCTTTGAGCAAAACAAAGATCGTGTCTCACCTAGCCGAGAAGGTCGGCACCCCGAAGAAAGTAGCCGTTCTCTTTTTCGAAGAGCTGTTCAAGCTCGCCGTGAAAGAAGCGAAAGGTAGTGCAGGCAAGTTCGTGATTCCGGGCCTCGGGCGCGCCGTAAAAGCGCACCGCAAGGCACGTATGGGCCGCAATCCCCAGACCGGTGAAGCGATCAAGATCAAGGCGAAGACCGTAGTCCGCCTGCGCCCATCGAAGGCGTTCAAGGACGCCGTACTGAAGTAGTCAAATCGTCTCCTGAACCAGCAGGAATTCAATCCCGGTAACTGAGAAATCAGCTACCGGGATATTTTTTGCTACAGCGATTTGACGTAGCCAATCACGTCTTTGATCTGTGCTTCGTCGAGAACGTCCTTGAACGGAGGCATCAGCGAGTCGCCGTTCTCGATCCAGGTCTTGAGCGACTCGTCGGTCACCTTGTTGTTGTTGACGGTGAACGTGCCGCGTTTGCCGATGCCCTTGAGGCCGGGGCCGATCTTTTTCGCGTCACTATCGGCGAAATGGCAGATGCCGCATTTCTTATCAAATACCTCTTTGCCGCGGGCAATGACGGCGGGCGAAGCTTTGGCGGCCCCGTTCGGCGCAGGCTTTTTTGCCGGCGGGTCCTGCGCCAGCATAGCGCCAGCGACCGCCAAAGTCGCCATCCCAAGAATTAGATAAGTCCGATTCACAAGTCCCCCTTCACGGTGGTCTCCAGGCTGACCCCTATTTTGTATGTTTATGGCCAGAATTTCCACCGGCAAAACCCGGCACAAAGGACAGGTTCACCCTGGACACGAATGGGACTTTCGTACTTTTGACTTCGGAGATTCCAGAGTGAACAATTTATTCATGAGCATGGAGACCCTCACGCGGGCGTGGGAAGTATTGCAGGACGCCTATCAGGCGCAGATGGAAGGCGACTACGAGCGCGCCGTCGAACTTTACCAATCTTCACTCGACCTGCACCCCACGGCGGAGGCTCATACCTTCCTGGGCTGGACCTATCACTACCAGGGGAAAATTCAGGACGCGATTTCGGAATGCAAGCGGGCCATTGAGCTCGATCCGGAATTTGGCAATCCCTACAACGATATTGGCGCCTACATGATTGAACTGGGACGCTTTGAGGAAGCGATTCCCTGGCTGGAGCGCGCGACCGAAGCGCAGCGTTACGAGCCGCGGCACTTTCCGCATTACAATCTGGGCCGGGCGTATCTAGGCAAAGAGATGTACAGCCACGCCGCGCGCTGTTTTCAGGAAGCTTTGAACATTGAACCGCGCTATTCGCTGGCGCGCACCGCGCTCGAGGCGCTGCGGCGGACTTTGAATTGAGAAATCGTTCAAAGTTAACGGCCTAGGGTTCCTGGCTAAGACTTCAAGCGGCAGACTCTGGTTCGTGTTGCTCCTTTCCTTCGCCGGTGGCGGCCGCCGCATCCAGCTGGGTTGCGATTTTCGCGGAAAACCATCACGGCTAACGGCCAGCCCCCTTACGGAATTCAGACCAGTCATTGTACGGAAATCTCTTTGCCTGGTTTGATCACGCGGTCATAAATCCACAACAACAAAGCGGTCGCAAAGCCAATGGCGGTGAATACGAGCCATGCCTGTGCTGGTTTATGGGCGACTTCGCCGTAGTGGTGCATGACGCGTCCGCCTAACCAGCCGCCGACGAGCGAACCAATCCCCAGTGGGAGAAACGCGAATCCGAGATAGGTGCCTTGCTGGCCATGAGGCGCCAGACGCGAAATGTATTCGTAGTAGCGCGGCTGATGAATGATTTCCCCGAGGGCGAGCACGAAGATGGCGAGGAAGGCGGTCCACACAGCGGGATGGATGGCCATGATGATCCACGCCGAAGAAGTGACCGCAGTGCCGAGAATGATGGAATGGAAAGCGGTGACTTTGCGAAACAGGTAATTGAGCAAGAGCGTGAGGCAGATGACGGAAAGGCCGTCGGTAACCAGGATAAGTTCGACGTCGGCGTTGGGATCGACATGATTGTGAATATAGCCGGGAAGGGTGATGAACTGCTGCCAGAAGACAATCCAGTAGCCGGTGAAGATGAGCAAGAAGAGCATGAATTTTGGATTGGAAGCCACTGTAAGGAAGTTACGCAGAGTCTCGGAAATAGTGGGAAGGGGAGTGTCGGCGGCCTGGCGCGGTTCCCGGAAGAAAATAAGAACAAAGAAAAACATCAGCAAGACACTGCCGGCGGCGACAAAAAAAACTTTTTCGACGCCGAGGTGGCGATGGGCCCAAGAAGCGATGTACGGTCCGGCGGTACTGCCTACATTGACCATGGTGTAGTAGATGGAGTAACCGACCGAGCGAACATTTTCGCGGGAGGCGCGAGCGGTCGTGCCCACGACGCACGGTTTTACCAGCGCAATGCCCAGGGCGGGCAGGATCAGAATGAACCCGACAAACAGTCCGAGGGGAACCATGTCCCGCACGGGAGCCAGCCAGGGCGCTCCGATTGAGCCGATGAGAAAGTAAGCGGTGGCCAGAATGAAGTAAGCGATGGAAAGCGCGCGGCGGAATCCGAGCCGGTCGGCGGTGGCTCCTCCGAAAATAGCAAGAAACCAGACCATGCCGCCGAAAATGCCGGTAAGAGTGCTGGTCTGTTGCGTGGAGAAGTTGAGTTTTTCCTGCAGGTAGACGGCGAGCGAGGAGAACGCGCCATAGTAGGAGATGCGCTCGAAAATCTCGCTGATGTTGGCGACCCAGAAGGGACGGTCGAAACCGTCACGGATCTCCTGGAGACGTTGGCTAAAGCTCATGAGTTCCCCCGAAGTGGAGCGCGGCGATTGTACTGGTGGCCGGGGAAAAGACGAAACGCGAAAATCGCAACAGGAAATCCCGGTGCATGCGGCGGTGCAGCTCGAAATTCGGGAATCGGGGGATACCACGCCCGCCTGTTGCACAGGAAAGAGTGCAGAAGTAATTGATTCTAAAGGATGGATTTTTGTGGGGCGGCAAAAAGTGAAAGATTCGCGGGCTGCGAAAAAATGAAAGAGTGTAGCGGAGTTTTGGTCTTGGTTTTGGGGATCAGGCGAACATCAAGACTTCTGATTTCTTAGTCGCGGATTTTGTCGGCGAGGTCTTTGAGTTTGACGGAGACGAAGGTGACGACGGCGTCGCTGCTGTTGTTGAGACGGATGGCGTCTTCGGTCTGCGCCAGGCGTTCAAGGGAATCGGAAAGGGATTCGCGGAGTTCGGATTTCCATTCCTCGAGCATGGCGGTTTGATCGATTTCGCGCCAGTCACTGCGTTCGTCGCCGATCCAACCTTCCAGCAATCCCTGCAAATTAATAGAAGAGACCTTGGAATAGAAATCTTTCCATTTGCCGGAGCCGAGGACGGCAGCGTCCAGGTCCGGACTGAAGGGCCCGAAAAATTTGGTTTGATTTTCCTTCACGAAATTGTCCCACTGCGTTTTGGCAGCACTTTCGGCTTCGTCAATTTTCTTTAGCAACTGCGAGACGAGGGCTTCGGCGTCGGATTTTTGGCCGGAAGTGCGAGCGCTGGACGTGATGGCGGAGAGCGCGTTGCGGGCGGGAGCAGTGAAATTAGTGGTTAGCTTCGTGTAATCGTGCTCGTCCAGGAATTTCTTGGCGTCTTCGCGCGCGCCTTTGAACATGACGAGCAGCGAAGCGTGGTCACTGGTGAAATACTGCAGATAGGCGGCTTTGCGTTTGTCCATGTCGGCGGAGAAATGGCCCCAGACCTCAGTGACTTCCTTCGTTCTATCGACTATATCTTTTATTTCCGAGGGGAACGGCGAAGCGCCGCCAGCTACTGCGGCAACGGTAGCCGCGATGGCCATGGCCTGCGAACATTTCTCGACGAAGTTGCGGGCGAGTTCGCGCATATTCTTGTGCTTGTCGGCGGCGCGGCTGATCGCATCATTGAGGACGGAAACAATTTCGGCGGACACGGTGTCTTCGTCGCGCATGATTTCCGCGGCGATTTTGGAAGTTTCATCCCACTTGGACTTAAGAGCGTCGGTTTTTTCCGTTAGCTGCTGCTTGTAGATCGCGATGGCGTCCATGGCCGCGCCGGCGGACTTGGCGGCAACCAGCGTGTCATAAAATTTGTCTTCTTCCTCAGAACCCCCAACGACAATTTTCAAGCCGAGCATGGTCGGCGTTTTCACATCGTGGAACGCGTCGCCGAATGTTTGATGGAGGGAGTTGCGGGATTCACTGGCTTCCGTTTCCCAGGCCCCCGCAGCATCGCGGTCGTCGAGAATCTTTACGAAGCGATCAAAATGAACGGAACGGATGGCGTCATAGCGCGCGAGCGCATCCTTGACGGCCTTTTGTTCACTGGAGCGAGCGGTGGCTTCGTCGACGGTGCCGATTTCAGGGCCGGGATAAGTGTCAATGAGGGCGCGAATTTCCTTGATGCGAGCGTCGTAGGTGGCCATTTTGGTTCCTTGCTCTGGATTTTTGCTTAGATTCCCTGATCCGAAGTGATGCGCCAGGGGCCGTTATCCACGCGCTGGAGACGCCACATGCGGTGAAGTTCGGCATTGCGATAGGCGTGATATTCGCCGTCGAACAGGCCGATGTGATCGAGCTCGATGGTGACGCCTTCGATTTTGGGCTTGTCGAGGAGCGAGCGGAGCGGGCCGACTTTCGCGACGCGAATGTCATACACATCGGACATGATCATGCGGCGGGCGTGGACATAGTCCATGCTGTGCGAACCGGGATCGGGGCCGCCGTTGAGGTCGTAAATGCAATTGCCGTCGTCGTTGCGAGAACAACTCCAGGTGGCGAAAAAGCTGGACCACAAATCCTGGTCACCAAGTTTTAGCGCGTTGATGAAGGACGTCATGACCTGCTCGGGAGATTGTTTGGCGCTGGTATTGACGACAGGAGGCGGATGCATTTTTTCTTCGTTGGCGAAGAGCGGTTCGGCGCCGCCGGTGGTGAGATCGACGAAAACTTTTCCGTCCACTGTGTCGGCGAGGACTTCGATGACGAGGCCGGTGTAGACCCGGCGTCCGGCGGCGACCATGGTGGGTGTGGTGGTGACTTTGCCGATAAATTGGTGCACGTCGTTTACCTCGGGAGAGACTAACTGCTTGAAACGCTCGACGGCCAGGTAGACGGCAGTCATGGCCGGGGAACGCGAGTCAATTAAGTAGACAGCGCCTTGCGCACCCTGGGCGTAATACCAGCCGTGGCCCGCTTCGGCGATTTCCTGGACCGATGCAATTTCGACGACTTGGCCGGCGACCGACTGGCGATCGCCACGGATGGGATCGACGGCGGGAAGCGAGTCGAGAGGCGCGGCGGAATTTTTGGAAAGAAAACTTGCGCGCGCTTGCTGGCCAGCGGCGATGGCGTCGTCGACACGATGTTGCGTGAGGGAACGATACGCAAGGTCGGCGGGAGTGAGGGCGTATTTTTTACCGCGCAGTGAGTCGATGAGGCGGTCGTAATCGGATTTGGTGACTGTGGCGAAGGGACCAGGATATTTTTTGAGCAGAAAATCGATGCGGGGGCCCTCCTCGAGAGCGTCGGCGAGCTCCTGACGGATATTGAGGGTGTGCTGCCAGCCGCCATCGAAGATGCGGGAAGCGCGATCCTCAAATTTTTCGAGCCAGCCCATCCAGGCGTTGTCGAAACCATCGTTCGTCAGGGCCTCGGGGCCTGCGGGTGCGATGGCTCTTCGCCCTGCATCGTTCGTGTAGGAACGATCGGCACGGACGAGGCCGGCGATTTGGAGAGCTTCCCCATCGCGCCAGATTGTCAGTGTGGTGGATTGTCCGTCCCGCGCGCCTTTCTTTTCCCAGTATTGATCTTCGGCGTAACCGCCGGGAGCCTGGTCGTGATCTTTGCGATTGGTGGCGTCGTAAAGAATGCCGTCAATGCCGATGATGCGATCGGTAATTTGCAGATCGCTGCCGCGGAAGCCGCTGTCCCATTTGATCCAGGTGACGCGGAAACCATAGGGCTTGGCATCGAGTTCTTCGGAGGTGACCAGACCGGTATGGAGAGAGTCCAAAAGTTTTTCAGGCATAGGGGACGCAGAGGCAATTCATGGGTTGGGGAAAGTATTTTTGCACTGTTTGGAGAAATTCGTGGAAAGAAATTTGTCTAAAGTTTGTAACGAGTAAAGGGCGAGTGCCGTGGGCGAGAAGCGTCCCCTTGACGGACTAGGAAAGACAGGATTAGACTCCTAACCACCCTAGGGAAGTGCGGATTTGCGGGAGGGAAAGAGTGGCTGAGAAGACGGATGTGATGCAGGGGACACTGGATATGTTGATTTTGAAGGCGGCTTCGCTGGGGCCGCTGCATGGGTATGGGATTTTGCTGCGGATCCAGCAGATTTCAAAGGACCGGTTGGAAATTCAGCAGGGGTCGCTCTATCCGGCGTTGTATCGGTTGGAGCACGGCGGGTGGGTCAAGAGCGAGTGGGGCGAGTCGGAGAACAATCGGCGGGCGAAATATTATTCGCTGACGGCGGCGGGGAAAAAGCGGCTGCAGTTGGAAACCGAGAAATGGAGCCGCATGGCCGACGTCATCGCCGGAATTTTGAGCACGAAGCCGGAGGAAGTGTGAGGATTTGGAGCGCGGCAAAATCGCGGATGAGGGGACTCG
>Ga0193716_1000914_pt1 | contig 17560 bp, 10 predicted proteins | sample U2c1metaG_FD_145901 | JGI IMG/M metagenome (GOLD analysis project Ga0193716, IMG submission 145901) | Soil microbial communities from a riparian zone of the East river system, Colorado, United States - U2c1 | ecosystem: Environmental > Terrestrial > Soil > Riparian zone | place: USA: East River...
AACTGCACTTTCACTTCCTGCGTCATGTCCGGATTTACCGTCGCAATGGACCAGCAGGCACAACCGGGATCGATGATGCTTGCACCGTCCAAAAGGTAAGCCGTGCCTCCCCGATACGGAGCGCCGTTCGTGTTCAACCCAACGCCTACTGTTGACCCGGAAGATCCGGTATCGGTGAAGTCGAACCCGACTGGCGTACCGGTTCCAGTTGCCGTTGTCGTTACGCCGGGTAAAATCTTCAGCAACTCGGAAGCGTTGCGGCTTGCCAACGGAAGACGTTCGATGTCTTTGCTGGTCAGCAATGCAGAGCGTTCTCCTGAATCCTCAGGAGCGACATAGTTGGCACTACTCGCCACAGTAATCGACTCATTGGCAGTACCGGCAGCCAGCATCAAGTTGCTAAGAGAGCGTGTGTCACCAGGATTGATCATGATGTCCGACTGTTCCAATCCCCTGAACCCTTTGGCAGTAATGTTCACCTTGTAGGTTCCAGGAACGATGCCGGCGAAGCTGAAATAACCCGAAGCGTTGCTATCTAGGATGCGAACTTCGTTGGTAGCCGCATTGATCAACGTAACGTGGGCACCCGCAATCACCGCTCCGGTGGAATCCTGTACCGAGCCAGACAGGCTCGCCGTAGTTTGCGCCAGCAGTTGTGGTGATGCGACGGCAAGAACGGCTAAAGTCATTCCTGCTACAAGAGTGTGGAGGTATCGCAAGGTTTGGTGTCTCATCGTTATTACCTGCCTTTGCTGTTTAAGCTCTTTCGTCATGCGCCCGGCCTCTAATATTCGTGCGCGCACCTTCTGCCGCTGCCCCTGTTCTTCTTCAGGGAGAAGTCTTGGATGGCGTCCGCGAAATTCTCATCATGGGTGAATCACCTTTACGACTACGCTGTCGGGCCCGTTCCACGCCGCTGGACCGTGATGCGTCAGTTTCCTGCTCGCATCGTTCCACTGCAGCTCCGTCGTGCTGAAACGGCCCGTCTCGTAGCCATAACTCTGTCCGTCGTCATTGAACAGCGTGAAGCTGCCGTCAGCGCCGGGATAAACGCGCACCTGCTCGATCGCTTGTTTGTCGACAGTGCTGTCCACCGTTGATCCCATCGGAACGATGGACCCCGCGCGCACGAACAGAGGAATCGTCTCGATCGGTGCAGGCACCGTGATGCGCTGTCCACCATGTAGCCGCTCATTTGTCCAAAAGTTGTACCAATCCGTTCCAGCTGGCAGATACACGCTTCGTGAAATCGAGCCCTGTTCAGTTACCGGCGCGACCAAAAGCGCCGGTCCGAACATATATTCGTCTCCAATATCGGCAACTTGCTGATCGTTGCCAAAGTCCAGAAACAACCCCCTCATAAACGGAGCGCCAGTCTGGTTCGCGCTATAACCCAGCGAATAGATATAGGGCATCAACTGATAGCGCAGCCGCAGATATTTCTCGAGAATCGGCTCCGCAGCCTTGCCATAGCTCCACACCTCATTGTGTTTGCGTGAACCGTGCGAGCGGAAGTTGGGCTGGAAGGCACCATACTCAAACCACCGCGTATAAAGCTCGGGGTAGTCGTCATAATCGCCGACGTTGTCGCGTGCGTCCCCAGGATCCAGCAGCGCCGGACGTTCCGGCTTGTGCACTCTGGGAAGACTCTGCCAGCCGCCGATATCCGTCGACCAGTAGGGCATTCCGCTCGCCACAAAGTTGATTCCCGTCGGCACCTGGCGTCGCAGCACGTCCCAGGTAGGTGCAATGTCGCTCGACCAAAAGATTGCGCCATTGTGCTGTGCCCCGAGATAGCTGTCGCGGGCCAGGATAACCGCGCGTTGTTCCATGTCCCGACGCATGCCAGCGTAAAAGGCCTGTGTATGAAATAGCGGATATACGTTGAAGAACTGGGTTCCCGGCCCCACGTGGAAGTAGCTCCCATTTGGTGGCAGGTCGGGTTCGGTCTCGTCGGCCCAAAAAGCGTCGAAACTTTTTTTCACGTAATTCTCATGCACGACATTCCAATACCAACGTGCCGCATCCGGATTCGTCGTATCAATGTCAGCACCAGCCCGGTCATACGGCAGACCGTTAATCGGTGTGCCATCAGCCAGGTGCATGAACCATCCATTCTTCAGAATGGTGCTGTAGTAACGATCTTCTGGGACGAATCGCGGCCACACGCTGATCATCGTGTGGAACTTCATCGCGTGCAGTTCATCATTCATCACTACAGGGTCCGGCCACTTCGCCGGGTCCATGTCCATCTCCCCCATCTTGGTGTAGGTGAACCAGTCAATAACAAGGTCGTCGATGGGCAGATGCCGTTCACGGTATCCGTGCGCTACGCTAAGCACCTCTGCCTGCGTGCTGTACCGCTGTTTGCTTTGGATGTAACCGAAGGCAGACTTCGGCGGAATCGGAGTGTCGCCAGTTAACAGGCGAAAGCCACGATAAATCGCGTCATAGTCCCCCGCGATAATGAAGAAGCTAACGCGCTGGCCCACTTCGCTTGAGAACGCATTCTGGCCATTGAAACCGAACGCCACTGTTGTCCTGGAGGGGTTATCCCACACCAGCCCATACCCCTTGTTCGTGACAAGGAACGGAACGCAAACACTCTGGCCTCCTGGCGCGTTGTAATCGTGCGCGCACCGTAAAACTCTTCCGCGATGGTCAAGATACCCCTCTTGGTTCTGACCCATGCCATAGTCATGCTCATCCATGGAAGCCGAAAATTTCGCTCCCACAGTGAAGAACGGTGGGTCGGAGGGTCGGCGATCATTCTTCAGCCATGCAGTTCCATCCTTAGAATTGGGAACTGCCATGCTCCACTCCTGCATCTGGACCAACGGCTTGCCGTCGCCAGTCGAGAAGCTCACGTTCACCCATGGCGTCGATCCATTGAAAAATTTGCCGATCTCGTCAGAATCACCACCCCGGTTTCGCGACGCTGGCGTTATGTGGACAGTCAGCACTGCAGACCGCAACTCATCGCCCGTTGCGTGGTTGCTCGCACTCCATCCGCCCCCCGACGGCTTTGCAAGAATTCCAAATCCAGGGCCAGCAATCGCATCTTCGCGCCGAAGGCTTAAACTTACTCGAACGATATTTGGCGCATACGGTTCTATAAGCACCGTGGCCGGACCGCGTTCAAACACCTGTTGACCACACATCGGCCAGCATGCGAGCAAGATCAATCCAACGCCCACTCCTTTGCTCAACAGCCTGCTGAGTGCATGAAGAAAAAATCTTCTCAGGACTTCGAACCCGTTTTTATTCATTACGTCCTTCGCTTCCGTTTTGCGCACTGAAAGTCCACACGTCTCCATGGATCCACAGCCCAGCTATTGGGCTCGTCATGTTTTGGGTATTTACGTAACGACAGAACTAGACGCGCCGTGTAGAACAGCTGACAAGGTTGAGTACAGTATTTTCCTTCTAAGTGATTGATTTAATTAGATTGACTACCCTCATAAACGGTCAGTACGATACTGTACTTGTGATCAGAACTGAACCCAGTTCGCTAGATGCGCACGCCGAGGATGCCCCTCTCTCCGTTTCTGAAACCGAAAAGATTCGTCAGGCGTTGAAAGATCTGCTCGCCAGTCCGTCTCTTCGGTCTACCCAGCAGTGCCAGCACCTTCTCCAGTACATCGTCGACCACACTCTCGCCGGAGAGTCCGCCCTGCTTCGGGAACGAGTGATCGGCAAAGAGGTCTTTGGCCGGCGCCCTGATTACGAACCTGGTGAAGACCCCGTGGTGCGTCTCCGCGCCGTAGACCTTCGCAAGCGCCTGGCAATTTATTACCAATCGCTTCCTCACAGTCCAGATGTCCGAATTGATGTGCCTCCCGGCTCCTACAAAGCAGTCTTTACCTGGAACGCTCCGGCAGGCCAGCAAGTCGTCCAGTCAGTAGGAGAGCCAGCGGAAATTCCACCGTCACAGGTAGATTCACCTCCGACGGCCGAGGGTGATCCGCATGATCACGTTTTCACTGCAGCCGGTTCCACCTTGGCCGCCATGGAAACACCTCAAGCTCCTCCCCGCTGGGCGATTCAGCGCTGGCTGTTTTTGGCATTGGCGGTGAGCCTGGTGGCTGGAGTCGTCTTCGGCACAGCTTGGTATCGGCAAAGAGGAGCGCGAACATTCCATACTTTCTGGGCTCCGTTCCTGGGAACCTCCTCGCAGGTCAACGAATACATTCGGCAACATGGAATCACAAGTGGAGGAATGGAATTCTTTCCCGCTTTTGCGCCGGACCAGACTCTTTCATCCACGGGCCTCCATCCTGCCGCCGACAGTTTCGTGGCGCTGGGGGACGTCGCCGCGGCGTCCGAGACCGTCCGGACGCTGACACACTTCGGCCAGGCTTTCGAAGAACGCTTCCCGAACGATATCTCATTCGCCGAAGTCCGCGACCACCCCACGATTCTGATCGGCGGCTTCAACAACCCCACGACACTCGAACTGACTCGAACTCTTCCATTCGTTCTATCAGGAAGAAACCGAATCGTCGATCGTACGATACCCGATCGATCGTGGGAGCTTCATGCTTCCACCGATTCACATGACACTGAAGACTACGCCATCGTCTCGCGTTTACTCGCATCGAAAGATATCGCTCCGATGGTCTCGGTGGCGGGCCTGGGCCAATATGGCACTCTGGCCGCCACCGAATTGATTTCGAAGCCAGAAAATCTTGAACCCCTTGTTGTCGCACTCGGACCCAAGTGGGCTTCCCAAAATTTTCAGGCGGTATTGCGTATCAAGGTAGTGGACTTCAAACCAGTATCTACAGTCGTTGTGGCGACTCATAGCTGGTGACAGCCCACCTTCCTGATCGCATTTTTATGCCAACGGTTCGTTCTCCAGATTGCGTAGGATTTTCCACTATTTCATACTGGGATGGTCATCCGCAGGTAAGTCCCCCAACGCATACTGAATGCCCGCCAACACATGTTCCATGATGGGTGTCATGGCATAGATATGTTCGCTATGGCCAAGGGCCTCATAGAAAACCCGCCCTTTGCCCTCATGCCGAATCCAGCTCAAACCATAGTCACCATCGGTGCGCTTCGTTGCCGCCGGCTCCTTCGCCTTGGCTGCATCGCTCATCTTTGCGTAGTCGACGCTGGTAAGTACGTGCACCCGCTTGCGCGAAAACGAGTCCTGCACAAAGGTGTAAACCTCGTCGTGCACCGTAAATTCACCATGAAACATCTTCGTCAGCGGACTCTTCGGGTCGTCGATCTTCACGGTAATCGGCTGCGGATAAACCCAGTGAAACTTGAAGTAGCCTCCGATCATCACGTTGAAGTCCGACCAGGTTCCGCTAGGCGCCGATCCCGTCGTGTGGTAACTATCGCCGGCGGCGTGGATGCCCGCCAACCCCTTGCCGCCACGCACAAAATCCAGCAGCGCCTTCTTCCTTGCCTCGCTTGCGACAGGATCTTTCGGGTCGTCCAGGAAGGCAAGCGTCGTATTGTCCAGGAAGATCGCGTCGTATCCCGCAAGGTTCTCCACCGTGATCTGTGCCGGATCGAAGGTGATGGTGGTTGACCAAGCGCCCGTCTTCTCGCCCATCGCCTTCACCGTCTCCGCCGCCAACGGAATAGAAGAATGAACGAAGCCCGACGCGTGCGCCAGGACTAGAACCTTGCGTGGCTTCTTGGGTTGCGCATAAGCCTTCGCTGGAAGATTGTCCAGCATGGCAACGTAGTCTTCAAGCTGTGGCTTCTGGATCTGCACGCCATCTTGAACGCTCTGCTTCCGTGGAGGGCTTGGGAGCGTCTGCTCTTTAAGGTCTGTTGTAGAGGTGGCGTCTGCGCGTTGTGCGATTGCCGTAAGACAGCAGAATGCGAGTAACCCAGCCGAGATCGATCGAAGCATGACGAGTTCTATCCTCCCAAAAACACAACCAAGGATACATCGAGAAGAAGGCTTTCGGAATCAGGGAGAGAACTCTTGCGAATCTCGTCTTCGATTCGCTACGCTCACTTGGTATAAGTCATCAGCAATCTCATCATTCGATCCAGTCATCCAGACCACTGGCTGGAAACACTGGATCTGCAATAAAGTCATTTCAGGAACGCTATAAAGTCCACGGATCGCCGCATTGATCAATAAGGCATAGCCGAAACCATCTATCTCTGCACTACGAATAAAGGAGCACATCGCATGGCCACAGCAGAAGTCACTCGGCGTATCTACAGGATTGCGGTGATTCCCGGCGATGGGATTGGCAAAGAAGTCGTGCCTGAAGGTCTACGCGTACTGGAGGCCGCAGCAAAAAAATTCGGCTTTGGACTGCAGCTTGACGAGTTCGACTTCGCCTCCTGCGACTACTATCTCAAGCACAAGGAGATGATGCCGGAGGATTGGAAAGATCGTATCGGCAGGCATGATGCGATCTTCTTCGGAGCCGTGGGCTGGCCCGCGAAGGTGCCCGATCACATCTCTCTCTGGGGTTCTCTCATTCTCTTCCGGCGTGAGTTCGATCAATATGCGAACCTTCGTCCCGTTCGGCTCATGCCAGGACTTCCCTGTCCCCTCGTCGGCCGGGCTCCAGGCGATATTGATTTTTTCGTTGTAAGGGAGAATACCGAGGGGGAATATTCCTCGGTTGGAGGCAAGATCTTTCCCGGAACCGATCGTGAAGTTGTTGTTCAGGAAACCATCATGACCAGAACCGGTGTCGACCGTATCCTGAAGTTTGCATTCAATCTCGCGCAGAAGCGGCCCAAAAAACATCTCACGTCGGCAACGAAGTCGAATGGCATCTCCATCACAATGCCATACTGGGACACCCGCGTCGAAGAAGTTTCGAAGTCATTTCCCGATGTAACCTGGGACAAATATCACATCGACATCCTCGCTGCTCATTTTGTGCTTAATCCGGACAGATTCGACGTGGTCGTTGCATCCAATCTGTTTGGCGATATTCTCTCCGACCTGGGGCCTGCGTGCACAGGCACAATCGGCATCGCCCCTTCGGGAAACATCAATCCCGATCGCCATTTCCCTTCTCTCTTTGAGCCGGTCCACGGCTCCGCGCCCGACATCGCTGGACGTGGCGTGGCGAATCCCATTGCTCAAATCTGGTCGGCGGCCATGATGCTCGACCATCTTGGAGAACTTGAGGCCGGCGCTGCAATCCTTAAAGCAATAGAGCAGGTGCTTCCGAATAAGTCCCTGCGAACGCGCGACATGTCAGGCACCGCTGACACGATCACGGCAGGAAAAGCAATTGCGGACGCGCTGGCATAAAACTCACGATGCAGCCCTTCCATGAAACGCCGTAACAACGGACGTCAATAGCAGGGCCGCATCTGCATTTCAATTCGGCATCGGTTGAGCCGATCGCTCCTGATCCAGCTCTCCGGACGCGACAATCACCGCAAGCGATTCCATCGCCTGCCGAATGAGAATCGCGGTCTGTGCGAAGACTTCCGGATCCATGTTCAGAGTGACCGGACCAACGCTTAAATGAACGGATTTGCATCCGCAAAGTCGAACCGCACCAAACCCGCCGCGCTCTGCCAGAACTACGTTAATATCGTTCATCGATTCTCCTTGGCCGTTTATGTCGACAAAGAGACAAACTCTTCCCAACGTCAATCCCGGTTGCTGCTCTTAAACAGCCAAACAACGCATGGAAGTCACGTCCTGACAGTGGACTTGCAAACATACAATCCAGTCAGCCGATGACTCTTCGCTTGAGCGACCACAGCAACGGTCTTCTCAAGTTCTCGTCCAGGAAGATAGCTTTATCTATTTCGTCTCAGCATTCTTCGTAAAACAGCATGGGCGTGTCCATGCCATCCATCTCGATCTCAGGAAGACCGCAGCGCTTCGCCAAAAGACTCTGCAGCATTCCCTCTTGAATGGAGACTAATTTAGTCCTATATAGACGTCAAGCAAAATTTCGACCTTTTGTTAACCATCTACTGCTGAAAGATGCGATCAGGGCTGTTGTGGAAGCTGTGAGGAATCCCATCCGCCGCCCAGCGATTTGACCAGCAGAACACTCGCTTCCAATCGCCGCCGGGTAATGTCGATATCGTTGCGTTCATTTTGCAGAAGCGCTGTCTGCGAGATGATCACCTGCAAATAGGTATCGACTCCGCCCTCATAGCGAGTATTGAAGAGATCAAGCGACTCCCGCGCCGATGCGGTAGCCGCCTGCTGTTGGGTCGCCTCTGTCTCCAGACCATGCAGCGCATTCAGATTATCTTCAACCTGCTGGAATGCGGTGAGTGTGGTCTGCCTGTAAGAAGCGATCGTCGAATCGTAATCAGCGCGAGTAATATCCGTGGTCGCCCGTCGACGGCCGTAATCGAAGATTGTCTGAGAAAGCGTTGGGCCTACCGCAAAAAAACGGCTTGGACAGGTAAACCAGTTCACCGCCGACGTTCCAGTAAAGCCGGCTACCGCCGAGAGCGACAATGTCGGATAAAACGCGGCCTGCGCGATACCAATCTGCTCATTGGCCGCCGCCATACGGCGCTCCTCCGAGGCGATATCGGGACGGCGCTCGAGCAGCTGCGATGGAAGCATTCCAGGAATCTCTGGGAGCGCAGGACCGGCAACCGTGACCGGATTGCGCGGAAGCGTCAGCTGCGCCGGAGGCTTACCAATCAACATAGCAATCGCATGCTCATAGTCTGCCCTGAAGATGTCGACATCGGTAGCCTGCACCTGGGCGGTCTGAAGCTGAGTCCTGGCCTGTGTCACGTCGGAGAGCGGTGCGGCTCCTCCGTTATATCGGTCTTCCGTAAGCCGAAGCGCATCGCGGAAGGCGTTCACCGTATCGTCAAGCAGCTTTCTCTGGGCATCCGCGGAACGCAGATTGAAATAGTCGATAGCCAGCTCAGCATGAAGGGAAAGCCGTGTAGTCTCTAGATCTGCCGCCGACGCCTGCGCCTGTTCGCGCGACTGAGTGATACTGCGCCGAATGCGCCCCCAGAGATCAATCTCGTAATTCAAATCGATGGGTAGCGTGAAGTTCCCGGTGCCATTGCTGGCAACCGCTTTGTTGAAATAGGGTTGATTCGTTGAACTTCGCACTGCGCCAATGCTTGGGTTAGCCCCAATCGTCGGAGCTAGATCGGCGCGAAAAAAACGAACCGCTGCGCGGGCGGCACGAAAGTTCGCTTCCGCTTCCTTCAACGTTTGGTTGGCCGGATCGATCTGAGCTTCAAGCGTGTTGAGTTCCGGATCGTTGAATAAGGTCCACCACTCGCCCTTCAGCTGCGTATCGCCGGGCTGAGCCATCTTCCATCCATCCGAGGCCTTGAAGTTGCTGGGAAGTGCTTCCTTGAACTCTGGAGCAAGCGGAGCTGCTGGCCGCACATATTGCGGACCGACACGGCAGCCTGATAGAGCCAACGCGAATAACGCCGCCAGCGCTATAAACGCTGATTGCCGAGTACGCTTCATGACCGCCCCTTCGCACCGCGATTCACGCGGACCGGCATGCCGCTGGTAATCGAATCCGAAGGATCGACAATAACCTCGTCCGAAGAAGTAAGGCCTGAGGTCACCTCAACAGTGCCTCCATAATCATGTCCGATCGTCACTGGTACAAGCTGAACGCGATCGTCACGGACTACTCCGACGCGAAGGCCTTCAGCCCGGAACAAGAGCGTATTCGATGGAACTGTAACCGTGTTGGCTCCGCCAGGCACATGGAAATGAACAAAGATGTAAGCGCCGGGCAACAGCTTATTATCTCGGTTGTCGATATCAACCTCGACGTTCAAGGTTCGCGTCGCATTATCGATAGCCTTCGCATTTCGAACGATCGTGCCCGGAATCTTCACCCCGGGATTCGAGTCTTGCGTCAGATCGGCCTTATCGCCGTTGTGAATTGAATCCGCATACACCTCAGGTACCGCTGCGTATACGCGCAGCTTGCCCGTCGCTGCCAGATGAAACAGCTCTCGGGGATTCGTCGACCCCGACCCGGCATTGATAAGGTCCCCGATATCCGTATTGCGCGCCGTAATCACACCGTCAAACGGAGCAATGATTTTTTCGTAGCTCTGCAACTGTTCCAGACGGCGAACGTTCGCCTTGCTCGCGTCGACGGCGGCCTGCGCTGCAATATAGTTGCTGCGGGTCTGGTCCGCCTCCTGCTGCGAGACTGCATGTTTGGCCAGCAGGCTTTCCCAGCGATTGCTCGTCACCCCCGCCAGCTCCATGTTGGCCTGAATGCGCTCTAGCTCCGCGCGCGATTGCTGAAGCTGCTGATCGATCTCGGGGGTTTCAATCTCCGCAAGCAATTGCCCTTTGCGAACATGCGATCCGATATCGAAGTACCACTTCTTCAAGTAACCGTTCGTGCGGGAATAGATCGGCGTCTCCGTAAATGCCTGCACATTACCGGGGAGAACCAGACTCTGCGCCTCCGATCCCATCTGCGGCCTAATGATATTCACGGTTGGAATTGCAGCTTCGTCCGTCGCACGGGTAAGCTCCTTCTCGTGGGAGCTTCGTACATGAAGCCCGTAGAAGATCGCGGCGATAAGCGCGACGGCAAAAAGAATCCCTATCGTCCGCCCGCTTCCCGGTCCTTCGACCGGAGAATTCGAGGGTTCTTCCTTGTGCGCAGGAACCACATCGGCCTGCGCAGGCTCCACTGCTTCCTGTGTGCTGGGCATCACGTTCTCCTGATTGCCATTCGTATTCATGCGTGCTCCTCGACGAGGCGCTTACGTTCGCGACTGAGCCTGCGCTTCTCGCTTCCATGGATCAGAGCAAAAACGCAGGGAACAAAGACGAGCGTCGCAACCGTCGCGCATAGCAGCCCGCCAATCACGGCGCGGCCAAGCGGAGCATTCTGCTCGCCGCCATCTCCCATCCCCAGAGCCATCGGGATCATGCCGATAATCATCGCCAGAGCCGTCATGATGACCGGGCGGAAGCGCGTTGTTCCAGCTTCGATTGCAGCCTTGATCGCATCGCTATGCTCTTCCAGACGAATCTTTGCAAAGGAGATGACAAGAATGCTGTTCGCCGTCGCGACTCCCATGCACATGATGGCTCCCATCAAAGCAGGGACGCTCAGTGTCGTCCCTGTCAGGAACAGGAAGAGCACGATACCCGCAAGAGCAGCGGGCAACGCCGTGATGATGATGAACGGGTCGGTCCAACTCTGAAAATTGACGACAATCAACATGTAGACCAGGACAATAGAGAAAAACAGCCCCCCGATCAGGCCGATGTAGGAGCTCCGCATCGTGTCCACCTGGCCTTTCAAAGTCATAAAAGTGCCACGGGGAAGGTTCTTCCTGTTCCTCTCCAGAACCTTCTGAACGTCCCCGCTCACCGCTCCCAGGTCTCTTCCTTCCACGTTGTTGTAGATATACACGACGCGCCGGATGTTGTAGTGATTAACCACTGCCATCTCATGACCTCGCTGTACGTTGGCAAGGTCACTCAAAATCTCAGGAGTCGCCGAAGCCCCCGTCGGCGCTCCTGCCGTCGTTCGATTGATAGGAATGTTATTCAGGTCCTGAATCGAAGACATCTTGTATTGCGGCGTCTGCGCAACAATGTTGTAGTTCACATGGTTCTTCCAGTTGAGGAAGAACATCGGCGTTACCTGAAAACTTCCACTTAAGGTATTGAGCACGCTGGTCGCGACATCGCGCTCGCTAAAGCCACCCTGTGCAGCCTTGGTGCGATCGACTGCGAGCTGCAGCGTCGGATAATCGAAGGGCTGTTGTATGCGAATATCAATAAGACCAGGAACAGTGCGCAGCTCAGCGAGAATCTTGTCCGCCTGCTCCTTGCTGGCATCCACATCGTTGCCTTCCAACTGAATGTCGATCGGCGCCGGAAGACCGAAGTTCAGAATCTGCGTCGTAATATCGGCCGGCAGCATGTAGAACGTAGCACTGGGAAACTTGCGCGGAAGCTCACGGCGCAGTTTCTGCACATAGGCTGCGGTGGGATGATGGTCCTCTTTGAGGGTCACCAGGATGTCGCCATCGTTGGCACCCATGGTTCCGCTCGTAAGGTGCTGGATGTTCATCGGGCTATAAGGAAGCCCGATGTTGTCGAGGATATTGTCGATCTCCGACGACGGAATCTGGTTGCGGATCTCCCCTTCCACTAGATCGAACAGTCGTGCCGTCTCTTCAATGCGAAGCCCGGTCGCGCCGCGAACGTGAAGAATAAACTGGCCGCTGTCGGTATCCGGAAAGAAGTCCTCGCCCAGGAACGGCACCAGGATAAAGGCCGCGAGACAGATCAGAAGGAACGACGGAACGAAGACACGTCGTGCTGTAACTACTCTTTCAAGAATCCCGTGATATCCGCCACGGATACGCTCGAAACCGCGTTCAAACGCACGCTGGAATCGCGAAAAAAATCCCTTACCCGGTAAGGCATGCCCGTGCTCCCTTAGCAGATACATCGCCAGCGTAGGGACGAGCGTTCTACTCAGGACATAGCTGGCAAGCATTGCGAAGACCACTGCTTCCGCCAAAGGGACAAACAGATAGCGCGCCACGCCCCCGAGGAAGAACATCGGCAGGAACACGATGCAGATGCAAAGCGTTGAGACCAGCGCCGGAACGGAGATCTGGGCGGCACCTTCAAGGATGGCCTCTCGCAAGGGGAAGCCTTCTTCCAGAAAACGCTCGATATTTTCAATCGTCACCGTGGCATCGTCCACGAGAATGCCGACCGCAAGCGCCAGTCCGCCCAGTGTCATCGTATTAATCGTCTCGCCCATCAAGCTGAGAACGATCACCGAGGTAAGGATCGAGAGCGGAATAGATACCGCGATAATCAGCGTGGAACGCCAACTGCCCAGGAACACCAGGATCATGATGGCGGTAAGTGCGGCAGCAATCACCGCCTCACGGATCACGCCTTCGACAGCGCCGCGTACGAAGACGCTCTGGTCTGAGAGGGGCGTCATCCTCAGTTCAGGCGGCACGGTACTCGCGACCTTCGGAAGAAGGCCCCGAATTCCTTTCACCACGTCAAGGGTGGAAGCGTTACCGTTCTTCATAATCGAGACCAGCACGCTGCGATGGCCATCCTGACGCACCACGTTGGTCTGCACCTGAAATCCGTCGCTGACGGTTGCAACATCCCGCAGGTAGATCGTCGTTCCGTTCACCTGCTTCAATGGGATGTTCGACAGCTCCTCAACCGTACGAGGAGTGCCATTGGTTCGAACGTCGTACTCCGACTGGCCGATCTTAATCGTCCCAGAGGGCATTACTACGTTCTGCTGCGCCACGGCATTCAACAGGTCGCCGGGAGCAACTCCCTTGGATTGCATTGCCGACTGATCCATAGCGATGCTGATCTGTCGCTGCTTGCCTCCATAAGGCAGAGGAATCACCGAACCCGGCACCGTCACCAGCTGGGTGCGGATGAAGTTCGTCGCGTAGTCGTTCAGATCCGACTCCGAAAGCCCCTTGCCCGAGATGCCTAGCTGCAGAATCGGCACGCTCGAAGCCGAGAAGTTAATGATCTCCGGCGGAAGAATGCCGGGAGGCAGTTGGCGCAGCAGATACTGCGATGCCGCCGTCACCTGGGCATTTGCCGTATCCAGCGAAGCACCGGGCTGAAGAAAGATCTTCACCACGGCTACGCCGTTGTACGTCGTCGATTCGATGTGCTGAATGTTATCGACCAGCGTCGTGAGAGCCTTCTCGTAAGGAGTGGTGAGCCGGCCCTCTACCTCTTCCGGGTTGAGGCCCGTATACTGCCAGCCCACCGAAACAACTGGAATATTGATGTCGGGAAAGATATCCGTCGGCGTGCGCAGGATGACGACCGGCGCGGCGATAAGAATCAGGAGCGCGAGAACAATAAAGGTGTACGGCCGATTCAGCGCTATTTTGACGATCCACATCGGTTTCCGACGCCCCGTTTCCGCAAAAGCGGCAAAATGTTCCCAACATCTATATTGATTCGTCCGGCTGGCAATTGTCGCGCAGTTCTTTCCGGCGGCATCTATCGGAAAAACCGATATCATAAAACGATGGAACTCCGACATCTCCGCTATCTCGTTGCCGCTGCAGAACAAGGCAGTTTCAGTGGCGCCGCCCGGCGTCTTAACGTGGCGCAGTCGGCCATTAGCGAACAGCTCGCCGATCTCGAGCAGGAGATCGGCGCCCAGCTCTTTACCCGTTCCTCCCGGAAAACTGGGCTAACTCCAGCGGGAGAGCTCTTTCTCAAAGAAGCGCGCCGCATCCTGGGGGATTCCGAGAATGCCATCGAGATCGCTAGGCGGGCTCATCGCGGAGAGATCGGAAATCTCAATATCGGCTTCTTTGCCGGCAGTGTAGGAGTCAACTTTCCCCGTCTCATCCGCTCCTTCCGCAAGCAACATCCTGGCATCCGTCTCTCCCTCATCGAATTGACCTCCACCCGGCAATGGCAGGCGCTGGTCGCTGGAGAGATCGACATCGGCTTCACTCGCCGGGTCGAACCCGAGTTCCGAACCGAGCTCCTATCGGAGCTCATCCATCAGGACCCCATTGTCGCAATCGTTCCCAAGGATCACCCCGTGGTTCCGGGCCCGGTCGATCTCCACGATCTTGCGAGCGAGCCCTTCGTGCTCCCCTCACGCGATACCTCGCCTGCCGTCTTCGACAAGGTCATTGAACTCTGTTCGGAGGCCGGCTTCTCGCCCCGCATCTCCAGCATCTCAACCGTCTGGTCCAGCGTAGTCATGATGGTTCAGGCTGGCGAGGGCATCTCTTTGCTGCCCCTCAATGAGCAGCAGTCCAGGACGCGCGATCTCGCCTTTTGCCCGCTCCTGGCAAAAAACGCCTTCGTCGAGTTCGTCATGGCCTGGTCACCGCAACACGACAGCGACCTGAACCGCAGCTTTCGCAAACTCGTAAAGACGCACTCCACCGGAAGTGGAATGCGTCCGTAGACCGCCGCCTCACGTGTCATTGACCTGTTTGATAGCGGATGGCAGCCAAGGTCTGCTGATAGTCATACCGCGCATTCGTATTGCCGATTTCGGCGGAGGTCTGCGCCAGTTCCGCCTGACTCAGTTCCACGATACTGCTCAGCCCCAACTTGTACCGCGTCTGCGCCAGGTCTAGCGCCTGGTTTGCCTGTGCAAGCAACCGGGCCGTTACGCTCACCCTCTGATATGCCGACTGTGAGCTCAGCCAGGACACCCTGACGTCGCGCGCTATCTTGTTTCGCAGATCGCGAACCTGCTCCTGCACTGCGCTCGCCCGATAGTCCGCCTCTTTGGCTCTCGCGCTGTAAAGGCCTCCGTTGAAGACAGGTACGCTGACATTGACTCCTGCCGCCCCATACCAGGATGACGAAATGGAATCGGACCGCACCGGGGCTCCACCTGTAGCCCCCAAAGCGGAAATCGTAGGTCGCCATAGCTCATGCTCGGCCTTGCGATATCGCTCCGCCGCCTCAAACTGATCGTTCAGCGCCGTTAGATCAGGCCGCGATCGCATCGCCATCGTAGTAAGCGCATCCACATTCTCCGGTGGAACCGCAAGGTCACCAGCGTTGTCCACCAGGATAAAGGCCTGTTGTCGCTCATACCCCATTACCGTGCTCAGATCGGCAAACGCACCGTCCTGCGCGTTCTGTGCGTCCAGCAGCAACAACTGAGCCTGGTTCAGATTGACCTCGGCGAAGCTGCGATCCAGCGTCGACTTCAGCTTGGCATCCGCCAAAGAGTCCACCAGATTCGACGTATCCTGCCGGAACGCCACCGTTTTCCTGGCGACATTCACGACAGCCTGCGCTGCCAGTGCGCGATAAAACGCCTCGTCTACCGCGAGTTTGATATCGGCCTCGGTGGCCATCTCGGCAGATTGCTGCGCCCTCTCTCTCAGTCCCGCGCTTGCAACCAGATTCTGCGTGCGCCCGAAGTCCGTAATCAACTGACTCACCGTAACTCCACCGGCAGCTCGAGTGTAGAGCGCAGGACTATTCAGTAGTCCTGCCGTCATGCGGCCACCATCGTGTGCTTGCACTGCAGTCAGATTTCCCGTTACCGTCGGAAGCTCGACTGACTTAACCTCCCGCCTCACCTGTCCCTCGGCCAGCGCCAGCAGCCGCGCCATCGAGATCTGCGGGTGATTCTTGAGAGCCATCGCCTCAGCATCTGTTACCGTCAGGTTGCTCGGAGGAGCCGCCGTAGCAGCTCCCTGAGCCCTTACTGACGCCGCCATCGTTCCCATAACAACCGATACCGCCAATATCCTCCTAAACCTGTGCATGGGAACCCTCCTGGCCAGCCGCGACTGCATTGCCGCTTTCCTTCTTCTCCTCCTCTTTGCGATGCACCAGCAGATACGCCGCTGGAACCACAAAGATCGTCATAGCAACCGAGACCGTCAATCCGCCAATGATCGCCCTCGCCAGCGGAGCGTACTGCTCACTTCCCGTCTCGAGTGCCAGCGCCATAGGAATCATGCCCAGAATCGTCGCCAGCGAAGTCATCATCACAGGACGCAGACGAATGCGGCACGCCGTGGCGATCGCTTCATCGATCGGCATCCCCTTGCCTCGCAGAGAACGCGCAAACTCGACAATCAAAATCGAGTTCGACACCACGATGCCCGTCATCATAATCACGCCCATCAGCGACATCACATTGAGCGTCGTGTGCGTCACCAGAAGAAACAGAATCACTCCCGTCAATCCCGGCGGAACCGCAAGCAGGATAATGAGCGGATCGACAAACGACGCGAACTGCGCCATCAGAATCAGGTAGACCAGCACGATCGAAAGCACCAACCCCAGGCCGAAGCTCTTGAACGACTGCCGCATTCCATCCACCGATCCCCGAAGCGTCACCCGCAGATCCTCGGGAATATGCGTTTGCGCAAGGATCTTCTCCACCCGGCTCGCCATCCCTCCCAGGTCTTCTCCCGAAGGCGACACATACACATCGATCACGCGTCGCAGCTGATAGTGATCCACCTCCGTCGGTGTCTTGATGCTCTTCAGCGTCGCCGCCTCCGAAAGCGTCGTCACATCCTTGCCGTCCTTCGAACGCAGTGGAATCTGGTTGAAGTCCGTCATCGTCTTCACCTGCGTATCCTTGTACTGCACCGTCAGCAGATAGTTATTTCCCGACTTTGGATCCACCCAATAACTCGGCGCGATCATCCCATTCGAGCTCAGCGCCGTGATCACGTTATCCACCACGTCCGTAGCGTTCAGGCCCATCTTGCTCGCCATCTCGCGATTCACATTCAGCTCGATCCCCGGATAATCCAGGTCCTGCGGAATCAGCACATCGCCCACGCCTTTGGCCGCGCGAATCTTCTGCGCCAACTCATTGGCTGTGTGTAACGCCTCCTTCATATTGTTTCCACCAACCTGAATATCAATCGGTGCTGGCAGACCAAGATTCACGACTGCATCGACCAGGCCGCCGGTCTGAAAGTAGGTCGAAAGCTCAGGCAGATCGTCGCGCAGCTTCTCACGAACGCGACGCATATATTCGAAGCTGCTAAGCGAATGCTCTTCCTTTAAACTCACCTGCACAAAAGCCGTGCTCTGCGTCGAGTTGCTCGTATAGATCGCTGAAAAGTCCGGCGTCAG
>Ga0193716_1000916_pt1 | contig 17520 bp, 16 predicted proteins | sample U2c1metaG_FD_145901 | JGI IMG/M metagenome (GOLD analysis project Ga0193716, IMG submission 145901) | Soil microbial communities from a riparian zone of the East river system, Colorado, United States - U2c1 | ecosystem: Environmental > Terrestrial > Soil > Riparian zone | place: USA: East River...
TTTTCTGGCGCACGCGCAGTTGGGCGATGGCGATGCGGCGGGCCAGCCGGTGCTGATCTCGGTGGAGGAGGGCAATCAAAATTCCGCCCAGATCTTTTTCTATGTCGGCGGCGCCCAGCCGGCTGACTGGAACAGCCTTGCCGACCTTGCCCGCGTGGTGCTGCTGTTCGACGGCCGCGATGCAAGCGCCCTTGCAGCGGCCCGCGCAGCATGGAAAGACGCCAAGGGTGCCGGGCACGATGTGACCTATTGGAAAGAGACGCCGTCCGGTAAGTTTGAAAAACAGAATTAGAGAAACGGAAAAAAGCACTTGGGTTTTTTCAGTCCCTGGATGATCGGCAGCTTTCTCATCAGCCTCGCCATCGCCTATCACTCCATCCGCAATGGCAAAACGCCCATGTGGCTGATGGGGCTGGCGCTGGCGTCTTTCGTGAGCTTCTTCGCCACCTTGGCCGTGTGGATTGCCTATCTCATTTTCGCCGTCATCCCCGACATGATGCGCTCCAACTCGGCGCGGCGTTTCGCCGATAATGTGGTCAACGCCGCCGATCCCGGGCGCGGCTATCGCGAAAAGCTGCGCAACGTCGAACAGGTCGGCTCGGTGGATTCCAAGCGAGCGCTGGCGGAAGAATGCATCCGCATGGGGCGATTCACCGATGCGGTGGAGCTGTATGAAAGCGCCATGCAGGGGCCGCTGGGCGGCTCCGATCCTGCCTTGCTCAAGGGCCTGGGCCGCGCCCGCATGCTGGCGGGGCAGGGCGCCGAGGCCGAAAGCTTGTTCGTGCAATTGAAAGACGTGGACCCCGCCGCCTTCGACGCCGATGCCGAGCTGGATTATGCCCGCGCCCTGGAACTGCAGGGCAAGAATGACGAGGCCGCGGCGCAATATGAAAAAGTGGCGGCACGCTATCCCGGCGAGGAAGCGCGCGCCCGCTTTGCCCTGCTGCTGGAAAGCATGGGGCAAGAGGCCCGCGCCCAGGCATTGTTCACGGAAATTCTCAAATCGGTGAAGGGCGCGCCCAGCTATTATCGCAGCCGCCAGCGCGAGTGGACATCGCTGGCGAAATCGCACCTGAAATAGTTATTCGGATTCGTCGTCCGTCTTTTTCGGCTTGGCCATCTTGGCCAGCAGCGCGGTTTCGCGGTGCCAGCGTTTCAGCGGCCGCGCCGGATAGCCGCCCACCCGTTCGCCGGCGCCGATGTCGCGCGTGACCCCCGAGCGTGCCGCCAGCCGCGCGCCTGCGCCGATGTTGATATGATCGCTGATGCCGACCTGGCCTCCGATCAGCACCATGGGCCCCACCGTGGTCGAACCGCCGATGCCCACCTGCGCCACCACCAGGCTGTGATGGCCGATCTGCACATTGTGGCCGACATGAATCAGGCTGTCGAAGCGCACGCCGCGTTCGATATGGGTGTCGCCGATGGCGCCGCGATCCACCGTGCAGTTGGAGCCGAATTCGACATCGTCCTCGATCACCACCCGGCCCAGCTGCGGCACCCGCAGCAAGCCGTCCAGGCTGGGCACGAAGGAAAAGCCCTGGTTGCCGATGGAATTGTTGGGACCCATCACGACCCGTGCGCCGATCACCGTATGGGTGATGACGCAATTGGGGCCGATGCGGCAATCATCGCCGATCACCACGCCGCGGCCGATCACCACATTGTTGCCGATATAGCAGTTGGCGCCGATCACAGCGCCCGCGCCGATCTCGCCGGCGGGACCGATCTCGGTGCCGGCGCCGACCTTGGCGGTGGGATGCACCGGCTGGGTGGCGCGCACCCCCGCCACCAGCTTCCGCGGCGGATAGAAGATGTGCCCCACCTGGGCGAAGGCCAGGCGTGGATTGGGCACCACCAGCAAGGTCACGCCATGGGGCAGCGCTGCCAGCTTGTCGGATGTGATCACCAGGCTGGCCTTGGTCACGGCAAAGGCATTGGCGTATTTGCTGTCGCTGAACAGCGAGACGTCGCCGCTTTGCGCGCTTTCCAGCGAAGCGACATCGCGCAGGAGAAGGCTTGAGGGTTCGCCTTTCCCCACTTCGGCGCCGATGCGCCCCGCGATCTCGGCCAGGGTGAATGGCCCCGCGCGCTGGTAAAACCTGTCGTCCGTCATGCGCACCGCAGATTAGTGCATTACCCCTTCGCAGGAAATCTTATCAGGGGCCCCTGCGGTTTGCCATCTGGGCAAACTGCTGCATTTAGACGTCCGCGCCTTCGCCCATTGCCTGTTCGTAAGATTCGCTCGCCGCCAGCCAGGTCTTTTCCGCCGCCGCCAGCTTGCGTACGGCTTCGGCACGTTTTTTGGACACAGCGCTGCCCTTGGCGGGGTCGGTGGTAAACAGCAACGGGTCCGACAGGCTCTTGTCCAGCTTGGCGACCTCGGCGGTCAGGGCCGCGACCTGGTGCTCGGCGGCCTTCACCTTGTCCTTCAGCGGCTTCAGGTTGTGGCGCTTTTCGGCATTGCTGCGGCGGACGACTTCCTTGGTCGCCTTCACCTCGGGCTCGCGCCGTGTCGGTGCATTGGTGCCGGTCAGCAGGAACTTGCGGTAGTCGTCGAGGTCGCCCTCGAAGGGCGTGACATGGCCGTCGGACACCAGCAGCAGCCGGTCGGCGGTGGCCTCGATCAGGCGGCGGTCATGGCTGACCAGGATCACCGCGCCGTCGAAATCGTTCAGCGCTGTCAGCAGCTCGTTGCGCGCGTCGATGTCCAGATGGTTGGTGGGCTCGTCCAGGATCAGCAAGTTGGGCTTGTCCAAGGTGGCCAGCGCCAGCATCAGCCGCGCCCGCTCACCGCCCGACAGTTTGCCGACCTGGGTCTGCTGCTTGTCCTGGGCGAAACCGAAACCGCCCAGCTGGGTACGCACCTGTTCCAGGTTCAACTTGGGGCGCAGATGTTGCAAGGTCTGGATGGGGGTTAGGGTGGTATCCAGCTCTTCGGCCTGGTGCTGGGCGAAATAGCCCACCACCAGCTTGCGTGCCGGGGTGAATTCGCCGCCCATGACCGACAGCTTTCCGGCCAGCAATTTGGCCATGGTGGATTTGCCGTTGCCGTTCTTGCCCAAGAGCGCCACGCGATCTTCCGGATCAAACCGAAAGGAGAGTCCAGTGAGGATCGGCTTGCCCGCTTCATAGCCGACGCTGGCGCGGTCCATGGTGATCAGCGGCGGTGAGGCCGGCGTGGCCTGGGGAATGCGGATAGGCGCGACATGCTCGTCGGGCGGCACGTCCACCATCGCCATCTTGGCCAGCATCTTCATGCGGCTTTGCGCCTGCGCCGCCTTGGCCGCCGACGCCTTGAAGCGATCGACGAACTTCTGCATGTGGGCGCGGGCCGCTTCCTGCTTTTTGGCGAAGGCCATGTCGTTGGCGCGCGCCGCGGCGCGGGTCGCCATGAACGTGTCGTAACCGCCGGTGTAGAGCTTCAGCTTGCCGCGTTCCAGATGCAGGATGAATTCGCATCCGGTGTTGAGCAGGTCGCGGTCATGGCTGACGATCAGGATGGTGCCGCGATATTTCTGGATGAAGTTCTCCAGCCACAGCACGCCTTCCAGGTCGAGATAGTTGGTGGGTTCGTCCAGCAGCAGCAGATCGGGGGCGCTGAACAGGATGGCGGCGAGGGCCACGCGCATGCGCCAGCCGCCGGAGAATTCCTTGCAAGGGCGCAGCTGGTCTTCCGCCGAGAAGCCCAGGCCGGCCAGGATTTCGGCAGCGCGCGACGGCGCGGTATAGGCGTCGATCGCTTCAAGGCGATGGTAAATATCGCCCAACCGGTGGCCGTCGCTTTCATGCTCGGCCTCGGCCAGCAGCGCCAGGCGTTCCGGATCGGCCTCCAGCACGGTGTCCAGCAGGCTGGTGTCGGTGCCGGGGGCTTCCTGCGCCACCGCGCCCACCCGCCAGGCATTGGGCCAGCTGATCTCGCCGCCATCCTGGTGCAGCCGGCCCAAAATCACGTTGAACAGGGTGGATTTGCCCGCGCCATTGCGCCCCACCAGGCCGATGCGGCGCCCAGCAGGCAGGTTGGCAGTGGCGCCGGACAGGATTTCCCGTCCCGCGATCCGCACGGTGATGTTGTCTATGGCCAGCATTTGTGGGGGCGTATAGCACGGCTTGCCCTTTCCTCAAGCCCGATGCATAAGGCGCGCGATTTTCCCCATTCCGGAGACCCCCATGGCCGTCGAGCGCACCCTTTCGATCATCAAGCCGGACGCCACGCGCCGGAACCTCACCGGCAAGATCATTGCCAAGTTCGAGGATGCCGGTCTCAAGGTCGTCGCCAGCCGCCGCATGCGCCTGTCGCAGGCCGATGCGGAAGCCTTTTACGGCGTTCACAAGGAACGCCCCTTCTTCAAGGACCTGGTCAGCTTCATGATCAGCGGCCCGGTCGTGGTGCAGGTCCTGGAAGGCGAAGGCGCCATCGCCAAGAACCGCGAAGTGATGGGCGCGACCAACCCCGCCAATGCCGCGGCCGGCACTATCCGCAAGGAATTCGCCGAGTCGATCGAAGCCAATTCGGTGCACGGTTCCGACGCCCCGGAAACCGCCGCCAACGAGATCCGGTTCTTCTTCCGCGATCTGGACATTGTGGGCTGAGTTCCACTGCATAAAGTGATAGAAGGCTCCCGCACCACGGGAGCCTTTTTCATATGCAGGGCAAGACGGTCATCATTACCGGTGCAACCTCAGGCATCGGGGAAGTCGCCGCCGTCCACCTGGCGGAGCAGGGTGCCCGCATCGTCTTCACGGCCCGCGATCAAAAGCGCGCCGATGACACGCTGGCGAAACTGAAGCGCGCCAATCCTGCGGCCGCGCACGCTTTCCACCTGGCCGATCTTTCGCTCCTTGCGGAAATGAAACGCGTCGGCGCCGAGCTGGCGCGCGAGCCCGAGATCGACGTGCTGGTCAACAATGCCGGTGCCCTGTTCAACAAACGGCAGGAAACCGCCGACGGGCTGGAGATGACCTTCGCGGTCAACCACATGGCCTATTTCGTCATCACCAATCTCTTGATGGGCAAGCTGAAGCCGGGTGCGCGCATTGTCACCACGGCTTCCAACGCCCATCGCGGCGCCAAGCTGAATTTCGACGACCTGCAGTCGCGCCGCGGCTATATCGGCTTTCCGGTCTATTCCAAATCCAAACTGGCCAACATCCTGTTCAACCGCGAACTGGCGCGGCGGGTGCCGGCTGGTGTCACCGCCAACGCGCTGCATCCCGGCTTCGTCGCCACCCGCTTCGGCGACCATAGCGGCGGGATCATGCGCGCGGTGCTGAAGGTGGCCAAGCCCCTGGGTGCGATCTCGCCGGAGGAGGGCGCCAAGACCATCATCTATCTGGCCTCATCGCCGGAAGTGGCGAAGGTCACCGGCGAATATTTCTACGAGAGCAAGATCACCACCCCGACCAGGGAAGCGCAGAACGACGCCGACGCCAGGCGACTCTGGGAAATTTCCGAACAGATCGCGGGATTGAGTTAGATCAGGGGGTAAATACTGCAAGCCCTTTTTCGAGCTTCACCTTGTCCGCCGCCAGCAGCTTGAGCGCTTCGGGATAAAGCTTGTGCTCCACCGCCAGCACGCGGTCGGCCAGACTTTGCGGCGTGTCCGACGGATGCACCGGCACACTGGCCTGCGCAATCACCGGCCCGGCATCCAGTTCCGGCACCACGAAATGCACACTGGCGCCGCTGAGCGCTTCCTTGGCTTCGATCACCCGCTCATGCACCCGCGTGCCGCGATAGGCCGGCAGCAGGGAGGGGTGGATGTTGATCAGCTTGCCTTCCCAGCCGCGGACAAAGCCATCGGACAGGATGCGCATGAAGCCCGCCAGCACCACGATCTGGGCGTCGGCCGCGCGCAGCGCCACATCCATTTCGGCATCGAACGCCTCGCGGGTCTTGCCGGTGTGGGGAATGACCGTGGTGGCGATGCCCGCGCCTTGCGCGCGGTCCAGCCCGGCCGCACCTTCGATGTTCGAAATCACCAGGATGATGCGATAGCTGACATCCTGCGCGTCGATCAGATTTTGCAGATTGCTGCCGCGCCCGGAGATCAGAACCGCAACCCTCTTCACACCAGAAGAAGGGGTCAAAGCTTCAGCGCCCCGCGATAGACGGTCTTGGCCTCACCGGAACCAGCCACCAGCCTGCCGATCCGCACCGCCCTGTCGCCGGCTTCCTGAAAAGCGTCGATCACGGAACCCGCATGTTTTTCGTCCGCCACCGCCACCATGCCGATGCCGCAATTGAAGGTGCGCAGCATTTCGGCTTCGGCGATGCCGGCCTGTTTCGCCAGCCATTGGAACACCGGCAGCACGGCAATCGTGTCCAGATCCACTTCGCCGTCCAGGCCTTCGGGCAGGCAGCGCGGCAGGTTGTCGGTAATACCGCCGCCAGTGATGTGCGCCAGGCCCTTCACGCCGCCGGTGTGCATGGCTTCCAGCGCGGCGCGGACGTAAAGCCGCGTCGGGGTCAGCAAGGCTTCGCCCAGGCTTTTGCCCGGCGCAAAGGGCGCGTCGGCATCAAGCGTCAAGCCGCTTTTCTCCACCACCTTGCGCACCAGCGAATAGCCGTTGGAATGCACACCGCTGGAGGCCACGCCGATCAGCACGTCGCCGGCTTTCATCGCGCCCAGCTTGGGCAGGACGGCATCGCGCTCGACCGCGCCGACCGTGAAGCCCGCCAGGTCGAAATCGCCCTTGGCATACAGGCCCGGCATTTCCGCCGTCTCGCCGCCGATCAGGGCGCAGCCCGATTCCTTGCAGGCGCGCGCAATGCCTTCGATCACCACGGCGGCGGAGTCCACGTCCAGCTTGCCGGTGGCGTAGTAATCTAGAAAGAACAGCGGCTCGGCGCCCTGCACCACGATGTCGTTGACGCACATGGCGACCAGGTCCTGGCCGATGCCGCCAAAGCGTCCCGTGTCGATCGCCAGCTTGAGCTTGGTGCCGACCCCGTCGGTGCCCGACACCAGGATGGGGTCCTTGAACCCGGCCGCCTTGAGGTCGAACAGCCCGCCAAAGCCGCCCAGGTCCGCGTCGGCGCCGCGCCGCCGCGTCGCCTTGGCGGCCGGGCCGATGCGTTCCACCAGCGCCTCGCCGGCGTCGATGTCCACGCCCGCGTCTTTATAAGTCAGGCCGGTGCTGGCCCCGGAGTTGTCGGTCGGCATGGGTTTCGTTTACGGCCCCGCCGCAGGCGGCGCAAGCCGGGTACCCGAGCCACGCACAGGACCGCAATTTCGCCTGTTTTGGCATGGCGTTAGGTGCCTTTCGCCCGCCACGGTGGGCCGGTATAGTCGCCGCCGTTCCACACAGGCCCTTCATGACCTTCCGCACCCTTGTCCTTTTTGCCACCGCCTTGCTGCTGGCGGCTCCCGCCGCGGCGCAGGATTCGCTCTACACCGTCTCCGGCATCCATGTGGACGCCAATGCCGCCTCCTCGACCGAGGCGATGAACGCCGCCATCGCCCAGGGGCGCGGCAAGGCCTTCCAAATTCTCTTCCGCCGCCTGACCCGCCAGGCCGACTGGGCCAAGCAGCCGGCGCTGGATGCCCAGGGCCTGCTGCGCATCAGCCGCGGCACTAACATCGCCAATGAGCGGCGCTCCACCACCCGCTATGTCGCCGACGTCACCTACATGTTCAATCCCGACGCGGTGGTGCGCACCTTGCGCGCCGCCCAGATCGCTTTTTCGCAAAGTACCGCCAAGCGCATCCTGGTGATCCCCATGTCGCCGAATGTCAGCCATGGTCCCTGGGCCCAGGCCCTGATGGCGCCGGCCTTCCGCGATAGCCAGGTGCCCTTCACCGTGTCGGGCGCCGAAGACGATGCCGCGCTGGCGGCCCTGAATTTCGACGCTGCCACCTGGAACGATGTCTCGTCGGTGGCGATCAAGAATCACGTCACCGAAGTCGGGCTGGTGCAGGCGCTCTATGCCAACGGCAAGATGACGGTGAACATCCGCCGGCTGGGCGTGGGCGAGCAGCCCGCCAAGACCAGTGTCGAAGTGCCCATGCTGCAGACCGTGGGCACCACCTATCCCGCTGCGGCCCAGGCCGCGGTGCGGGCGATCGAGGATTTGTGGAAGACACGCAGCGCGATCGATTTCAGCCAGCGCGGTCGGCTGACCGCCGATGTGCGCATCGCCGGCCTGGCGCAATGGGGCGAGATCCAGACCGCGCTGGGCAGCGTGGGCAATGTCACCGGCATGACAGTGACGGCGATGGACATGAATTATGCCCGCATCAATATCGCCTATCTGGGCGGGCTCGACCAATTGCGCGAGGCCCTGGGGGCCGCGGGCCTCACCCTGACCAATCGCGGCGGGCAATGGACGCTCGCGCGCAATCCGTGACCGCCTGATGATCCGCCATTTGCCGAACCTGCTCTCGGCGCTGCGTCTGCTGGCGGCGCCCCTGGCGGCGTATCTCATCGTCAGTGCGCATGACACCGCAGCCCTGCTGACCTTCGCCGCAGCTGGCGCTAGCGACGGGCTCGACGGCTTTATCGCACGGCGCTGGGGCGTGACCTCCGACTTCGGCGCCTGGCTGGATCCTGCCGCCGACAAGCTGCTGATGCTGCTCTGCTTCGCCGCCCTGCTGGCCATTGGGGCCGCGCCTTTGTGGCTGGTGGCGCTGGTGGTGGCGCGCGATCTGGCCATCGCGGGCGGCTGGTTGCTGATCAAGCTGCTGGGCCTGCCGATCGCGACCACGCCCGTGTTCCTGGGCAAGGCCTCCACGGTGATGCAGATTCTCTACATCTTCACTCTGCTGTTGTTGTTGGCGTTTGATCTCGATGCGCCGCGCCTGGCGCTGGCGGCAAGCTGGGCCTGCGGCTTGTTCACCCTGCTGTCGGGATGCGCCTATGGCGGCGTGTTGCTGCGCGGGCTGTTTGCCGGAAGCCGCATCGCGTGACCCAGCTTGTCCTGCCGCTGGAGACGCGCAGCGCGCAGGGCCGCGCCGATTTCATCGTCGCGCCCGGCAATGAACGCGCCGTGGCCTTTATCGATTCCTATCCGGGCTGGCCGGCGCCGGCAGCCGCGCTCTTCGGCCCGCCGGCTTGCGGCAAATCGCATCTGGCAGCGGTTTGGGCACAAAAAGCCGGCGCGGCGATTGTCGAAGCGGCAAGCTTGGCCGCCAATATCCCGCAAGGACCGCTGGTGGTGGAGAATGTCGCTGCGGGTGTGCTGGAAGCGGCGCTGTTTGCGCTGCTGGAGCGGGGCGCGCCCTTGCTGCTGACGGCCCAGGCGCCGCCGGCGGAATGGCCGGGCTTGTTTGATTTTCAGTTGCCGGACCTGGTCTCACGCAGCCGCGCCCTGTTGGGGTTCGCGCTCTGGGCCCCGGACGACGCCTTGCTGATGGGCCTGGCGGTCAAGCTGTTCGCCGACCGCCAACTGGACGTTCCCGAAGCTGTGGTGGCGCATATGATCCGCAGCCTGGAGCGGTCGCCCGGCGCCATCCGCGACTTTATCGCCCGCGCCGATGCCGCGGCCTTGGCCGAAAAACGTCCGATAAATCTTAGTCTGATCAAGGGCTTGCTGGCGGGTCCGCCGCCGCCGAGCCTGTTTTGACGCTTCTATGTCATTACAATTTCACGCTTTCTCGCTAGGGTAGGGCATGTCTACCCCCAGCAAGACCAAGACCCTCGCCGTGGCCAACGAGGATGTCGCCGACGCGGCCGACATTTCCACCGAAGACGTGCTCTCGCTGGCGCACCAGGGCGCCAACGTGTCTTTCGATCCCGCCTCGCCGCGGCGCTTCGTCAACCGGGAACTCAGCTGGCTGGCCTTCAACCGCCGTGTCATCGAGGAGGCGCTGAACCGCCGCCATCCCTTGTTCGAGCGGGTGCGCTTTCTGTCCATTTCCGCCTCCAACCTCGACGAGTTCTACATGGTGCGCGTCGCCGGCCTGATGGGCATGGTGCGCGCCGGCGTCACCACCTCCAGCGCCGACGGCCTGACCCCGGCCGAACAGCTGGCCGAAGTGGACCGCGCGGCGCGCGCCCTGATCGCCGACCAGCAGGGCATCTGGTCCCAGCTGCATGCCGACCTGCGCAAGGAAGGCATTGCCGTGGTCACCGGCGAAGAGCTGGGGCCGCGCGACCGCGCCTATCTCGATACCCAGTTCGCCGAGCAGATTTTCGCGGTGTTGACGCCGCTGGCGATCGATCCGGCGCACCCCTTTCCCTTCATTCCCAACCTGGGCTTCACCATCGCGGTGCAGCTGACCAACAATCGCGACGGCAAGAATCTTTCGGCGCTGATCCCGGTGCCGCCGCAGCTCAAGCGCTTTATCCGCCTGCCCGACAGCGAGAACGCCGCATCCCCCAAGGATGTGCGCTTCATCCCGCTGGAGCATGTCATCGCGCAGTATTTCGACCGGCTGTTCCCCGGCCATGGCGTCACCGGCTGGGGCATGTTCCGCCTGCTGCGCGACAGCGACGTGGAGGTGGAGGAAGAAGCCGAAGACCTGGTGCTGCTGTTCGAGAGTTTGCTCAAGCGCCGCCGCCGCGGCAGCGTCATCCACATGAAATGCAGCGCCTCCATGCCGGAGAGCCTGCGCCAGTTCATTGCCGAGCATCTCGACCTGGACGATTCGGAAATCGTCATTGTCGAAGAGCTGATGGGCCTGTCCGATCTGGGCAAGCTGATCCTGCCCGAACGGCCCGAGCTGATCTTCAAGCCCTATATCGCGCGCTTTCCCGAGCGCATCCGCGACCATGGCGGCGATTGTTTCGCCGCCATCCGCGAAAAGGACCTGATTGTCCACCATCCCTTCGAAAGCTTCGACTCGGTGGTGCAGTTCATCCGCCAGGCCGCCGCCGATCCCGATGTGGTGGCGATCAAGCAGACGCTGTACCGCACCAGTTCGGACAGTCCCATCGTCAGCGCGCTGATCGAGGCGGCGGATTCCGGCAAATCGGTCACCGCCCTAGTGGAGCTGAAGGCGCGCTTCGACGAGGCCGCCAACATCAAATGGGCGCGCGACCTGGAACGCGCCGGCGTGCAGGTGGTCTATGGCTTTGTCACGCTCAAGACCCACGCCAAGGTCAGCCTGGTGGTGCGCCGCGAGGCGGGACAGCTGCGCACCTATTGCCATTTCGGCACCGGCAACGATCACCCCAACACCGCCAAGATCTATACCGACCTGTCGCTGTTCAGCGCCGATCCGGCGCTCGGCCGCGATGCGGCGCAGCTGTTCAATTTCATCACCGGCTACGCCGAGCCCACCGGTTTGGAAAAGCTCGCCATGTCGCCGCTCACTTTGCGCGGACGGCTGATCGAGGGCATCCAGCAGGAGATCATGCATGCCCATGCCGGCAAGCCTGCCGCCATCTGGGTCAAGCTCAACTCCCTGGTGGACCCCGGCATGATCGACGGCCTGTACCGCGCCAGCCAGGCGGGGGTGAAGGTCGAGCTGATCGTGCGCGGCATCTGCTGCCTGCGCCCGGGCGTGCTGGGCCTGTCGGAGAATATCCGCGTCAAATCCATCGTCGGCCGCTTCCTGGAACACAGCCGCATCGTCTGCTTCAGCAATGGCCATGAACTGCCGCACAAGGACGCCAAGGTTTACATTTCCTCGGCCGACTGGATGCCGCGCAACCTGGACCGCCGGGTCGAGACCCTGGTTCCGATCGAAAACCCCACGGTCCATCAACAAGTCCTTGACCAGATCATGGTGGCGCAGCTCAAAGACCAGGCGCAAAGCTGGTATATGGAGGCGGACGGACGCTATGTCCGTGATTCTCATTCCGAGGACGCCGATGCCTTCTCCGCGCACACTTACTTCATGACCAACCCGTCGCTTTCGGGCCGCGGGCGCGCGCTCAAGATGCAGAATCCGGCGAAGCGCCGCTAGCGGTGCCGTCCGTCACTGATCTCCGCTCGGCCGGGCTTCCCAGAAGCCAGGCCCAGAATTCGGCCAAGACACGCGGCCCCGTCGCGATCGTCGATATCGGCTCCAATTCCGTGCGCCTGGTGATCTATGAATCGCTCACCCGGGTCGCCGCCACCCTGCAGAATGAAAAATCCATCTGCGCCATCGGCCGCGACATGGTCACCACCGGCCGGCTGCATGCTGAAGGCTGCGCCGCGGCGCTGGAAGCGCTGGCGCGTTTTCGCCTGATCGCCGAAGGCTTCAAGGTCGATCTGCGTGAGGCGGTCGCCACCGCCGCGGCGCGCGACGCCTCCAACGGCGCCGAATTCATCCGCCGCGCCGAAAGCGCCTGGGGCTCGCCGATCCGCGTGCTGGCGGGCGAGGATGAAGCGCGCATCGCCGCCGAAGGCGTGGTGGCGGGCATTCCGGACGCCGATGGGCTGGCGGCCGATTTGGGCGGCGGCAGCCTGGACATGGTGTCGGTGAAGGAGGGGCGCACCGGTAACGCCTACACCCTGCCGTTCGGCCCCTTGCGGTTGATGGACCAGTCCAAGGGCGATGCCGACAAGGCGCGCGACATCGTGGACAAGGGGCTGAAGAATATCGAAGGCCTGTCGGCGCCGGCGCTATATGCGGTGGGCGGCATCTGGCGCAGTTTCGCGCGGGTGGACATGGAAGAGCAGAATTATCCGCTCCATGTCCTGCAGCATTACACCATCCCGCGCAGCCGGGCGCTCAGGCTGTGCCGGCTGCTGGCCGGGCTGTCGCGCGACAGCGTGCGCAAGATCAAGGTCGTGTCCAAGCGCCGCGCCGAAAGTCTTCCTTACGGCGCCGTGGTGCTGGAGCGGTTGCTGGAAGCCGGCGACATCAAGGATGTGGTGATCTCCGCCTATGGCTTGCGCGAAGGCCTGCTGTTCTCGCGGCTGGCGGCGGATGAACGCATCCGCGATCCGCTGGTCGAGTTCGCCCGCGCCGCCAATGTGCGCCAGGCCCGCGTGCCCGTTCATGCCCAGGAGATGCTGGACTGGACGCAGCCGCTGTTCGAGGGCGAGAGCGGCGAGGCGGCGCGGTTGCGCCAAGCGAGCGCCTTTTTCTCCGACATCGGCTGGCGCCGCCATCCCGACGACCGCGCCGTGGGCGCCTTCGGCCAGGTGCTGACCGCGCCCTTCGCGGGCGCCAGCCACCGGGAACGCGCGATGATCGCCGCCAGCGTGTTTCATCGCTATTCCGGCGACGAGGATTTTCCCCAGCACATGGCGCTGGCAGGACTTTTGGACAAGGACGAGGAAAAACGCGCCCTGCAACTGGGCCTGGCCTGGCGCTTCGCCTTTTCGCTGTCGGCTTCGGCGGCGGGCGAATTGTCGAACTATCGCCTGCGCATGACGCCGTCCAAGGTCATCCTGGAAGTGCCCACCCGCCGCGAAGCCATCGCCGGCGAGCCGGTGCAGAAGCGGCTGGGAGAGCTGGCCGACGCCTTGGGCCGCAAGGGCGAAATACTCGTCGGCTAGCTATTGCGGTTGCGAGAACTAACCCCTTTTGGAACCCGCCCTTGCGCGGGGCAGGCCAACGGGCTTTAAAGGGTCCAAGAGCTGTGCCCCGGGGCGGGTTGCGCGGCCAAAGGTTCAGACTTTCAAAGGTTTAGGAGAAGTCTTATGGGTACATTCGGCATCTGGCACTGGCTGATCCTGGGCGCCGTCGCGCTGCTGCTGTTCGGCGGCCGCGGCAAGGTTTCCGACCTGATGGGCGACTTCGGCAAGGGCATCAACAGCTTCAAGAAGGGCCTGTCCGAAAAGGATGATCCCAAGGTGATCAACGCCGAAGACACCAACAAGGACAAGACCACCGTCTGATCGGCGGTCAGCCAGTTCCATGTTCGATCTGTTCAGCTGGAGTCATATCGTCATCCTGCTCGTCGTCGCGCTTGTCGTGGTGGGGCCGAAGGATCTGCCGCGCCTGATGCACATGGCGGGCAAGTGGGCGGGCAAGGCCCGCGCCATGGCCAACGAATTCCGCAAGAGCTTTGACGAGATGGCGCGCCAGGCCGAACTGGACGAGCTGCGCAAGGAAATCGAGGACCTCAAGAAGAACAATCCGGTCTCCGACATGATGGGGGCGATGAACGACGCCACCGCGTCGATCAACAATTCGGTCACCGAAGGGATCGATGGCGCCGGCATATCGGCGGACGTCACCGCGCCGGTCGAAGGCGCCATCGAGCCGCGCAGCGGCGAGTTTGAAGTCACCGACACAGCCGCCGCGCCTGTGCCGCCCGCCGGGCCTGCTGCACCGTGATCACGCCAACGCCCGAAGATGAAGCCGCGCTGGACGCCACCAAGGCGCCCTTGATGGAGCATCTGCTGGAGCTGCGCACCCGGCTGATCTGGTCGGTGGCGTCCTTCGGCATCTGCTTTGGCGTCTCGTTCGCCTTCGCCAACCAGATTTTCGCCTTCCTGACCCGCCCCCTGCACAGCGCCACCAATCACCTGATCTACACGGCCCTGACGGAAGTGTTCTTCACCAATGTGAAGATCGGCATGTTCGGCGGCATCTGCCTGGGCTTTCCCATCATCGCCTGGCAAATCTGGCTGTTTGTGGCGCCGGGGCTCTACAAGCACGAGAAAAACGCGTTCTGGCCGTTCCTGCTTTTCGTGCCCGTGATGTTTTCGCTGGGCGCGGCGTTTGTCTATTATGTGATGCTGCCCTTCTCGATCAAATTCTTCGCCGGCTATCAGGTGCCCGCCACGGCCACTGCGATGGGCATCCAGCTTCAGGCCAAGGTCAGCGACTATCTCGACCTGGTGATGACGCTGATCTTCGCCTTCGGCCTGACTTTCCAGCTGCCGGTGCTGCTGTCGCTGCTGGCCAAGGTGGGCATCGTGTCGGCCAAGGCGCTGCGTGACATGCGCCGCTATGCGATCGTAGCCCTGTTCGCGGTGGCGGCGATCTTCACGCCGCCGGACGCCATCTCGATGATGAGCCTGGCGGTGCCGCTGGTGCTGCTCTACGAGATTTCGATTCTCAGCGTGCTGTTCATCGAGCGCGGCCGCGCCAGGGATGAAGCGGCGCGCGCCGCCAAGGACCTGACACCCGCGGGTTAGGCCGCCACGGTTCTGCGGCCGCAGAAGATGCGGTCGGCGGGGAAGTTCAGCACCACCCTTGTGCCGCGTCCCGGCTTGCTGTGAATTTCCAGCGTGCCGCCATGCAGTTCCAGCATCGCCTTGGCCAGCGGCAGGCCCAGCCCGGTGCCGTTGTGGGTGGCGGTCATCTTGTTCTCGATCTGGCCGAACGGCGTCAGCGCCTTGGCGATCTCCGCGACTGTCATGCCGATGCCGGAATCCTGCACGCTGACAGCATAGCCGCCGTCCTCTGTGGCATCGCCACTGACGATGACCGAGCCGCCCGCCGGCGTGAACTTGATGGCGTTGCCGATCAGGTTGATCATGATCTGACGGATCATGCGCTCCACCGCCACCAGACGCACGTCCTGCGGCGGCATCCGTCCGTCCAGGCGCACCCCGAACTTCTCGCCCAGCCCGGCGCAGATCGCAAAGGAACCTTCCAGCGCCTCGCACAGCGGGAATTCCTCGGCGCTTTCCAGCGACATCTTGCCGGCTTCGATCTTGGACAAGTCGAGAATGTCGTTGATGATGCCGAGCAAATAGCGGCCGCTGGCATGGATGTCGCCGGCATAGGCGAGATAGCGAGCATTGTGCACCGGGCCCAGATGCTCATCCTTCATCACTTCCGAAAAGCCCATGATGGCGTTCAGCGGCGTGCGAAGTTCGTGGCTCATATTGGCGAGAAAGGCGGACTTGGCGCGGTTGGCATGTTCGGCCTGCTCGGCCGAGATTTCCAGGCGGCGGGACATTTCGTCCATGGTGATGCGCGAGGTCTTGAGCTGATGGATCACGTCGCGGGCATAGAAGATGATCGGCGCCGCGATAATGGTGATCTCCGCCGCAAGATTGATCATCGCGACGGGCTGGACCGGCAGGCCTTCCAGTGTCCGGATCAGGAAGTGCAGCGGCACCCCGGCGCACACCGCCATGGCGGTGAGGGCGGCGGTCGAGCCGAAACGGCCATACCGCGCCATCTGGCCGTCGAGACGGTCCAGCTGGCCCTTGATGCGGGCGGATATGCTTGTCTCAGAACGCCGGGTCACCCGGGTCCCCCCCAATAATGCGCTGATATGTTACCCAGATCCGGGTTGCGGCGTGGTTTCGCACCCCACCGCAATTGGACAGACCAAATTAGGCTTTTGGTAACTTGGCGCCCGCGGAAAGGCTGGCTTTTGACGCAGGCGCCGGGGCCGTGGCATGACCGCAGCCTCAGGAGATTCCCATGCACGACATCAAGGCTATTCGCGACGATACCGCTGCCTTTGTGCGCGGCTTGTCGCGACGCGGCATGGCGGATGCACAAGGTGTTGCGGACAATTTGCTGAAAACAGATCGCGAATTGCGCGATCTTCTGGTGCGCCTGCAAAACAGCCAGGCGCGGCGCAACGAAGCCTCCAAGCTGATCGGCCAGGCCAAGGCGAAAAAGGACGAGGCGGGCGCCGCCGCGCTGATGGCCGAAGTGGCGGGGCTGAAAGAGGCCATCCAGCAGGGCGAGGCGCAGCAGCGCGAACTGGACGAGGCGATGAAGAACGCCCTGGCCGTTGTTCCGAATATTCCAGCGGATGACGTGCCGGACGGCGCCGACGAAAGCGCCAATGTGCCGGTCCCCGCGCGGGCCTTCGGCAAGGCTCCAGGCATCAACGCGCCCAAACAGCATTTCGAGATCGGCGAGGCGCTGGGTCAGATGGATTTCGAACGCGCCGCCAAGGTGTCGGGCGCGCGGTTCGTTTATCTCAAGGGCGATCTCGCCAAGCTGGAGCGGGCGCTGGGCGCCTTTATGCTCGACACTCATACGGAAAAGTTTGGCTATACCGAAGTGTCGCCGCCAGTGCTTGTACGCGACAATGCAATGTTTGGGACGGGGCAGCTTCCGAAGTTCCGAGAAGATTTATTTCAGGCTTTCACTTCAAGCACGCTTACTCATATGGCGAACTTGATTGGGCGTTCCTTAGAACGAGCGCTCGGAGTGCAGGAGGCGATTTCTGAACTCGACAAAGACTATCAAGAAAGACTGTGGCTGGTACCCACCGCCGAAGTGCCGCTGACCAACTATGTCGCGGACGAAATCCTGGTCGAAACCGAACTGCCGCTGCGCTTTACAGCCTTCACGCCATGCTTCCGTGCCGAGGCGGGCTCTGCGGGCCGCGACACCCGCGGCATGATCCGCATGCATCAGTTCTCCAAGGTCGAGCTGGTCTCCATTACCACGCCGGACCAGTCGAATGCCGAGCATGAGCGCATGACTGATGCAGCGCAGGAGATTCTGAAAAAACTGAACCTCGCGCACCGCACCGTCACCCTCTGCACCGGCGACATGGGCTTTGGCGCCCGCAAGACCTATGACATCGAAGTCTGGCTGCCGGGGCAGAACGCCTTCCGGGAGATTTCCTCCTGCTCCAACTGCGGCGACTTCCAGGCGCGGCGCATGAACACCCGCTTCCGCAATGCCGAGGGCAAGGTGCAGGGGCCGGTGCATACCCTGAACGGCTCGGGCCTGGCGGTAGGCCGCACCCTGGTCGCCATTTTGGAAA
>Ga0193716_1000917_pt1 | contig 17516 bp, 13 predicted proteins | sample U2c1metaG_FD_145901 | JGI IMG/M metagenome (GOLD analysis project Ga0193716, IMG submission 145901) | Soil microbial communities from a riparian zone of the East river system, Colorado, United States - U2c1 | ecosystem: Environmental > Terrestrial > Soil > Riparian zone | place: USA: East River...
CGCCAGCCGCGCGGTGGCCGGCAAGGTGTTGCCGAGCATCTCGGACACCGGGCGGCGCTGGTTGAAGTCGATGCCGAGGTCACCGGTGAACAGGTTCCCCAGGTAGGTCAGGTACTGCATCGGCACGGGTCCGTCCATGCCGAACTTCTCGCGAAGGATCGCCTGCGTCCCAGGGGGCACCACCTTGTCGCCCGTTGAGGCGAAGGGGTCCCCGAGCACGAACAGGCCGATGAAGAGCAGGAGCGTCGCCGCGATCACGACCAGGACCGCTTGGGCGAGCCTGCGAATTACGAACTTCCCCATGGGAGGTGCCGGCTTCCTCAACTGTGAGAGAAACTATTTTCGCCGTAACCCGATGGTGGCCGCGGTCCGACATGCGGACCGCGGCCACCCACGGTTACTCAGATCACTTGATGCTGATGACCGACAGGTCCGGGTTCTCGTTGAAGTCCATCCGAAGGTTGATGTACTTCGACGTGTTCGCCAGACGGTGCTGGGTGCGGTTCCACAACGGGATCAGCGCCTGGTCGTCACCGATGGCGATCTTCTCGGCCTGCTGGAACATCTTGATGCGGGCTGCCTCGTCCGGGTTGGACTTGGCGTCCTTGACCAGCTTGTCGAACTTCGGGTTGCTGTAACGGCCGCGGTTGTCACCGGTGGTCGGCTCGTCCGCAGTGGCACCGATCGCGTCGGTCGACAGCAGCGGCTCCAGGAAGTTGCCAGGAGTCGGGTAGTCGGCGCCCCACGCGGCACGGTAGATGCCGGTCGAGCCCGGCTGCTGCTCGTTGTTCAGCAGGTCGGTGAACTGCACACCGGACAGGTTGACCTTGAGACCGAGGTTGGTCTCGAGCTGGTCCTTGATCGCCGCGGTCCACTCCTCGTGGCCGGCGTCGACGTTGAACTGGAAGTTCAGCTCGGTGCCCTCCTTGAGCCCGGCCTCCTTCGCCAGCTTCTTGGCCTCGTCCAGGTTGAACGTGCAGGCGCCACAGACGTTGGGCTGGAAGGCGTCCTTGAACACCGGCGGCACGATCGAGGTCGCCGGGGTCTGGGAGCCCTGGAAGACACCGTTGATGATCTCGTCGCGGTTGATCGCCATCGAGATCGCCTTGCGGGCCTTCGCCGTGTCCAGCGGCTTCTGGGTCCCCATCACCAGCAGGTAGTTCATGCCGTTGGTGTTGCGGGTGATCCACTGGTTCTGCGGCTCGTAGGTCGAGCGAGCCTGCGAGAGCACCGGGGTCGGCATGCGGGCCCAGTCGAACGTGCCGTTCTGGTAACCCGCGTACTCGTCCTGCGAGCCGTTCGGCGTGATCGTGATCTCCGCGCCGTCCAGGTACGCCTTGTCGCCGACCGTGTAGTCATCGAAGCGCTTGAGCTTGATGCCCACGTCGTGCTGCCACGGGCCGTCCATCATGAACGGACCGTTGCCGATCGGCTGGTCGACGAACGCGGCGTTCGTCGTCGGGCTACCGGCCGTGGACGGCACCGGGCTGAACACCGGGTGGTAGGTGCGCAGGTAGAACTCGCAGTTGGCCTCTTCGAGAGCGACCTTCAGCTTCGCCGGGTCCGAGGCGTCCACACCGGACAGCTCGGACGCGGTGCCTTCCTGCATCTCCGCGAAGCCCTTGATGCCGGTGAGGTGGTAGGACACCTCGGAGGCGGCCTCCTTGGCGGAGACGCGCTCCCAGCCACGCTTGAACGACTCGGAGGTGACCTCTTCGCCGTTGTGGAACTTCGTGCCCTTCTTCAGGTCGAACGTCCACTCGGTGCAGTCGTCGTTGGACGACCACTTGTCAGCCACGCCCGGCTCGACCTCGCCGTCCGGCGTGACCTTGACCAGCCCGGTGAACAGCTGCTGAGCGACGAGGATGCCCTCGGACTCCTGCGCGTTGTAGGGGTCGATCGCGGTGGGCTCGGTGATGCCGAAGCGGAACGTGCCGCCCGGCTTGCCCTTCTTGATCTCTACGGTCGGGGTCTCTGGCCAGCCGGCAGACTGCTTCTTGTCAGCGCCGTCGTTGTTGGCCGAGCCCGTGTTCTCCTTCTGGGAGCACGCTGTGAGCACGAGCGCGGCGGCCGTCAGACCGGCTGCGGCCCGGAGCCACACTTGTTTCCTCATCAAGATAGTTCCTCCATGAGCGAGCACGCACTCCACGAGCGTGCGCCCGGTGTGTTGTCGTGACACATCGTGCACGGAGCCGGTGGGTACCGCGCGGCGGGGGCCAGTCGGGGAAGCACCGTGCCACCACGCGGTCGACTCTGTCTAAGTGCACGACCTGTGTCATGTTGATCTTGTGACGCGCCAGAGCCCTGTCGCCGGTGCGCCGTTGCAGGACGGTAGGAACTCCTACTACTCCCGTCACGGGATTGAGCTTGATCGTGACCAAAGGGTGACACGGTGGTGGCCGCAAGCGACGCCCCCGTTACCGCGCGGTGTGAAAAACCCCGAAACACCAACTTCTGGGGGTGGTGTCCCGAATGGCCGGTAACCGCGTGATGTCTGGTAGCTGGCAGGTCGAACGACCGGGAACTGTGAAGGTGAAAACGGTAAATCCGGGAACGAGAAATGCCGAGAACGTAACAGTTCTGGAATGTTCGAGCCCATTTCGAGGCCTGTTTGATGCTTTTCCTCAACCCGCGGTGCGCTGCCACCGCTCGGCGCCGGCGAACGGACCGGCGAATCCGGCGCCGTCGGCCACCCCGGTCACGTCGGTGCGCACAGCCAGCGTGTCGGCCTCCTGGTACAGCGGGATCGACACCGCCGCACGCCACAGCGCGGGCTCGACGGACACCAGCGCGTCGGCCACCGAGAGTGACCCCGTGAGCGCCGCGTCGAGGGTCGGCTGCAGGCCGGGGTCGCAGTAGCCGGTCGGGTTGGCCGGCACGAAGGTGCCCGGGTTCGCGTCGTCGGGCACGCAGCCGTAGTCGGTGGCGAGCATGGTCGCCGGGTCGCCCGAGGTCGGCCGGGCGATCACCGCGACGTCGATGACGTCCACACCCGAGGTCGAGTACAGCCTCGGCAGCAGTTCGGCGCCGGCGGGGGTGACCACCTCGGCGTCGATGCCGCCCGCGGCAAGCTGGCGCTGCACATCCCGCGCGATCCGCTCGTCGACCGGACGCTGCGCGGACGCGCCGATGACCAGCTTCAGCGGCCGCCCGTCGCGCGTCCAGCCCGCGCTGGTGCGCACGTAGCCGGCGCCGGTGAGCAGCGTCTGTGCGAGAGCGGGATCGAATCGTGCCGGAGTCGAGGTCTGGGGAGTGGTCGGCACCGTCGGCGCGTATCCGGTCGCGGTCGGCGCGAGTACCTGGGCGTCGGCCCGCAGCGTGGCGGACGGCCCGTTCCCAGTGCCGATGGTGATCAGCTGGGCTCGATCGATCAAGGAGATCACGGCCTGGCGCACCGGCAGATCGGCAAGCTGCTGTTCTGGACGCAGCAGCACCGTCGTGACCGACGGGCGCGGCACGGTGCTCGTGGTGATCGTCGGGGCCAGCCCGGCGAGCAGGTTCGCGCCGACCGAGTCGGTCCTGGCGAGCGCGAGCTGGTCGTGGCCGGCGTCGAGCGCGTCGGCGAGCCCGTCCTGCTCCGCGCGGCGCAGGATGATCCGGTCGAGCGTCGCCGGCTCGCCCCAGTACCGGTCGTTGCGCTCCAGCACGGCCTCGCCACGGTCGTTGTCGAGCGTCTTCGCGGCGAACGGGCCCGCGGTGGCCGGGAAGTTGTTCTGCAGCGCGCCGGCCCAGCCGCCGGGCGCGTCCTTCAGCAGGTGGGCGGGCAGCAGACCGGAGAACAGCGTGCGCCAGCCGGGGTAGGGCTTGCCGAAGACGACCTCGACGACCTTGCCGGCGTCGCGGGCGTTGATGTCGGTGATCAGCCGGTAGCCGGCGGCGTCGAGCACGCCGGGCTGGCTGGTGAGCTGTTCGTGCAGGTAGACGAAGTCCTCCGCGGCCACCGGCGCCGCGTCCGACCACGACGCGTCGGCGCGGATCTGGTAGCTCACCGTGTACGGCTTGGCCTTGGTGACCTGCGCGGACGTCATCAGCGTGCGGTCGAGCCGCAACGCGCCGTCCGGCCCGGGGCGAAACACCGAGGGCAGCAGCAGCGTGTTCAGCGCGGTCGTGATGGCGGACTGGTCGGCGATGTTGTGCGGGTTGTAGCCGCCGGCGATGCTGTCCACGCCAACGACGACCTCACCGGTGTCGACCGGCGTGTCCTGCGGCGAGGACACCGGGGTTTCCACGAGTCGGGGGGCGGGGGTGCAGGCGGCGAGCAGCGCGAACGCGCCGGCTGCGACCAGCGTTCTCCGCAACAGCCTCACCTCCCCGCCCGGAACCCTGCCAGACGCCGGAAGACGTCCACCGACCGAGTGACGCATGAACCCCCTGAAAGGTTCCCTGAGGTTCCCTCAGGCGTCCCGGGACTTGGCGCGCGACCGCTCCCGGCCACGCGTGGTGCTGTCCAGGATGGCCTTCCTGATCCGCACGACGTCCGGCGTCACCTCGACGCACTCGTCGGTCGCGCAGAACTCCAGCGCCTCCTCCAGCACCAGCCTGCGCGGCCGCGACAGCCGCTCCAGCTCGTCACCGGTCGACATCCGCATGTTCGTCAGCTTCTTCTCCCGCGTCACGTTCACGTCGAGGTCCTCGGCGCGCGGGTTCTCGCCAACGACCATGCCCTGGTAGACGTCCGCGCCCGGCTCGACGAAGAACGTGCCCCGGTCGGCAAGCTGGATCATCGCGTAGCTGGTGACCGCCCCGGTCCGGTCGGCGACCAGCGAGCCGGAGTGCCGGCCGCGGATCAGCCCGGCCCACGGGAAGTAGCCCTCGAAGATCGCGTTCGCGATGCCGGTGCCCCTGGTCACGGTCAGGAAGTCGGTGCGGAACCCGATCAGCCCGCGCGAGGGGACCACGTACTCGACCTTCACACGGCCGGTGCCGTGTCCGCCCATGTGCTCGAGGCGGCCCTTGCGGGCGGCGAGTAGCTGGGTGACCGAGCCGAGGTGCTCCTCCGGCGCGTCGACCGTGAGCCGCTCGAACGGCTCGCACAGCGAGCCGTCGACGGTCCTGGTGACCACCTCCGGGCGGCCGACGGTCAGCTCGAAGCCCTCCCGGCGCATGGTCTCCACGAGGATGGCGAGCGCCAGCTCACCACGGCCCTGGACCTCCCAGGTGTCCGGCCGCTCGGTGGGCAGGACCCGGATGGAGACGTTGCCGACCAGCTCGGAGTCGAGCCGGGACTTGACCACGCGGGCGGTGACCTTGGACCCGCCGCCCCGGCCGGCGAGCGGCGAGGTGTTCACGCCGATCGTCACCGAGATGGCCGGCTCGTCGACGTGGATGCGCTCCAGCGGCTCCGGGTCGTTCGGGTCGGCGAGCGTGTCGCCGATGGTGATCTCCGGGATGCCCGCGATGGCGACGATGTCGCCGGCCGACGCGCTGGCCGCCGGCACCCGGTCGAGCGCCTCGGTGAGCATCAGCTCGGTGATCTTGACGATGTTGACGGTGCCGTCCGCGCGGCACCACGCGACGTTCTGGCCCTTGCGGATGGTGCCGGAGTGGACCCGGCACAGCGCGATGCGGCCGAGGAAGCTCGACGCGTCGAGGTTCGTGACCAGCGCCTGCAGCGGCGCGGCGTGGTCACCGGCCGGCGGCGGCACGTGCGAGAGCAGCGTGTCGAACAGCGGGTCGAGGTTCTCGCTGTCGGGCATCCCGCCGTCGGCCGGGGCGGTCAGGCTGGCGCGCCCGGCGCGGGCGGAGGCGTAGATGACCGGCAGGTCGAGGATGGTCGCGTCGATCTCGTCCAGCTCGGTGGCCAGGTCGAGCAGCAGGTCATGGGTCTCGGAGACGACCTCGGCGATGCGCGCGTCCGGGCGGTCGACCTTGTTGACCACCAGCACCACGGGCAGGCCGGCGGACAGCGTCTTGCGCAGCACGAAGCGGGTCTGGGGCAGCGGGCCCTCGCTGGCGTCGACGAGCAGCAGCACGCCGTCCACCATCGACAGCCCGCGCTCGACCTCGCCGCCGAAGTCCGCGTGGCCAGGGGTGTCGATCACGTTGATGGTGATCGGTCCGTCCGGCGTCTCGCGGTGCACGGCGGTGTTCTTCGCGAGGATCGTGATGCCCTTCTCACGCTCCAGCTCGCCGGAGTCCATCACCCGGTCGACCAGAGCGGCTCTGGCGGAGAAGGCGCCGGACTGGCGCAGCATGGCGTCGACGAGCGTGGTCTTGCCGTGGTCTACGTGCGCGACGATCGCGACGTTGCGGAGGTCGGTCCTGGCGATTGCAGGCGCCCCGGTATCGGTGGCAGGCACGCACGTGCTCCTGATTCATGGTCTGACGTCATTGGCTGCGCGAAGAGAGTCGCGGCGTGATCGAGGATAGCCGCCCGGCCTAGCGGTTCGGGCGAAGGTTAGCTTAACCTTAGTCGTTTCCTCTGGTTTGGAGCCGCCGTGTGAGCAGGACGAAGTCCCCAGCGGACTACGTTAGGAAGTGGACGAAGGCCGGCAAGGTCAAGAAGAAGTGCTGCCGGTCGAAGTCCCGCTGCAAGCGCTGTCCGGTGCTCGCGCTCAAGAAGGCCAAGGTCAAGGTGGCAAAGCGGGAGTTCAAGCGCGCCGCCTAGCCTGGTCCTCGCCGAGGTTGATCCGTATAGTGGCCGCATGCGCAACGTCACATCCATGTGGTGGGCCGCCGACCGGCGGCCATGACTGTGTTGCGTTGACCACACAGGCCGCCCGTTCGGGCGGCCTTCGTGTTTTCCGGGGGCTCTACCGGCGGGCGACCCAAACTCCAGGGAGCGCCCGAAATGACCCGCCTTTCCGCGATCACCCCGTCCGGCCCCGGCCACGTCGGCAACTACCTCGGCGCCGTCCGGCGGTGGGCCAACGAGGGCGGTCCGGACGACCTGTACTTCGTGAGCGACCTGCACGGCATGACCACGCCGTACCACCCGCAGCGGCTGCGGTCGCGGACCAGGGAGCTACTCGCGATCCTCATCGCGTCCGGGATCGAGCCGGACACGGTGTTCGTGCAGTCCGACCTGCTGGCCCAGCTCGGGCCGTTGACGTGGGTGCTGGAGTGCTCGTGCGCGTTCGGTGAGGCGTCGCGGATGACGCAGTTCAAGGAGAAGAGCGCCGATCGCACCCACGAGGGCACGCCGGTCCGGGTCGGGCTGTTCACCTATCCGGTGCTGATGGCCGCGGACATCCTCCTGCAGGGCGCGGACGAGGTCCCGGTCGGCGACGACCAGGCCCAGCACGTCGAGCTGGCGCGGGTGCTGGCGCGGAGGTTCAACAGCACCTATGGCGACGCGTTCGTGGTGCCCCGCGCCGTCACCCCGCCGGCCGGCGCCCGCATCCGCGACCTGTCCGACCCGGCACGCAAGATGGACAAGTCGGCCCGCGACTCCGCCGGCGTGCTGTTCGTGCTCGACGAGCCGGACCTGTTGCGCCGCAAGGTGAAACGCGCGGTGACCGATGGTCTTCGTCGCCTCGAGTACCGCCCGGACGATCAGCCGGGGCTCGCGAACCTGCTGGAGATCCTCGCTGCCTGCACGGACAAGTCGGCCCGCGAGGTGGCCGCCGGCTTCTCGACGTACGGGGAGGTCAAGGAGGCCGTGGCGGAGGCGGTGATCGAGGAGCTGCGCCCCGTCCGCGAGCGGACGCGCGAACTGCTGGCCGACCCGACGGAGCTGGACCGGATCCGCGCGGTGGGCGGCGCACGAGCCACCGAACGCGGCGCGCACCGACTGAGCACGGTGCTGCGCTTGGCCGGGGTCGGTTGAAGTGCCGTGAAAGGCGCGTTCAGGGCACGCAGCGCCCTGAACGCGCCTTTCACAGCACTTGGCGGAGGGTCGGGAGCAGTACGCGGTCTGCTGGGAGCCACGGGACCGCGCCCAGTTGTCCCGCTGTCAGCCAGCGCAGGTCCGCGTGGTCGTGGGGGTGCGGCACGGCGTTCGGGTCGGCGAGTGTCGCGCCGTACAGCCGCAGCACGCGGCCCTTCCGCAACACCACGTCCGGCCCGACCGCGGCGCCGACCACCACGTCGACCCCCAGCTCCTCCTGGCATTCTCGGCGCACGGCGTCCACATCGGACTCCCCGGGCTCGACGCGCCCGCCCGGCAGCTCCCACAGCCCGGCCGCGGCCGGCGGGTACGCGCGTTGCTGCGCGAGCAGCGTCCGCCCCCGCACGATGACCGCGCCGACGACCACCGGCGCGTCTGTCAGCACCAACGACCGGTCGACGATCCGTTGCGCCACCGACGAAAGCACCTCGAGCGCCCGGCGGCGCAACAGCGGCGGCACGGCGGCGGAACACGTCACGAGCGTCCCGGCGTCGGTCGACGTCAGCCGCACCGCCAGCGTCCCCGACCGGTACGGGCCGGCGACGAGCACCGCGCGCCACCCGGACACCGACAGCGACGCCACCCGGAAACGACCACGCAGCAACGGGAACTCGTCGCCGGGCGCGAGGTACCGCTCGTCGAGACCGAACGTCGGTCCGACGGCGAGGCAGGCCGACACCAGCCGTGCCGGCGCGGCCACGAAAGAGCGCACGATCACGACATCGCCCGCCAACGGACCTGGAACCGGGCGCCGCCGTCCGGCGACTCGCTCACCCGCACCAGGCCGCCGCGCCGGCCGACCACCTCCGCCACCAGCGCCAACCCGAGTCCGGCGCCGCCGGAGTCCCGCGACCGGTCGTCCTGCACGCGGTAGAACCGGTCGAACACCTTCTCCCGGTGCTCCTCCGCGACGCCGCGCCCGTCGTCGTCCACCACCAGCCACACGGCCGTCGCCCGCGACAGCACCGACACCGTGACCCTGGCCCGCGCGTGCCGGGCCGCGTTGCGCAACAGGTTGTCCAGCACCAGATCCACCTCCGCGGGCGCGGCGACCACCCAGCACGCGCCCGGCGCGAGGTGCGTCCCCACCACCGGACCGCCGGCCGGCATCCTGGACACCGCGGCCCGCGCGGCCGCGACCACGTCGACCGCCGTCGCCTCCGGCCACTCGCCGGCATCCGACCGCGCCAGCGCGAGCAACCCGTTGACCAAAGTGGACAGTCGCTCGGACTCCAGCACCACGTCGGCGAGAACTTCCTGTGACAGCACCGGATCCGGGTTCGCCACCGCCACCTCGGCCTGCACCCGGATCGACGCCACCGGCGACCGCAGCTCGTGCGCGGCGTCGCCGGTGAACCTGCGCAGCCGGGCCGACGCATCGTCGCGCCGCGCGAGCAACCCGTTCAGCGCCGCCGCCAGCGACCGCAGCTCGTCGTGCGCGCTCGGCAGCGGCAACCGCCGCCCCGGCGGCAACCCGGTCGCCGCGGCCCGCATCCGTTCGACCGGCCGCAGTGACGACCGCACGGCGAACCAGGTCGCGACGCCGCCGGCGGCCGTGCCGATCAGCGCGGCCACCACCAGCCAGTTCAGCGCGCGGTCCTGCGCCGCGAAGTACCCCGTGAGGATCGTGCCGACGACCACCAGCCGCTGCGAGCCGTCCGGCGCGGTCGCGACCGTGCCGAGCCAGCGCCGCGGCGGGTCCTCCGACAGCCGCAGCACCGGCGTGCCCGCCTTCAGCGCCCCGAGGTCCGCCGCCGACAGCGGTGGGGCCGGCTGACCGTCGACCGGACCGCCCGCCGTGTCCAGCACCCGTGCCTGCATGCCGACCGGGCCGGCGTCCGGCGTGTCGCCGTGCCGCACCTCGTCGATGGCCTTGTCCAGGATCGGCTGGAGCTGCTCGTCCGCGGAACCGACCAGGAGCGGGCCGATCAGCCTGCTCGTCACCAGCGCCAGCGACACCAGCGCGACCAGCGTCACCACCGTGCCGACGATGGTGATCCGGAACCGCACCGTGCGGCGCAGCCACAACCGGCCGACAACGCGCCCCAGCAGACCGCTCACCGTGGTTTGGGCTCGAGCACCGCGTCCAGCTCACTGCTCGACGCCAGGTAACCGTGACCACGCACGGTACGCACGATGCCACCCGCGCCCGCCGCGTCCAACTTGCGGCGCAGGTAGCCGACGTACACCTCCACCGCGTTGCGGGTCGCGGCCATCTCGTCGCCCCATACGGTTCGCAGCAGCTCGTCCTTCGTCACGACCGCGCCTGCCCGGCTGACCAGCACCTCAAGCACCGCGAACTCACGCGGTGACAACGCGATCATCTCCTCGCCGAACCGCACCTCGCGCATCGCCCGGTCGATGATCAGCTCGCCGACCTTGAGTCGCCGCTCGGCCCCCTCCGCGGCGCCGCGCCGCAGCACCGCGCGCACCTGCGCGACCAGCACCACGAACGAGAACGGCTTCACCAGGTACCCGTCGGCGCCGAGGTCCAGCCCGTCGGCCTGGTCGACCTCGCCGTCCTTCGCCGACACCAGCAGCACCGGCGTCGACACGCCCTCGGCCCGCAGCGCCTGCAGCACCCGGTAGCCGGACAGCCCCGGCAGCATGATGTCGAGCAGGATCACGTCGAACGCGCCGGTCCGCGCGATGTCCAGCCCGGAAGGGCCGTCGGCGGCCGTCACGACGTCCATGCCCTCCGCCCCCAGCCCGCGTTGCAGCGCTCTGCGGACCCCGAGCTCGTCGTCGACCACCAACACGCGCGGTTTCATGGGCATCAGCATGCCCGGTCGACCCCCTCGAAGAGGGGACCGTCTCAGCGGACTCTCAGCTTCGCGGTCGCTCTCAGCGTCATCTCAGTCGCCGTGCGGCAACCTCACTGTTACAAGACGAGAAACTAGGGGTGCACATGAACTCGAGGAAAACCGCACTGTCGTTCGCGGCAGCCGGTACCGCTGCGGGGGTCATCGGGTTGGTGGTGTTGGCGCAGCCGGCCGGTGCCGGGGAGGCGCCACCCGCGTTACCGCCGGTCAGCGCACAGGCGCTGGTCGAGTCGGTGCTGAATACGGAGATCCCGGCGCTCGCCGGGTCGGTGTCGATCGAGAACAACCTCGGTCTGCCGATCCCGGGCCTGCCGAGCTCCTCCGGCGCCGGTGACAAGATCCAGGTGTGGGCGGACGGGACCGGCAAGGGCCGGCTCGCGATCGCCGGCCGCGCCGCCGAGACGACCATCGTCGACGACGGCTCGACCGTGTGGGTCTGGAACTCCGACGACCGCTCGGTGACCAAGGTGCCGCACGCCGGCTCGAACGCCGACAAGCCGCTCGAGGGCAAGTTCGCCGACCCGGCGGCCGCCGCGACCGAGCTGGTCACGGCCATGCAGGAGGACTCGACGGTCAGCGTCGACGGCACCGCGCGGGTCGCCGGCCGGCCGGTGTACCAGCTGGTGCTGGCGCCCAAGCCGTCCGAGCGGACGCTGCTGCGCGAGATCCGGGTGTCGGTCGACTCCGAGCTGCGGATCCCGTTGCAGCTCGAGGTGCTGTCCAACGGCCAGGCCGACCCGGCGGTGAAGGTGGGCTTCACGGAGTTCAGCGACGCCGCGCAGGACCCGGGCCTGTTCGCGTTCACGCCGCCGGCCGGTGCGACCATTTCGGAGAAGGACGTCGACCAGAAGTTCGAGGGCAAGAGCCCGGAGGATCTGCTGGCCAAGGCCGACCTGAAGACGGTCGGGCGCGGATGGGACGTCGTCGCGACGGGCAAGCTGCCGGCTGACGTGCTGAAGGGCGCCGAGGGCATGGGCAACGGCTCGGAGCAGAACGTCTTCGCCCTACTCGGCACCGTCGGCAGGAAGGTCACCGGCGACTTCGGCACCGGCTACGTGATCACCACGAACGTGGGCACGGCGCTGATCACCGAGGACGGCAAGGTCGCGGTCGGCGCGGAGCAGGTGGTCACCGAGGCCATCGCGACGGTCAAGTAGGTGAGGACGTCGGCTCGCGACGGTGGGCCGGAGGCCTGCCCGAGCGCGCCGATACCGGACCACCGGACCGCTGGACGCGGCTAGATGGGAGACCACCAAAGTGTCCTCACCTCTGGAAAAGACACAGTGACTACCGTTGATGACATGACTATCGAGCAGGAGGCCCCCGCGGCGAGCGCCGCGGGGGCCCCCGCCCGCCTGGCCGCCCGGACCCGCAACCTGCGCAAGGTCTACGGGAAGACGGTCGCGGTCGACCATGTCGATCTCGAGGTGCCGGTCGGTGCGGTGCTGGGCATGCTCGGCCCCAACGGCTCCGGCAAGACCACCACCATCCGCATGCTGCTCGGCCTCACCACGCCGACGGCGGGCTCCGCGGAGCTGCTCGGCCACAAGATGCCGGAGGGCGCCGGCTGGGCGCTGCCCGAGGTGGGCGCGCTCGTCGAGGGCCCCGGCTTCCACCCGTTCCTGTCCGGCCGGGAGAACCTGATGCGCTGCGCGGCCGCCGAGCCGAGACTCGCGTCCCGCGACATTCCCCGCGCGGTCGGCCAGGCGCTGGAGCGGGTCGGGCTGTCCGCCGCCGCGAACCGCCGCTACCGCGGTTACTCGCTCGGCATGAAGCAGCGGCTCGGGCTCGCGTCCGCGCTGCTGCTCCCGCGCAGGCTGGTGGTGCTGGACGAGCCGACCAACGGGCTCGACCCGGCCGGCACCCGTGAGGTCCGGGCGGTCATCGCCGACCTGCACGCGGCCGGCACGACCGTGCTCGTGTCGTCGCACCTGCTCGCCGAGGTCGAGGCCACCTGCACACACGTCGCCGTGCTGCACCAGGGTTCTGTGGTCGCGCAGGGCGAGCTCGCTGAGCTGCTCGAGGCGGGCGACACCGGCCTGCTGGTGTCCACCCCGGACGGCACGGTCGCCGTGGACGCGTTGCGGGACAACCGGATCCCGGCCCGCGAGGCGCCCGGTGGGGTGCGGGTCGACCTGGCCGCCACCACCGCGCCGGACGTCGTCGCAACGCTCGTGCGCGCCGGCGTCGCGGTGCACGAGGTGCGTCGTCAGCGGACCGGGCTCGAGGATCTGTTCGCCCGGCTCACGGAATCCAGCTCCAGCGGATCCCAACTGTCCGAAGTGGACACTTTCGAGGAGAAATCATGACCGCCGTCATGGAGGCGGCGCCGCTTGTCACCGAGCAGCGGACGAAGGCGCCGATTGGGCGGCTGCTGCGTGCCGAGCTGCGGTTCGTGATCCGCAGGCCACGCACGCTCGTCGCGCTCGGCATGCTCGCGCTGATCCCGATCATCGCGGCCATCGCGATGTCGTTGGCCAGCTCGACCGACGTCGGCGGCCCCGGTCAGCAGGTGATCGAGGGCGTCGCGGCGCTGGTCACGCAGAACGGCATGATCCTTCCGGTCTTCGTGTTGATCCTCGCGTTGGCGATGCTGCTGCCGATGCTCGGCACCATGTGGTCGGCGGACGCGCTCGCCGGCGAGGCGTCGACCGGCGGGCTGCGCAGCCTGCTGCTCGCGCCGGTCAGCCGGCCGCGCCTGCTCGCCGTGAAGGCGTTCGGCGTTGCCGTCGTGTCGCTGCTCGCGGTGACGATCCTCGCGGTCGTCGCGATACTGGCCGGTCTGCTGATCCTCGGTGGCACCGGCATGTTGACGATGTCGGGGAACACGCTGCCGTTCTGGCAGTCGTTCGGTCGGGTGGCGTTGCTGACGCTGCTGGTGACCATCCAGGTGTGGGCGGTGGCCGCGGTCGCGCTCGCGGTGTCGGCGGCCACCGAGCACCCGTTGGTGGTGCTGGCGTCGACGCTCGGCGGCATCATCGTGTTCACGATCCTCGGCAACATCGCGTCGCTGGACTGGCTGCACCCGTTCCTGCTGACGACCGCGTGGGAGTCACTCGCCGACGTGGCACGCGACCCGATGCCGACGGACGGGATCGCGACGGCCGTGCTGCGCGCGGCCTGCTACATCGTGATCGGCTACTCGCTGGCACTGGCGAAGATGTCAACCAAGGACGGCTAAGTCACGATCCCGCCAAAGCCGTGAAAGGCGCGTTCAGGGCATCCAGCCTGGATCCACCGGTGAATGATTTGGTGGGTGCGTGTCGGGAGCGGGCAGATGCCCTTTGACCTGGGAGAATGGGACTTGTCGAAGGTTCCAGGATCCCGAGTGGAAGGGCATCTGCCGAATGCGATCGTCTCATAGGGCTCGGGCAATGTCGGTGAGGTTCGATGATCCGAACCTGGTGTCGCATGCCGGTTTGGTGCCGGTGATGCGGCTGGCGGAGACCGCGGGTATGCCGGGTCTGGCTGATGACCTGGTGACGTTGGGGACCACAGCGGGCTCGAACGCGGGCGCGAAGGTGGCTTCGATCGTGGCCGGGATGGTGGCGGGCGCGGACTCGATCGACGACCTGGACGTGGTCCGTCATGGCGCGTTGCCCAGGTTGTTCACCGGGATCCGGGCACCCTCGACGTTGGGCACGTTCCTGCGCGATTTCACGATCGGGCATGTCGCCCAGTTGGAGAAGATGGCCAATCAGGTGTTGGGGAACCTGGTCGAACTGGCCCCGGTGCTGCCCGAGGTCGACGCGGTGGCGTTCCTGGACATCGACTCCAAGATCACCCAGGTTTACGGGCCCGGCAAAGAAGGCGCGGCGTTCGGCTATACCCGGGTGCGGGGGTTGAACTACCTGGGTGCCTGCCTGTCCTCACCCCTCAGCGCACCGGTGATCACCGGAACCCGGCTGCGTGGCGGCAACGCGGACACCCGCAAGAACGCGACCTCGTTCGTGACCAAGAACCTCAAGACCGCCCGCGACCAATGTGGTGCGACCGGGAAACTGCTGGTCCGGATGGACTCCGGCTACTACGTCGGAGAGATCCTGGCGGCCATCCGCGATGCCGGGGCCTGGTTCTCGGTCACCGCGCAACAGAACCCGTCGGTCCGCGCCGCGATCACCGCGATCCCCGACACAGCATGGAAAACCATCACCTACGCCACACCGATCTACGACCAGGACACCGAACAATGGGTGAGCTCAGCGCAGATCGCCGAAACCGGCTACACCGCGTTCACCAACGCCACCACCAACGGCCAGTTCATCACCGCCCGCCTCATCATCCGCCGGGTCAAGAAAACCAGCAGCGAGACCACCGGGGAACTGTTCAACGTCTACCGCTACCAGGCGGTGTTCACCAACTCCCCGTTCGACCCGGTCACCGCCGAAACCCGACACCGCGACCGCGCCGGCACCATCGAAGCTGTCTTCGCCGACCTCAACAACTCCGCCCTCGCCCACTTCCCGAGCGGCCGGTTCGCCGCCAACGCCGCCTGGCTCACCCTCGCCGCACTCACCCACAACCTCCTCCGCGCCGCCGGCAGCCTCGCCAGCACCTTCCACACCAAAGCCCGCACCACCACCCTGCGCCGACACCTGATCGCTGTCGCCGCCCGCACCGCCCGCTCCGCCCGCAAAACAGTCCTGCACCTACCTGAGCACTGGCCCTGGCGCGACAGCCTCAACGGCCTGTTCACCGCCACCCACCCATAACCAGCCGACCCTGACCAACCGCCCTCACCGGGCCCAACCGGAGACCACAACGGACACGCTGGTACCAGACCAGCAGCACCACCATGCCCCCACACCCAAACCAAGATCAACAACAACACCAAGATCAACAACAAAGATCATCGGTGGTTCCAGGTCCAGTGCCCTAAACGCGCCTTTCACGGCATTTCAACCCACTACCGCTAGGCCGTCCTGGTCCAGTGTCAGATGGACGCGGGTGCCCGGCTCCGGCGTGTTCGCGATGCCGGCCACCGCGTCCACCAGTCGGTCGCCTTCGTCGAGGCGTACCTGCAGCCGCACGTGGTCGCGGCGATGCACCGACTGCATGAGCTTGCCGGTCAGCGTGCCGGCGTCGGCGAGGCGCAACGCGTTGGGGCGCAGGCCGAGCGTGATGTCGCCGGACGGCGCCCACGGCAATGGCACGGCACCCAGCTCGCATGTCGCGACGCCGTCCCGCACGGTCGCCGGCAGGGTCAGACCACAGCCGAGGAAGTGCGCGGTGTCGGCGTCGGCTGGGCGGCGCCACACCTGTTCCGGCGGGCCTACCTGCACGATCCGGCCGGCCCGCATGACCGCCACCCGGTCGGCGAGTGTGAACGCCTCGTCGTGGTCGTGCGTGACCACCAGCGCGGTCGCGCCCGCCACCCGCAGCACCCCGGCCAGGTCCATGGCGAGCTGTTCCCGCAACGCACGGTCCAAAGCGGACAGTGGCTCGTCCAACAACAGCAACCGAGGCCGGGGCGCGAGTGCGCGGGCCAACGCCACCCGCTGCTGCTCGCCGCCCGACAGTTCGGTGACCTTGCGGCGTTCGTAGCCCGCCAGGCCCACCATCGCCAGCAGCTCGGTCACGCGGGCGGCCCGGTCGGGCAGGCGGCGCATCCGCAACCCGAACGCCACGTTCCCGGCGACGTCCCGGTGCGGGAACAGTTGTCCGTCCTGGAACACGAGTCCGAAGCCGCGCCGGTGGACCGGCACGTCCGCCAGATCCGTGTCGTCCCACCGGACCGTGCCCGCCGCGGCCGGCTCCAGCCCGGCCACCGCCCGCAGGAGCGTGGACTTGCCGCAACCGGACGGGCCGAGCAGCGCGAGCACCTCGCCGTCCGCCACCTGAAGGTCCACTTCGGACACCGCGGTCATGCCGCGATAGCGGACGGTCAACGCAGTGACAGCAAGCATCAGAACTCTCCCACCCCGGCGCGACCGGGCACCCGCACGCGTTCGACGACGGCCACCACGGCCACCGTGACCAGCACCAGCAGCGTGCACGCCGCGTACGCCATCTGGTTGTTCAGCTCGCCGGGCCGCGAGATCAGCCGCGCCACCGCGACCGGCAGCGTCGCCGTGTCCGGTCGCGCGAGGAAGCTCGTCGCGCCGAACTCGCCGAGTGCCACCACATAACCGAACGCCGCCGCGGTCAGCAGCGACCGGCCGGCCATCGGCACGTCCACCTCGCCCCACACCCGCCACGGGCTCGCGCCGAGCGACGCGGCGGCCTGTCGCAGCCGTTCGTCGATGGATCGCAGCACCGGCAGCATGATGCGGATGACCAACGGCGTCACCACGAGCGCCTGCGCCAGCGGGACGAGCGCGGCCGACGTGCGCAGGTCGCCGGGCAGCAGGTCCAGCGTGATCAGGTAGCCGAAGCCGACGGTCACCGCCGAAACGCCGAGCGGCAGCATGAACGCGGTGTCGATCACCTCGACGTACCGGACCCGGTCGCGTGCCAACGACACCAGCACGACGCTCGCCATCGTGCCGAGCGTGACCGCCAGGACCGTCGCGTCGGTGGCGGCGCGCAGCGAGTTCAGCGCGGCGTCGACCCCGGAGATCTGCAGCGAGCCGGCGTACCCGGTGCCGGCGAGCGCGCGGTAGCCGTCGAGCCCCCAACCGTCCACTGTGGACAGTGAGCGCGCGACCAGCGTCGCGATCGGCACCAGCAGCGCCACGATCACCGCGAGCGCCAGCCCGACCACGCCCCACTCGCCACCCGTCGGCCGCCGCGCCGACTCGGCCTGGCCACGGAGCTTCAACGCGGTCTCCCGCCGCCGCCGCGCGATCGCGCCGATCGACAGCGCCGCCACCACCGCGCCGAGCTGCAGCAGCGACAACGCGGCGGCGCCGGACAGGTCGAGCAGT
>Ga0193716_1000918_pt1 | contig 17509 bp, 12 predicted proteins | sample U2c1metaG_FD_145901 | JGI IMG/M metagenome (GOLD analysis project Ga0193716, IMG submission 145901) | Soil microbial communities from a riparian zone of the East river system, Colorado, United States - U2c1 | ecosystem: Environmental > Terrestrial > Soil > Riparian zone | place: USA: East River...
GTGCGGCGGTGGTGTTGAAAGACAAGGCGGCGGTGTTCGTGGACGGCCGCTACACCTTGCAGGTTCGCAACCAGACCGACACCAAGCTGTTCGAGCCGCGCGACCTGGTCGCCGAAGGTCCGCAGGGCTGGATACCGGGCGCGCTGCCGAAGGATGCCAAGCTCGGCTATGACCCCTGGCTGCACACCGCCCATGGCGTGGCGCATCTGAAGGCCGCGGTGGAAAAAGCCGGCGGCAGCCTGGTGGCGGTGGAGACCAATCCGATCGACGCAGTGTGGAGCGACCAGCCCGCCCCGCCGGTCAGCCCCGCCAAACCGCATGCGCTGAACCTGTCGGGCGAGCAGAGCGAGGCCAAGCGGCTGCGCCTGGGCGACGGATTGAAGAAAGCCGGGGTCGAGGCCTGTGTTGTCACCCTGGCCGATTCCGTCTGCTGGCTGCTCAACATGCGCGGCGCCGACGTGCCGCACACGCCATTCACTTTGGCCTTCGCCATCCTGCATGATGACGGCGGCGCCGACCTGTTCCTCGACCCGGCCAAGCGCACGCCCGAACTGATGGCCCATCTGGGAAATTCGGTGCAGGTGCATGCGCCGGACCAGTTTCCCGCCGCGCTGGACGCGATGAAGGGCAAAAGCGTGCTGGTGGATCCGTCCACCGCTGCCGCCGCGATCTTCGACCGGCTGAACAGGGCGGGCGCCAAGATCCGCCAGGGCGCCGATCCCTGCCAGCTGCCCAAGGCCTGCAAGAACAGTCTCGAAATCGAAGGCATGCGCCGGGCCCATATCCGCGACGGCGCGGCGCTGGCGCGGTTCCTGGCCTGGTTCGAAACCAATGCGGCGGGCGGCGAACTGACCGAGATCGACGCCGCCGAAACACTGGAAGGCTTTCGCCGCGCCACCGGCTGCCTCAGCGACGTCTCCTTCGACACCATTTCGGGCGCCGGCAGCAACGGCGCCATCGTGCATTACCGGGTGACCCGCTCGACCAACCGCACCATCCGCCCCGGCGAGATGTTCCTGTTGGATTCCGGCGCGCAATATCCCGACGGCACCACCGACGTCACCCGCACCATCATGGTCGGCGAGGCCACGCCGGAAATGCGCGATCGTTTCACCCGCGTGTTGAAAGGCCATATCGCGCTCGCCACCGCGCACTTCCCCGAAGGCACCATCGGCATGCAGCTCGACAGTTTCGCCCGGCGGCCGCTGTGGGAAGCCGGGCTGGATTACGACCATGGCACCGGCCATGGCGTGGGCAGCTACCTGTCGGTACATGAAGGGCCGCAGAATATTTCCAAGAAGCCGGTGATGCAGGCGCTGAGGCCTGGCATGGTCTGTTCCAACGAGCCCGGCTTCTACAAGGCCGGCGCCTTTGGCATCCGCATCGAAAACCTGGTGGTGGTGCGCGAGCCGGAAGACCGCGGCGGCGAACGGGCGATGATGAGCTTCGAGACCATTACCCTGGCGCCCATCGACCTGAACCTGGTCGAACCATCGCTGCTGACGGTCGAGGAAAAAGGCTGGCTGAACATCTATCACGCAAGGGTGCGCGACACGATTGCGCCGTTGGTGGATGAAGAAGTCCGCACCTGGCTGGACCGCGCGACGCGGGCGATTTAGCCGCCGATCAGCTTCAGCCAAGCATCCTCATCCAGCACCGGGACATTATACCTGTGTGCGTCTTTCAGCTTCGAGCCCGCGCCCGGCCCCGCCACCACGATATCGGTTTTGGCGGAAACCGAGCCCGATACCTTGGCGCCCAGGCTTTCGGCACGCGCCTTGGCTTCAGCCCGCGTCATCTTTTCCAAAGTACCGGTGAAGACCACCGTCTTGCCTGACAAGATGGTCCTTACTATCGAATTCTTGATAAATGTTGCCCGATAGTCATCCCTTCGCCTCTCGATATAACAGGAGCAGGGATCATACCCGCCAGCGAACAACCGCCCGGGCATCATTTCGATTCTGCTAGGAATTTCGCTGATACTCTGCAGCGAGAGCGCCTTAACGGCGGCGAGCGCGACCTGCCCACAGACCGCTGCGTCTTCGCCCGCGTTGTGATGCCGAAATTCTATACCGAGAAAATTCGCCAAATCAGATAGGCGATGCGAAGGGAGGTCGACCCAAACCTTTTTCGCCACATATAAAGTGCATAGATACTGCAGGTTTGGATAGGCCAGACCATAGAGATCAAGCGACGCTCTCCACACACTCATATCAAACGAAGCGTTGTGTGCAATTATAGTCGAGGCGGCAAAGTCAACCTCAAATTCTTTCATAACGTCGGGGAATTCCGGGGACGCTTGGACGTCCTCTGGGTAGATTCCGTGTATTGAGGAATTTATTGCGGTAAAACGCATATCTTTAGGCCGGATGAAGCGCTCCTCCACGCGAGCAACAGCGCCATCCTTAATCCACGCGAGGCCAACAGCGCAGGGGCTGCTTCGCTTTTCATTAGCGGTTTCAAAATCGATAGCGATATAGTTCAAGAAGCCTCCTTATCATTTGAATGACTAACGGATCAGCTTAAGCCATTCCTCTTCATCGATTACTTTTACGCCCAACTTATTCGCCTTCTCCAGCTTCGAGCCAGCGCCTGGGCCGGCCACCAGCAAGGTAGTGTTTTTGGAGACCGAGTCCGTCACTTTCGCGCCGAACGACATTGCCTTCCTGCCCGCCTCTTCCCGATCCATAACTTCCAGCGAGCCAGTAAACACTATGGTTTCACCGACGAGCGGGCCCTCGCTAGCAGTGATACGCTCCGCCTTTGGATTAACATGATTCAACAGGTCCCGAACCGCTTTCAGATTTTTCTTCTCGCCAAAGAACTCCATTAGTTCTTCTGTCATCACGATGCCGATGCCCGAATGATCGGCGATGGCCCGATACGCGGAGCCTGGCACCTGATGAGCCGCCTGATACAAGCGCTTTGACAGCGTCGGCCAAGTTTTATAGCGCTCTGCCAGATTCGCGGCGGCCGGTTTGGTCATCTTATTTATATCCAGGCTCAGGATCTGTTCCGCCAAGCCTTTCCCCTTCGCTGGCACAGGATGACTACCACCGAAAAAGTCTAACAAAGCCTGTTGCCGCTTGTCCCCTATCTGCTGGACTGTCGAAATCTCTATGAAATCTGGGCCGGGCCTCTGCTCTTCCGCCGCTAGAACCTCATCAATTAATTGCTCCATATCGGAATATTTCTCCGCTAAAATACGTGCGCCCACTTCGCCGACATGCGGAATACCTAGCGCGAAGATGAAGCGGTTCAGTTCAACAGTCTGGCGGGCGCGTATCGACTCGAACAGCTTTTCCAACCCTTCGAATGACCGCTCGTCGTCCTTGACGGACTTCTTCGCTTTCTTGCCCGTCTTGGCCTCACGCGCCTTGGATTGCTCCTCGCGCAGCCTGGCGACCGCCTCCTGCGCTTTCACCCTATGCTTCTCCAGCCGGAATATATCGGCCGGATTCCGCACTAGTCCCTCCCGGAAGAATAAGTCGACGTAAACATCACCAAATCCGACAATATCGAGGGCGTTGCGCGACACGAAGTGACGCAAACGCTCGACCACCTGAGCGGGACAGATCAGTCCACCGGTGCAGCGGACATCTACCATCAACTCACCGGTCTTTTCGTCGATCTCGCGTACAGCGTGGCTGTCACAAACAGGACATCTTTTAGGAAACGCAAAGGGCTTTTCACGATGCGAACGATCCGCGTCCAGAACGCGAACGACTTGCGGGATCACGTCTCCTGCACGCTGTATCTCGACGCGATCACCGACGCGAGCGTCAAGTCGCGCGATCTCATCAGCATTATGGAGGGTTGCGTTGCGTATGACCACACCACCGACGGTTACGGGTTTCAGCCTGGCGACAGGAGTCAGTTTGCCAGTGCGTCCGACCTGAATATCTATAGCTTCAAGCGTTGTTTGAGCCTTTTCGGCGGAGAATTTGTGCGCGATTGCCCACTTTGGGCTGCGGGAGACAAATCCAAGCCTTTCCTGCCAATCCAGACGATCAACTTTATAAACAACGCCATCAATGTCATACGGTAGCGCATCGCGCTGACTCTCAATCTCACGATAAAACGCCAATACCTCCTTTAGCGTCCGGCACCGCCGGGCCATCGGATTGACAACAAGACCGTAGTTTCGAAATTTCTCCAACATGCCCCATTGGGTTTGCGCAGGCATGTCCGACACTTCGCCCCATGTGTAGGCGAAGAAATTCAACTTTCGTTCCGCGGTGATTGCTGCATCCTTTTGGCGCACCGAGCCGGCCGCAGAATTGCGCGGATTGGCATAAACAGCCTTTTCGACTTTGCCTTCGGCCACTCTTTGGGCATTCTCGGCTTCTTGTCTCGCTTTGAGAGCGGCGAAGTTCTCATGTGCCATATAGATCTCGCCCCGAATCTCAAGAATGTCGGGGGGGCCACCTCTCAGTTTTTGCCGTACGTCTGGAATCGTCTTTAGGTTTGCGGTGATATCTTCGCCCACCTGCCCATCGCCACGCGTCACGCCCTGAGTAAAACTGCCCTGTTTATATCGTAAGGAAGCCGAAAGGCCGTCGATTTTTGGCTCTGCTACGATGAGCAGTTCTTCTTGATCGCGCAAACCCAGGCCCCTGCGGACACGCGCCAGAAAGTTCGCAACGTCCTCGTCACTGAACGCGTTGTCCAGGGACAGCATTGGCTTTTTATGACGCACCTTGGTGAAGGTTTCACTCGGCGCATCACCGACGCGATTGCTGGGGCTGTCCGACCGTATCGATAGCGGGAAGCGCGCTTCAATCTCGGCATTACGGCGGCGCAGGGCGTCATATTCGGCGTCGGAGATTGTCGGCTCCGCTTCACGATAACGTCGGTCATGCTCGGCGATCTCTTTCGCCAGCCGGTCGAGTTCTTTTTCGGCTTCCGCCGAAGTGGGTTTTTCGACGGCTTTCATTATGCCCGCTTGCGCGTCTTTTTCGGCGCGCTGGCTTCCGCCATCAGCCGTTTGGCGGCGGCGCGGGCTTCGGCGGTGACATTGGCGCCCGACAGCATGCGGGCGATCTCTTCCAGCCGCTGGTCATCGTCCAGCAGTTCGATCCTGGTCTTGTCCTTGGCGCGGCTGATGCGGAAGTGCCTTGCGGCGCGGGCCGCCACCTGCGGCGAATGGGTGACCAGCAGGACCTGGGTGGTTTCGGCCAGGCGCTGCAAGCGTTCGCCCACCGCATCGGCCACCGCGCCGCCCACGCCCCGATCCACTTCGTCGAACACCATGGCGGCCGGCGAGGACACCTGCGCCAGAGCCACTTTCAGGGCCAACGAAAAGCGCGCCAGCTCGCCGCCCGAGGCGATCTTGGCGAGGCCGCCAAAAGCGGCGCCTTCCACCGTGGCGACTTCAAAAGCGATGCGCTCCAACCCGCCGGCAGCACCCTTGTCGTCGTCCAGCTTTTCCAGCGCCACGCGGAATTTGGCATGGCCCAGTTTCAGCGGCGTCAACTCGCCCGCCACCGCGGCTTCCAGCTTGCGCGCGGCGCCCTCGCGCGATTTCGACAATTTGCGCGCGGCGGTGAGATAGGCGGCATGGGCCGCAGCGACTTTGGCGGTGGCCTGCTTGATCTGGCTGCCGCCCGCGGTCAGCGCTTCCTGCTTGGCGACGAAGTCGTCGCGGACGGCCGGCAACTGATCCGTCGTCACGCCATATTTCCGCGCCAGCGCCCTGAGCGCGAACAGCCGCTCTTCCTTGCGCTCCAGGCTGCCGGTGTCGCTGTCCAGCCGCGACAGCAGCGAATCCAGTTCCTGCCGCGCCTCCTCGGCCAAAGCATAGGCCTGTTCCAGCGCGGTCTCGGCCGGGGCGGCGATCTTGCGTGCCTCTTCATTCATGCGGCTGAGTTTCTTCAGCGCCTGGGCCAAACCGGTTTGCGCACCGCGGTCGCCGCCCAGCGATTCCAGCGCCGACGACACTTCCTCGACGATCCGAGCGGCGTTCATCCCCAAAGCGCGTTCCGCCGCCAGCCGCTCTTCCTCGCCCTCCTCCGGCGCGAAGTCGGACAGTTCACTGGCCGCGGCGCGGACAAAATCGGCTTCGGCCTCGGCACGCATGGCCAGGGCTTTGAGGCTTTCCAGCGCCTCTCGCGCCGCGGACAATTCGCCGAACAGCCCCGCCACCGTCTGGGCATCGCCGTTCAACCCGCCGAACCCGTCCAACAAAACGCGATGGGTGGCAGTGTCGAACAGGCCGCGATCATCCTGCTGGCCATGTACTTCCAGCAGCAGGCTGCCCAGATCTTTCAGCAGGCCAACGCCCACCGCTTCGTCGTTGATGAAGGCACGGCTGCGCCCGTCGCTGGCCAGGGTCCGGCGCAGCACGATCTCTTCGCTGCCGTCCATTGCCTGCTCGCGCAGCATGGCCCAGGCGGCATGGGATTTTTCCGGCTCGAACACCGCGGTGGCGGAGCCTTGGGCAGCGCCGGCGCGCACACTGGCCCGGCCACGTCCGCCCACGGCCAGTCCCAGGGAGTCCAGCAATATGGATTTGCCCGCGCCGGTCTCGCCCGTCAGCACGTTCAGGCCGGGCGCGAATTCCAGCGCCGCCTGCTCGATCAACACGATGTCACGGATGGTCAGCGCCGCGAGCACATCAGGTCCGAATCGTCAAAGGATGCGGTGGACAGCGTGACTGATCCAGGAGCCCTTGTCTTCCATCGGCCTCAGGTTGCGGCCTTTGAGGATATTGTAGGCGTCCTTGTACCAGCCCGAGCCGGGATAGTTGCGCCCCAGCACGGCGGCGGCGGTCTGCGCCTCACTGTCCAGGCCCAGGCTGTAATAGGCCTCGCAGATGCGCTCCAGCGCCTCGGCGATCTGGGGCGTGGTCTGGTACTGGTCGATCACGGTGCGGAAGCGGTTGATGGCGCCGATGAAGTCGCCGCGCTGCAGGTAATAGCGGCCCACCGCCATTTCCTTGCCCGCCAGATGGTCGTTGGTCAGGTCGATCTTGAGGGTGGCGTCACGGGCATATTCGGTGTCGGGGAAACGCTGCACCACGTCCTGCAGCGCCACCAGTGCTCCTTCGGTGTTGGACTGGTCGCGGCCGATATCCACGATCTGCTCATAGAGCGAAATCGCCTTGATATAGAAGGCATAGGCCACTTCCGGGCTTCCGGGATGCAGTGAGATGTAATTGTCGGCGGTGGAAATGGCGTTGGCATAGGCATTGGCCTGGTAGGAGCAGAAGGCGCTGACCAGCATCGCCCGGCGGGCCCACACCGAATAGGGATGCTGGCGGTCCACCTCGTTGAACTGGGCGGCGCAGAGATCCCAGGCGCCGGCGTTGATCGCCCGCCAGCCGTCGGCATAGATCTGCTCGACGCTGCGTTCCTTGTAGGCGGCGGCGTCCTTGTTGGCGTTGTTGGTTTCATCGTCTTTGCCGCCGAAGATCGAGCAGCCGGCCAGGACGGCCAGAGCGACACCCAGCAGGGCGGCGCGCGCAAAGGGCTTGAGGCGGGCGGCAGAGACCATTGCAATCCTTGTGGCGCGAAATAGTAAGCACTTTCAGAGGCTTACTCGGACACCTGGTCCGGATCGCGCGCTGTGCCCTTTATATACAGTGCCCAGCCCGATTCAGGAAAGTGTCACTTTGGCAAAGTTCCCCGGGTCCGCGAACAGCGCCCGCAGCAGGGCATTGTTGGTGGTATGGCCGGATTTGCGGCCTTCGAAGCGGGCGATCAGCGGCGCGCCCGCCAGCGCCATGTCGCCGATGGCGTCCAGGATCTTGTGGCGCACGAACTCGTCGGCGAAACGCTGGCGCTCGGGATTGACCAAGCCGGTCTCGTCCAGCGCCAGGGTGTTGGCCAGCGAGGCGCCCTTGGCCAGGTTCATCTTGTTGAGCGCTTCCAGCTCGCTCAGAAAGCCGAAGGTGCGCGCCGGCGCGATCTCGGCCTTAAAGCCGGCACGGCTGAAGGTGAAGGCGTAATATTGCTCACCGATCACCGGGAAGCTGAGCTCATAGGCATAGGACAGATGATCGTCCGGCAGCAGCGAGGCCCTCGCATCGCCGCTCTCCACCGTCACCGCCTTCAGGACTTTGATCGCCTGGCGCGGTTGCTGCTGTTCCGCCATGCCGCCCGATTCCAGCAAGGTCAGATAGGACAGCGCATCGCCGTCCAGGATGGGGGGCTCGGGTCCGTCCAGGCTCACCAGCAGATCGTCGATCTCAAGCCCCGCGGCGGCGGCCATCAGATGCTCAACCACGCCCACCTTGGCGCTGCCGGAGCCGATCACCGTTCCCAGCCTGGTCTCGCTCACCTGGTCGTAGCGGGCGGGAATGTCGGTGTTCAGGTCGGTGCGGCGAAAGATGATGCCGCTGCCGCCCGCGGCGGGCGACAGGGTCATGGTCACGGGCACGCCGGAATGGAGCGCGTTGCCGCTGGCGGTTACCGTGTGTGCGAGGGTGCGGCGGGGGGTCATGGCGCCAGTCTAGCCCAAACGTCAAAGCCGCCGAAAGCTGTTGCGGTCCCCCTGTCGCGGGCGTTTACTTCCCCCTCGGCACGGGAGCAGGCCGTATGCGTTGGATTTGCGCTTTTGCCGCTTTGCTGACGTTGCCCGCCCGCGCGGCGTTGCCGGCCGAACAGCCCTATCGCATCGATACGCACGGCCGCCTGATCACGGACGTCATGGTCGATGGCCAGGGCCCTTTTGCCTTCGTGATCGATACCGCGTCCAGCAAGTCGCTGATCTTCGAGCATGTGCGGACGCGGTTGGGGCTGACCCAGTCCCAGCCGGGCCGCCTGATCATATATGGCATCAATGATGTTGCCGAGGTCATGCCGGTGAAGCCGGGCGAATTGCAGGTCGCGGGCGAGGCGGTGCGCGGCCTGACCCTGGGCGTGCTGCCGGATACCGAAAGTGCCGGCCCCGATGGCGTCTTGGGCGTGGACGTTCTGGCGCGTTATTTCGTCGTGCTGGACCGGGACGCCATGCGCCTCAAACTCCTGCCGCCGGGCAAGGCGGTCGGCAGGCCCTATACCGACTGGACGGAAGCACAACTCACCCCGCGCGCCCTGAAAAAATTTCCCATTCAATTCTGGTATCTCAAGACCCGATTCAATGACCGCAGCCTGACCGCCCTGTTCGACCTGGGCGCGGGCACGACGATGATGAACTGGGGCGCGGCCGAACGACTGGGTATTCACAAGCTGAATTTTGCCGCCTATGGCCCGCCGCCGGCGGAATTGCAGGACGTGCTGGGAAAGCATGCGCCAGCCGTCCGGGTTGATGGGCTGAAGGTCCGGCTGCTCAGCCAATCCTGGGACAAGCAACTCGCCATCGTCGCCGATGCCCCGGTGTTCGGCTATTTCGACCTGGACGAACAGCCCGCCGCCATTGTCGGACCCGGCTTGCTGCGGGACAATTCGCTGGCAATCGATTTTGCCGGCCATCGCCTTTTTGTCGCGCCGACGTTGGGTTTTTCTTCAAAAGAACTGACCGGCCTTCTGCCAAAAGACATTGGGACGCTGGCGCAATAAAAAAGGGCGGCAAAAGCCGCCCTTTTTCTTATATCACTTTGCGATCAGTTCGACTGACGGCGCAGGAACGCCGGTATTTCAAACTGCTCGTCCCGCTTGTGATCGGGGAACAGGTCCTCGCCATTGTTGCGCGGCGCTTCAGCCGGAGGCTGTTGCTGCGGCATGGTTTGCGCCGTGGCGCGCGGCTGGGCGGCCGCCGGCCGCTCCATCCGCGGTTCCGGGGCCGGTTCGGCGCGCAGGTCGGGCGCCTTCTTGCGGCCGAAGAAACCCCAGCCGGCCTTCTTTTCGGGCACGGGCGTACGGGCAACGGCCATCGGCTGCTGTTCCAGCGGGCGATAGGTTTCGGTGGCTGGATACTTGACCGCCAGCGGCTCAGCTGTGACTTCCGGCGCATCGGCGCCGCCCAGGATGTAATCCTCGGCGGGGCTGGCGGCGAAATTGTCGACCAGCGCTTCCATCGTGGCATGCACCGGATTGGCCATCGGGGCCGCCGCAACAGGCACGGGCTGTGCCACCCGGGCCGGCGATTTCAGGTTCAGGTGGGGATGCAGCGGACGCACCTTTTCCGGCAGCGGCATGCGCATCTGATCGGCATCGATACCGGTGGCGACTACCGAGACCCGGATGCGCCCTTCCATGTCGTCCAGGATCGTGTTGCCGAAGATGATGTTGGCGTCGGGATCGACTTCCGCGCGGATGCGGTTTGCGGCCTGTTCGACTTCGAACAGCATCAGGTCCGGACCACCGGTAATATTGATGAGAACGCCCTTGGCGCCCTTCATCGTCACATCGTCCAGCAGCGGGTTGGAGATCGCCATGTCGGCGGCGCGGCTGGCGCGGTCTTCGCCCTCGGCCTCGCCGGTGCCCATCATCGCCTTGCCCATCTCGCTGATCACCGACTTGATGTCGGCAAAGTCGAGATTGATCAGGCCGGGCATCACGATCAGGTCGGTGACGCCGCGCACGCCGGCATGCAGCACTTCATCGGCCATGGCGAAAGCCTGGGCCATGGTGGTGCGGTCATTGGCGACGCGGAACAGGTTCTGGTTGGGAATGACGATCAGGGTGTGCACGAACTGCTGCAGCTCGGTGATGCCGCGTTCGGCAACCCGCATGCGGCGGTCACCTTCCAGGGCGAAGGGCTTGGTGACGACGCCGACGGTCAGGATACCCGCCTCGCGCACGGCGCGCGCGATCACCGGGGCGGCCCCGGTGCCGGTGCCGCCGCCCATGCCGGCGGCGATGAACACCATGTGGGCGCCGGCGAGCTGCTCCATGATCTCGGCCATGGACTCTTCCGCGCCCGCGCGGCCGACTTCCGGCTGGGCGCCCGCGCCCAGGCCTTCGGTGGTGGAGACGCCGAGCTGGATGCGGCGCTGCGCCTTGGACTGGGCCAGGGCCTGGGCATCGGTGTTGGCGACGACGAAGTCAACGCCTTCGAGGCCCGCCTCGATCATGTTGTTGACGGCATTGCCGCCGGCGCCGCCCACGCCCAGCACGGTGATGCGCGGACGCAGTTCTTTGGTCTCGGGAACTTTCAGATTGATCGCCATGCTAGATGCTCCTCATCATGTTGGTCGCTCCGGCTTTCGCCGACGCTTGTGAGATGTTTCGATGCCCTTGCGGCACGCCAGAATTCCCAACTGATTCGCTGTTATATTGTTGAATCATTAGAGCCACCTGCGGGTCAACCGTCCGAGCCAACCCAGGGGGCCGCTTTCGCCCTGCGCCTTGCCACCGCCCATGGCGATATCGGGATTCAAAAGCTCGGGCGGCATGGTCGCGCCGGCCATCAAAAGACCGATGGCGGTGGCGTAGTCCGGGCCTGCCGAAGCCGCCGCCAAGCCTGCGAAAGCCGTGGGACGGCCGATTCGAACCTGCTTGTTCAGGATGCGGGCAGCCAATTCGCGGGTGCCCGCCAGCTGGCAGGCGCCGCCGGTCAGCACCGCACGCCGGCCCGCCGCCACATCAAAGCCGCTGGCCCGAAGCCGGGTCTGGACTTCGCCGAAAATTTCTTCCAGCCGGGCCTGGATGATGCGGGTGAGCATGGAACGCGGCAGGCGCAAGGCGGAGTCCTCGCCGTCCTCGCCCATCTGGGCGACGGAGACGACATCGGCCCCGCCATCCATGTCGCCCATCGCCGCGCCGTACAGCGTCTTGACCCGCTCGGCCGCGCCCAGCGGCGCCGCCAGCATGCGGGCGATGTCGCTGGTGACGGCAAAGCCGCCCATCGGCACCACATCGGCATGGACCAGATGGCCTTCCAGGAAGACGGCGATCGAGGTTGTTCCGCCGCCCATGTCGATCACCGTGGCGCCGATCTGCTTTTCGTCTTCGGTCAGGGTGGAGAGGCCCGAGGCATAGGCGCCGAACAGCGAGCCCACGACATTGAGATGGCAGCGCTCCACCGCCAGCTTGAGGTTCTGCAAGGGACTTGGTCGGACCGCCACGGCATGCATGGCCACGCCAATGCGCTGGCAGAACATGCCGGAGGGATTCTTCACGCCGCGCGCCTCGTCCACCACATAGGTGGTGGGCGCGGACTGGATGATCTCATGGCCTTCCAGCTTGGCGCGCGCCCGGCCATCAGCCAGAAGCGCACGCAGGTGATCGTCGGAGACCAGCGCGCCGTCCAGTGACATCACCGTGCGGCTGGTGACCGAAACCGGCTGGCCGCAATTGACGCTGATCAGCACATTCTGGATGCGGGCGTCGGCCATGTTTTCGGCCGCGGCGACGCAGTCGCGGATGGATTCCTCGGCCTGTTCCAGGCTGGTGATGGTGCCGGCCTTGAGGCCGGAAGATTCGCGCAAGGCCGAGCCCAGCACCTTCAGCGAGCCGGATTCCGCCTGGCCGATGACGCAGACGATCTTGGAGGTGCCGACATCCAGCGCCGACACAAGGCCGGTCCGGTAGGCAGGGATTTCGTTGTTCACGCGCAACCTGAGAGTCTCACCCATGGATTTGGCCCATTACGTCTCTTTGCCTCGTTCAACATCCTTCTTTTCGCCGTTCTTCAGAAGGAAGAAATAATGCGTCGGGGAGCGCAGGTCGATCTGGGTGACGTCGCGCTCCAAAATGCCGTTGTCGATGATCAGGTGTTCCAGCGCGTCGAGCTGCTTCTGCCAGCCGCTCTCCGGCAACTGCACAACAACCCCGTCATCCAGGATCAGGTTCCAGCGCCGCTCCGACTGGCGGGCATAGGCGGCGAGACGCGCGGCGATGGCGCGGTGGGCGGCCACCGCATCCACCAGTTCGGCGGCGGCGGCCGGCGCGCCGGCGCCCACGAGCTTGGGCAGGCGGCGGAACTTTTCGACATCGTGACCGGTGATGACATGGCCGTTGCGCTCCACCACCAGGATGGGCGCCTCGCCATGGGCGTCGGCGGGCGGCTGCCACAAGGCAAAGGGACGTTTTTCGACCAGGGTGACGAAGATCGCGTCGGGATAACGGCGATGGATTTCCGCGCTGGCGATCCAGTCCAGCCGGTCCAGCCGGTCGCGGGCGCTCCACAGATCGGCGCTGAAGATGGATTGGCCGGGCTTCATGCCCAAAACTTCCAGCACCTGGCGATAGGGCGTGCGGCGGTTGCCGGTGATGTGGATCTCCGAAATGCCGAAGCCGGCATCGGCGCTGATCACGCCCAGGCCCCGTCCGACCGCGTGCACGCTGCGCCCGATCACGCCGCTGGCCAGCAGTGCGCCAAAGAGAACCAGCACGACCAGAACACCGCACATCGCCATCATCGGGCGGTTGGAAAAGAAGGCAAAACGGGCAGCCAACCGCGCAAAGGGACCGGGCGGCTTTTCACGCCGGGCCGAACCCGGCTGCACCTTGGGCATATCGCGGCTGCCGCGCGCGGCGGGACGCACGGTCTTGGCGCGCGCGGCGCTGCGGCTTTTGCGTTCCACATTTACCGATCGCATGACGCGTCCTCCACCATCCAGCGACACAATTTGGCGTACGACATGCCGATATAAGCGGCCTGCTCGGGCACCAGCGAAGTCGGCGTCATGCCGGGCTGGGTGTTGGTTTCCAGCAGGATCATGCGGTGTTTCGGCCCGATATCGTCGTAGCGGAAATCGGTGCGGGTAACGCCGCGGCAGCCCAGCGCCTGATGGGCGGCGATGGCAAGCTGCATCGCTTCGTCCGCGGCCTGAGCCGAGATTTGCGCCGGCAGAATGTGGCGCGAACCGCCAGGCGCATACTTGGCCTCATAATCGTAGAATTCCAGCTCGGTGGTGATCTCGGTCACGCCAAGCGCGCGATCACCCATCACCGACACGGTGAGCTCACGCCCCGGCACGAATTCTTCCACCATCATCTCGTCGGACAGGTTCCAGTCGTCACGGCCCAGCTCCGCGGGCGGGCGGTTGTCGCCCTTGCGGATGATGTAGATGCCGACCGACGAACCCTCGTTGACCGGCTTGATGACATAGGGCGGCTCCATCAGATGCTTGCCCGCCACGTCGCGCCGGTCTGCGACAATGGACTTGACCACCGGCAGGCCGGCGGCGCGATAGACATCCTTGGTGCGTTCCTTGTGCATCGCCAAGGCCGAGGACAGTACGCCGGAATGGGTATAGGGAATGCGCATCAACTCCAGCAAGCCCTGCACCGTTCCGTCTTCGCCGAAGCGTCCGTGCAGGGCGTTGAACACCGCATCCGGCCTGGCCTGGAACAGCTGGTCGCCGGGATTGTCGCCGGGATCGACTTCGACAGCGTCAAAACCCTCTTCCTTCAGCGCCTTCATCACGCCGCGGCCCGAGGACAGCGAGACCTCGCGTTCGGCGGAACGCCCGCCCATCAAGACGGCGATGCGGTGATAGCTCATGCTACCCCCACCCGCTTGATTTCCCATTCCAGCGACACGCCGGACTTTTCCTGGACGCGCTTGCGGACTTCTTCGCCCAGGGCTTCCAGTTCGGTCGCTGTCGCCTCGCCGGTGTTGATCAGGAAGTTGGGTGCTTTTCGCTGACCTGGGCAGCGCCGAGCCTCAGACCGCGGCAGCCGGCCTCGTCGATCAGCTGCCACGCCTTGTGGCCGGGCGGATTCTTGAAGGTCGAGCCGCCGGTCTTGGACTTGATCGGCTGGCTGGCTTCGCGATTGGCGGAAAGTTCTTCCATTCGGGCGCGGATGGCCGCGGGCTCATCCTTGCGGCCTTCGAATACCGCCTCGATGAAGATCAGGCCGTCGCGCGCACCTTGGGCCTTGCGGTAGGAAAAATCCATTTCGGCGCCGAAAAGCTTGATTTTGTTGCCTTTTTCGTCGATCGCGGTGGCTTCGACAAACACGTCCCGGACCTCGTTGCCATAGCAGCCGGCGTTCATTTTCAGCGCCCCGCCGATGGTGCCCGGCACACCGCGCAGGAATTCCAGGCCGGCGATCCCGGCATCGGCCGCGGCGCGCGCCACTGCGCCATCCAGCGCCGCCGCGCCCGCACGCACGCGCAAACCATCGGTTTCAATTTTTCCAAAGGCCGACGACAATCGCACCACCGCGCCGGGAATACCGCCGTCGCGCACCAATAGATTCGAGCCGACACCGATCACAGACACGCGCAGGTCTGCAGGCTGGGCAGCAAGAAACGCTGCGAGATCGTCGGCGTCCGCAGGGCGGAACAGGATTTCGGCCGGCCCGCCGGCACGGAACCACACCAGATCTTTCAGGGGCGCGCCCATCGTGATCGAGCCACGCACGGGCGGGAGCATGTCGCACGGCCGGGTCATCATCAAACGAGACCCTCCAGCTTTTTGGGCAGGTTGTGCATCCAGCCGGTGATCGAGCCGGCACCGGTGCCGATGATGGCGGCGCCAGGCTTCACATAGGGCAACACCGCGGTGGCGAGATCCTCTTCGCCCTCAATGATGATGACGTTGCGATGGCCATGGGCGCGCAGCGCCTCGGCATAGGTGTCGCGGTTGATGCCTTCGATAGGTTGTTCACCCGCGGCATAGACCGGCGCAATCACCGCCACATCGGCGTCGTTCAAGCAGGTGGCGAACTGTTCGAAAGTGTCGCGCAGGCGTGTATAGCGATGCGGCTGCACCACCGCCACGATGGGACCCTTATAGGCCTGGCGCGCAGCGCGCACGGCGGCGGCGATCTTGAAGGGATTGTGGGCATAATCGTGGCGGTGGGAGGCGCCATTGACTTCGCCGACCTTGGTGAAGCGGCGGCCGACCCCGGCGAACCTGGCAAGGCCGCCCCGGATCGTGGCATCGGGCACGCCCAGTTCACGCGCCACCACGATGGCAGCCATGGCGTTTTGCACATTATGCTCGCCCGGCATGGGAAGCTGCATCTTGTCCAACCGCGTCTCAGTGCCCCTGCGGCGGTCGGTGAAGACCACGTCGAAATGCGACATGCCTTCAGAGAAACGCACATTCACGGCGCGCGCGTCAGCCTGAGGCGACATGCCATAAGTGATCATGCGGCGATCGGTGATGCGGCCCACCATCGCCTGCACTTCGGGATGATCGATGCACAAGACGGCGAAACCATAGAAGGGCACATTCTCGACAAAGCGCTGGAAGGCATCGCGCATGTTGTCGAAGGTGCCGTAATAATCCAGGTGATCGGGATCCTCGTTGGTCACCACCGCCACGGTGGCCGGCAGACGCAGAAAGGTGCCGTCGGATTCGTCGGCCTCCACCACCACCCACTCGCCGGCGCCCAGCCGCGCATTGGTGCCATAGGCATTGATGATGCCGCCATTGACCACGGTCGGGTCCATGCCGCCCGCGTCCAGCAGGGCGGCGACAAGCGTGGTGGTCGTGGTCTTGCCATTGGTGCCCGCGATGGCGATGCAGGAGCGCAGCCGCATGATCTCGGCCAGCATCTCGGCGCGGCGCACCAGGGGCAGGCTCAGGGCGCGGGCGGCATCGAATTCGACATTGCCGGGCTTCACCGCCGAGGAATAGACCACGGCATGGGCGTCTTTCAGATTGTCGGCATTGTGGCCGACATGGATGGTGATGCCCAGGCTGCGCAGACGCTTGACGTTGGCATTCTCCGCCGCGTCGCTGCCCTGCACCTTGTAGCCCAGATTGTGCATGATCTCGGCGATGCCGCTCATGCCGATGCCGCCGATGCCGATGAAGTGGATGGCGCCGATATCCAGCGGCACGCGGGTGGTGACAGTTGCCATTACGCCGCCTCTTTTTCGGTGAGGCGGTCCACCATGTCGGCCAGCTTTTCGGTGGCGCGCGGGGTGGCCAGAGCATGTGCGCTAGCTGCGCGGCGGGCCAGCGCCAGGGGATCGGCGAAAATCCTGGTGAGCATCTGGGCCAATAAATCCGGGGTCAACTCGGCTTGCGGCATGCGCCAGCCGGCATTGGCGCGGGCGAGAATATCCGCATTGGGGGTCTGGTTGTCATCCAGCGCGCCGGGCAGCGGCACCAAAATGGCAGGCCTGCCGATCGCCATCAGTTCGGCGACAGTGCCGGCGCCGGACCGGGCGATCACCAGATGCGTCTCGGCCATGCGCCGGGGCAGATCGGAAAAGAAGCTCTGCAAGTCAGCGCGGATCTCCGCGTTGCGGTAGATCTCGCGTACCTGTTCGATATCTTCGGGCCGGCACTGCTGCACCACCGACAGGCGCATCTTCATGTCATGCGGCAGGCGGGTCAGGGCGGCCGGCACAATCTCGCTCAAGGCGCGCGCGCCCTGGCTGCCGCCGAACACCAGGAGGCGCAGCGGTCCGCCGGCATCCGGCACATTATAAGGCGCGCCCCACAGCGCCTCGACTTCGGGACGCAGAGGGTTGCCGGTGAGCACAACCTTGGACGGATCGGTGGGGGCAAAACGGGCGATGGGAAACGCGGCCGCCACCAACTTCACCTTGTTCATCACCAGCCGGTTGGCCCGGCCGACGACGGCATTCTGCTCGATGATGGCGGTGGGCAGTCGCGCCAGGTTCGCCGCCAGCATCACCGGCACGCTGGGATAGCCGCCGAACCCGATCACCGCAGCGGGCTTCAACCGCAGCAGCTTGGCAAAGGCGATGG
>Ga0193716_1000921_pt1 | contig 17501 bp, 18 predicted proteins | sample U2c1metaG_FD_145901 | JGI IMG/M metagenome (GOLD analysis project Ga0193716, IMG submission 145901) | Soil microbial communities from a riparian zone of the East river system, Colorado, United States - U2c1 | ecosystem: Environmental > Terrestrial > Soil > Riparian zone | place: USA: East River...
TTCTTTCCAGATTTCCCTGAATGGTTTATTTTTTAAATCTCCCATACGGTGTTTTGCATCCTTGTCAAAACAACAAGGCACCACGAGTCCGTCCCAGGTTATTACGGGGGAGTGCCAAAGCCTCCAGCAATGATTTTGCAAAAGATTTTTTGATTCATAGCTCCCGTCGGGCTTTTTCCTGTATCTCGAAATGTTTGTATGTTCCGGGATCAACCGATTTGGATCTTTCGCATAATCATAAATCTGTGCCGTTTTATACCGAATCCCGTCCACCCCGGATTTCTCTGCCAATACCCTTGCATCCGCCAGTTGATGCTCATTGGGCCGCACTACGAGAAACTGAAAAAAAACATAGGGCGTCCTGGAATTTAGTTTTTTCTTCCATTTTACGATATTAGCCGCCCCCGCCAGTACTTTTTCCAGGTCGCCACCAACACGATATTGACTATACACTTCCTGTGTTGTTCCGTCGAGTGAAATAATCAGTCTGTCCAACCCGCTTTCTACGGTTTTACGTGCATTTTCATCATTGAGATAATGTGCATTGGTTGAAGTAGCCGTATATACCTTTTTTGTAGTGGCATATTTAACCATTTCCAGAAAATCCGGATTCAGATAAGGTTCTCCCTGGAAATAAAAAGTCAGGTAGAGCAGATCCGGCGCCAGCTGATCAATCATTTCCCGGAAAAAATTCTTTTCAAGCATGCCCCTTGGTCGTGTAAAGGATCGCAATCCGCTTGGGCATTCGGGGCACCGGAGATTACAGCTGGTAGTCGGCTCAAATGATATGGAAACCGGTGAGCCCCATTGAACAGGCCTTCTCGTCCACTGGCTGATATAATAACTTGACAACACCATTATCCCGTTCCAGGCTCTTCGGAAGCTGAGCTTGGAAAAAAGATTGATTGTATCATACCCGTTGAAACTTACCATATCACCCGTAAAATTAGTTTATTTGCACTCGTTTACCTATCGAAATGGCCAAAAAGCAGAGCAGGATCTGGAAGATCATCGTTTTTATATTCAGTACCTCAATAATCGTCATGCTGATCATGATGATATATCAATGGATTAGTGAAAAAAGGACTGCATTTGTTGAATATCGTGAATTCGGGATCAGTATCCCCGTGAATTATTCAATTCATGGCATCGACGTTTCAAAATATCAGGATGTCGTGAACTGGCAGTCGGTGAAGAATATGCGTGTTCAGGATATTTCCATCAGTTTTGTTTTTGTGAAAGCAACAGAAGGACTGGGAAATGAGGACCAGATGTTCAGCCGGAACTGGAAAAAGATCAGGGAGGCCGGTCTGGTGCGCGGAGCTTATCATTATTTTATTTCCACAAAAAGTGGTAAGGCACAGGCAGAAAATTTTATAAATTCAGTAACCCTGCTTCCGGGCGATTTGCCTCCGGTTCTGGACATTGAACAGACGTTTGGTGTACCACCGGAAAAATTAAGACAGCGTGTCAAAGAATGGTTACAAACAGTGCAGGCATATTATGGAACGGCACCAATCATCTACACCAATGTTGATTTTTATGAGCGATATTTAAAAGACGACTTTGACGGTTATCTTTTATGGGCCGCACATTATCTTCAACCCGATCAGCCCCGTATTTACCGGAACTGGAGTTTCTGGCAACACAATGAAAGAGGAAGGGTAAATGGATGTTACACAATTGTAGATTTCGATGTCTTTAACGGTGATTCGCTGCAATTCAGAAAATTGCTATTAAACTGATAAATTTAGAAATGAAAAAGGCTTACTGTGTTTCTACCTGCGGCACCTGCCAAAGGATTATGAAGGATTCGGATCTGATTAAAAAAGGATACGCTTATCAGAACATCAAGGAAGAAAAAATTACACCGGCGCAACTTGACGAAATGAAATCCATGATCGGTAGTTATGAAGCCCTTTTCAGCAGAAGGGCGCTTAAGTACAAGGCGATGGGTCTCAAGGATAAAAAACTCGCGGAAAAAGATTATCGAGATCTGATCCTGCAGGAATATACATTTCTGAAGAGACCGGTTATTATTTCGGGGAAGAAAATATTTTCCGGTAGTGAGAAGAAGACGGTTGCTGAAGTAAGTAAACTAAAGTAGTGTGGTGAATGCGGGAGGGTAGAAATGTAGGAATTCAAAATGAAGTGTGTGGGAAGGATCCCGCACGTGCGGAATGAAAATGTGATTCATCGCAGAGACAATATAGAGACAATATACGGACCTTATAGAGACTTTTCGCTTGTGTGACAGTATAATGCCAAGGGACTGCTCCTACCCTGACAAGGGCTGCAATTATTCCTTGATTATTCTGAGTTTCGCGTAATTCAGCATGATTTTTTTCTCACCACCCGATTTAAAATTTACCGTAGCAATCGGATTATGCGCTGATCCCTCCATCTTTACCACTTCGCCGAATCCGAATTTCTGGTGTTCCACTTTATCCCCTGCTGTCAGGTTTGATGTGTCGCTCGGAGCAAAATCTGCTGAAGGAATATGAACCGCAGCGGGCGTCTTCGCACTGGCGGAAATATAGGTTGGCTTTGCAGGTTCGCGACTTTTGGTTCCGGAATCGTCTCCGCCATTATAACCACGGTTTAAACGATCGTATTTTATCCCTCCGCCTGCATAACTTCGATCTAATTGATCATCCGGAATTTCTTCAATGAAACGACTGGGATCATTCTGAATCACGCTTCCGAAACGGTAACGCGAATTTGCATATGTGATCCATAGTTTATGCTTGGCCCTTGTGATCACGACATAAAATAGCCGCCTTTCTTCTTCAAGTTCTTCTCTGGTGTTGATGGACATCGCATTTGGAAAAAGAGATTCTTCCAATCCCGCAGCAAACACACAGCTGAATTCAAGTCCCTTCGCCGCATGAATAGTCATGAGTTTGACCGTGTCTGCCTGTGGATCTTTCTGATCAGTATCCGTAAGTAAAGTAATCTGTTGCAGGTATCCTGAAAGTCCGGCCTGTCCTTTCTGCGTCTCCTGGGTGTTGATATTGTCGATTAGTATGCCATCTTCATCGATAATGCTACGGTTTGTTTGATCATCTACCCATTCCTTAATACTGTTCAGTAGTTCCTGAATGTTTTCGTATCGCGCTAATCCCTCAGTCGTTTTGTCGTTAAATAACTCTTTGACGATATTAGTTTGTTTGCCCACATGTACCGCAACTTCATAAGCATTCTTCAAGTTCAGCATACTCGCAAAACTTCTGATCATCAGTACAAACTGTTCGATAGCTTCCAGTGTACCTGCTTTGTATCCCATGGAAGAGGCATTGCTGAGGACATCCCACATGGAAATATTTTTTTCATTGGCCATGAGCACGGCCTTATCCAGGGAAGTTTTACCAATACCTCTTGCGGGGAAATTGATTATTCTTTTCAGTGATTCTTCGTCATTTGGGTTTACGATGACACGTAGATACGAAATGAAATCTTTGATTTCTTTACGCTGATAAAAACTAATGCCTCCATAGATGGTATACGGTATGGCCATCCGTCGCAGACTTTCTTCAAATGCACGGCTTTGTGAATTGGTGCGGTATAGAATCGCGAAGTCCCGGTTATTAAAATGATTCCTGAGTTTTTGTTCCTGTATGGTATCGGCAACATATTTCCCCTCGTCATTATCGGTCATTGTTCGAACCAGTCGAATTTTTTCGCCTTCAATATTTTCCGTCCATAGATTTTTTGGTATCTGCCCCTTGTTTCGTTTAATTACTTCGTTTGCAGCCGTTATGATACTTTGCGTGCTTCGGTAATTCTGTTCCAGCTTCACTACTTTCACATCTTCGTAATCTTTTTGAAACTGCAGAATATTTTCGATGGTTGCGCCGCGGAAACTATAAATACTCTGGGCGTCATCTCCCACCACACAAACATTTTCGTAAACCGCCCCTAAAAGTTTGATAATCTCATATTGCGCCGGATTGGTATCCTGGAATTCGTCTATCAGTATATATTTAAACTTATGCTGGTATTTATGCAGGCTTTCGGGGAAGTTCTTGAGAAGCTCATAAAACTTAAGCAAAAGGTCATCGAAATCCATGGACCCATTCTTGAAACATCTTTTGGCATAAGCTTCGTAAATCTGGGCAATCGCGGGTCTGTTACTCCTTGTGTCTTCCTGCTGGATATAATAATCGGTAGCATATTCGGCGGGAGTGATCAGTCCGTTTTTAGCCTGCGATATCCGGTTATAAACAATATTGGGTTTATAGTGCTTGTCATCCAGATTAAGCTCATTCACAACTGTTTTTACAACGCTCTTGGCATCGTCCGTATCATAAATCGTGAAATGATGCGGATAACCCAGTTTAGGGGCTTCAGCACGCAAAATCCGGGCAAAAACACTGTGAAAAGTGCCTATATAGAGGTTTTTTGCTTCATTTGTGCCCAAAATCCTTTCAATCCTTTCTTTCATTTCCCTGGCGGCTTTGTTCGTAAAAGTGAGAGCCAGTATGTTGAAAGCGTCCACGCCGGTTGCCAGCAGATGGGCAATCCTGGTCGTAAGTACTTTGGTTTTACCGCTGCCCGCACCGGCAATGATCATCAAAGGTCCATTGACATGCAATACAGCTTCTTTCTGCGGTTCATTCAATCCAATAAGGTAATCCTGCATGTTTGCAATTTACGAACTGCCGGCGGCAGATCCAGTAGTTAAATTATACAGTTGCTGGTTGAAAAGACCTACACTTTAGGGGCTTTTTTTGGCGGGGTTGATTTCCGGTTCCAACGGGAAATCTCTATCGTACCTACTGTGAGAATGAGCATCCCTTTTCGGAATTTAAACCCATCTACCCTCAAAAGGTTTTGCAGAAAAGCCGATTCGTTGTACCCCGCACAGAACATACGCGTAGTGATCATTTTTTCACTGAAATGGATGGTGGCACTGTCCGATATAAAATAAGTTCCGGACATCCTGTTACAACCCGTATTACCATAAAATTTGGCTTCTTTTACATCAAATTGTATTTCCGGAAAATGACCTCCCGCGGTATCAGTTTCTGATGCAGGTATTAAAGTCCATTTACCGCTTATTTTAGCAAATGGCATCGATTTTTTAGGAGCTTCTGTATTGGATGAATCCACCTGGGCGTTTACCGTGACAATCAGCCCAAATAATAGAGCTGTCAAAATAAAAGATTTTAACTTTGCCCGGGTATTTGATTTCTGACTATAATTAAACGCTATCATGCCAGGATTTGAATTTTTTGGTGAAGAAGAACGAAAGGAAGTAAACGATGTTTTGTCTACCGGGATACTCATGCGTTATGGTTTTAATGCTGTCCGTAAAGATATATGGAAATCTCTTGAGCTGGAGCAGGCTATATGCCAGAGATTACATTGTAACTATGCACAACTTACTTCCAGCGGAACATCCGCTCTGACCACCGCATTGGCGGCACTCGGAGTGGGCGCCGGTGACGAAGTGATCATGCCTTGTTTCACTTTCGTTGCCAGTTTTGAAGCGGTACTTAGTGTGGGTGCCACACCGGTTCTTGTGGACATAGATGATTCCCTAACAATGGACCCGATAGCCGTTCGTAAGGCACTTACATCCGCAACGCGCTGTATAATGCCTGTTCATATGTGTGGAAGTATGGCGGAAATGGATCCCCTTCAGGATTGGTGCTTCATACAAGGGGAAATTCCTGGGTACCATCGGAGACGCCGGAACGCTCTCTTTTGACTTCGTTAAAACTGTCACCTGTGCCGAGGGTGGTGCCGTACTGACCAATAATAAGACGACATATACTAACTGTGACGGTTATTCGGATCACGGTCACGACCATATTGGTAACGATCGCGGTGCAGAACTTCATCCCTTCCTCGGTTATAATTACAGGATTTCAGAATTACATGCCGCCGTTGGTCTCGCTCAATTCCGTAAACTGGATAACTTTCTTGCCATACAGAAAAAAAATCATCAGTATCTGAAAGCGGAGCTGGCAAAAATTCCGGGAATAAAGTTCAGAACCATTCCAGATCCGGCCGGTGACAGTCATACATTCCTAAGCTGGTTTATGCCAAGTCCGGAACTAACAGAGCTATTGGTTGCAGAAATGAAATCCCAGCAAATATTCGCAGGAAATTTCTATTGGTTTGAACATAACTGGCATTATATCCGCAAATGGGACCATTTGAAAAACGAGAAATCCCTGAACCGGCTGAGTCCCGGACAATTTGCTGCCCTGAAAAAGCTGGGCACCCAGGATTTCAGTAAAAGTGATGCGATAATGAATTGCTGCATCAGCACAGCGATTGGATTATCGTGGACTGAAGAACAGTTACAAGAAAAAGCCGCCAAATTAACCGCCGCCATAAAGAAAGTTTTAGCAAAACAGACTTCGTCGGTACCACTCAAGGAATTGAATCCGGCAGAGTGATTATTTCTATGTGCAGTTAATGATTTCTTATGGGCGGTTTAAAATGGTTTGACAGGAAATTCGACTTCCGTTTTACAGACAATATTTTTCCCATGATACGAGAACGACTCGTGGGAACTCCGGTTCGTCTATATTCCAAAATAAATGCCCTTCCCCCAGATCTGTTAGAAATAAAGATTGACAGCAGTTGGTCGATTAAAGAAAATATTGGTCACCTGACCGATCTGGAACCTCTGTGGCAGAAAAGATTTAATGATATTATTTCAGGAAATGAATATATGACGTCCACTGATCTTGCAAATAGCAAGACCGAACTGGCCGATCACAACAGCAAAACATCTGATGAGTTGATATATGAATTCTCTGAGATCAGATCGGAGACTCTTTCTATGTTGGAAAATATCCCGGAGGAATTTATTTTTAAGTTTTCCCTTCCTCCAAGACTTAAGACCCCCATGCGGACAATGGATCTGTTCTTGTTTGTTGCTGAACATGATGATCATCACCTGGCAAGAATGACGGCAATAGAAAAGCTACTTCGGAATGCAAATTAATTTTTGCCTTCCATGGCATTGCATTCAGCCAGCGATCCCAGCCTGAACCGAAAGGGAATATGGGTCGCTTTTTCAAATTCCCATTCCCGTTTACAAAAGAATCCCGATTGGAGGTAATATAAATTAGCAGGTTGAGTATATGATCCATCCTTTCCCCAACTTAATCCATTGGAAGATTTCTGTTTAATCTGCGCAAAAACCGTCGTCTGTTCTGCTTCGGTATGACCCTGGAAATAACTCATCTGAGACGCATACAACGGCACGCTAGGGTATATATATGCGACTGAGGCACCCGGGAATGGAATGTTCAAAAAGTTCTTTTTTGGCTCTGTAACCCCCTTATTTTGTCCCCATCCACTTACGGAGGAAATCATTGTAAACCAAACAACAAGAAAGAAATTAAGACGTTGCTGCCGATTATTCATAATTATATCTAAATTTACGGCGTGATTTTTGTGGAAAGGGCAAAATTTTTTAAAATTTGCGCTTTCGACTTTAACCCCTCAAAGATGGCATTAAGTCAATCATTACAGCAGAAATTACTCCAAAAATTATCTCCTCAGCAGATTCAGCTCATGAAACTGTTGCAGGTACCTACTGCCAACCTGGAAGAGCGGATCAAAGAGGAGCTGGAAGAAAACCCGGCTCTGGAAGTAGCCGAAGAAGATCACGATGACGGTTTAACCGACGATTCAAAGGACGAATTTGAAACCGCTGATGAGGAGTTTGAACCTGAAGGGACACAGGATGAATATGATAATATCGATATCAGCGACTACGTGAATGAGCACGATGATGATGTCGCCGACTACAAACTGAGAGACGATAATTATCCCGATGCAGAAGATAAGCAAACGGTTACCCACAAATTGGAAACGAGCTTCTATGAATTGCTGCTCGATCAGCTGGGTATGTTGAAACTCGACGACCGGGACCGCAAAATTGCAGAACAAATTGTCGGAAGTATTGATGATGATGGTTATCTGCGTCGTGAAACAGCTTCCATTGTGGATGACCTGGCTTTCCGTCAGAATATCGAAAGCAATGATGCAGAAGTTGAATCCATTATCGCCCGTATCCAGCACTTCGATCCACCCGGTGTTGCAGCCCGAAATCTGCAGGAATGTTTATTACTCCAGCTGGAAAGAAAAAGGAACGAAGCAAAAAGTGTTGAGTTGGCCATAAGCGTTTTGTCGGAATATTTCGATGAGTTCACAAAAAAACATTACGATAAAATTCAGCGTGGGCTGAATATTTCTGAGGAAGAATTCAGGGATGTAATCCGTCAGATTGTGAAACTTAATCCTAAACCAGGCGGCAACCTGGGCGGTGCAGGCAAAGGTGAAGGATATGTGGTACCGGACTTTTTTATTTTTAATAATGCCGGCACACTCGAACTCACATTGAACTCCCGCAATGCTCCCGATTTGCGCATCAGCGATGGTTACCGGGATATGCTCAAAGATTACGACCGGGGTTCAAAAAAAGACAAACGACAAAAAGAAGCTGTACTTTTTATCAAACAGAAAATTGATGCGGCCAAATGGTTTATAGACGCAATCAAACAAAGACAACAAACACTGATCAATACCATGCAGACAATCATGGATTATCAGCATGAGTTTTTTATTACCGGCGACGAGACCTCATTGAAACCGATGATCCTGAAAGACATTGCAGAGCGAACAGGGCTGGATATATCTACAGTGAGCCGGGTGGCTAATAGTAAATTCGTACAGACGGAATTTGGAACCTACCGGTTGAAATTTTTCTTCAGTGAATCACTCAGTACAGATAGCGGTGAAGAAGTTTCTACCCGTGAAGTGAAAAAAATCCTTAGTGATCTGATCGGCGATGAAAGTAAAAAGAAGCCGCTGAGTGATGAACGGCTAACGGAATTGTTGCAGGAAAAAGGATATAATATTGCCCGTCGTACAGTGGCGAAATACAGAGAACAATTGAATATTCCTGTCGCGAGATTGAGAAGAGAACTATAAGCAAACCTAAAGCCTAAGCCTAAAACTTCTTTATACCTTTCGACGCTATAATTGCAACTGCCAACCGTCAACCGTCAACTAAATGAATACCGCAACCGAATATTTACGTGGATCTTCCATTGACAAACATCCTTCCCGATCCGTGCGTTTTTTTGCGCATTTCTTTTCGATCCTGTTTCATCCTTTACTGATCAGTTCTTATGTGTTTGCTTTTCTTATTTATTTGCATCCCTCCGCATTCGAAGGAGTAGATCGGCGGATAAAAAACCTTCGGATGTTCAGCATGATATTATTTACCATATTTTTCCCGGCATTCAGTCTGTTTCTTGGCTGGCGGCTTAAACTCATCAAAAGCCTTTCTCTGGAAAGTCGCCAGGACAGGCTTATCGGATTTATCGTAACTATGTTTTTCTATTTCTGGGCAAGTTATGTATTCCGAAATCTGCCGGATATACCCTCGGTGGCCGCTCATTTCGTTCTGGGAACTTTTCTGGCTGTTTGTGGCGCCTGGATGTGCTCGATTTTTTATAAAGTCAGTCTGCACGCAGTGGCGATGGGGGGATTGATCAGTTTCTTTATCCTCTTCGGGCATGATGATCCTTATGTGTCCGGGCTCTATTTGGTTATACCCGTTCTGGTTGCCGGAATCGTGTGTTCATCACGTCTCATACTCGGCGCCCATAATCGTTTTGAGATGGTTACAGGATTCTTTGTAGGAATCCTTGCGCAGTCTGTCGCATGGGTAATCTGATAACTAGTTTACAAAAAAAGAAAAGCCCAATCATAGGGTACGAACCTAAATTGGACTTTTTCACCTTCAAACCATCGGAGTTTACGTCCGGTTAACTGTTGAGTATTTTTGAACCTTGCAGGTACTTTTTAGTAGGGTGATAAATAAAGAAGCAGGATCCTCCCTTCATATCTTCGATAACCTCTTTCACATCTGAATTTGGAATCGCAGGGCAGCCAAAGCTTCTGCCATTAAACTTATTTGACTTTAAAAATCCTTCTCCAACATATTTAGAGCCGTGGATTACGATATTCCTTCTGTCGGCCTTATCGTTGAAGCCCTTTTCCAGTCCATGAAGTTTCATTGCATATCCGTGCTTGCCGGTATATGTCATCTCTGTTACGTAAAAACCAAGACTACTTTTGTGGGAGCTCCATTTATTAGAAAATGATTTCGCATATTCACCTCCGGAGCGGCGCCCATGAGCTACGTATGTATTGATAAGAATCTTTCTGGTCTCCAGATCTACGACATACAGGCGGCGGTTTCTGGAAGACTGACTAAAGTCACATATGGTTATGACATTGCTCTTACCAATCTTATGGTCTTCGAGCAATTTCAGATAACCTTTATATGCAAATGCAAATACTTCACGTTGTAATCCGGATTCTTCCAGATTGGCATCGCAATACAAAGCACTAACAGTGGCTTCAAATTTCAGAGAGGCGGCGGAAAGTGTAATTGTCGATGGGTATCTTTTCAGCGGTGTGGCCATCAGTCCGTTTCCGGATTGTAGTATGGTCGAGAAAGATAAAAACAGTGCGACGGATAACACACGGTATTGGTTTCGCATGGGTAGGGGGTTTTTCAAGGGGTGTTTTATAAACGGGTTAGGTACTAAAATATTATTTGATTTTTGTATATACAATGATTTAGCGGATGTTTTTTATTGCATAGTGATTAAATAAATTTTTTAAGCGCTAATTCGTAAAAGTCCACGGGGATTCACGCCTTTGGCCCGATTTTTTACTTTAAAATAATTAAGCAAGCGCGTAATTTCACGGAACTAGGCAGAAGAAAATGAATTCATTACTGATTCATGCTTTTAATATAAAGAATGCGTCAGTAAAATTTATTAATAAAATAAAAATTATAGGGCATGAAAATATTAATTCTGGTACGACACGCGAAGAGCTCACATTCATTTGGCGTGTCTTCAGACTTTGAACGTCCGTTGAATGATCGCGGTTTTAGAGAAGCTGCAGAAATGGGCAGGAAGCTTTACAAAAAAAATACTCCGATTGATCAGTTTGTTTCCAGTCCGGCCGTTCGCGCAAAGACTACGGCTGAATTATTTGTAGCAGAATACGATCGCAAGTTGAAAGAAATTCTCTATGTCCCGTCTTTATATCATGCAGGTACCGAAAATTTTCTGGAGGTGGTGTATGGCCTGGAGGATACTTTTAACCATGTTGCTCTATTTTCACATAACCCGGGTATTACGGATTTCGCAGGTTCCCTCACTTCGACGCACCTCGCTCATATGCCCACCAGTTCTGTGTTTGCGGTTCCCGCAAGGGTTGAGTCCTGGAAAGAGTTTTCTATGGCAGATAAAAGTTTCTTGTTTTTTTATAAACCGGAGGAGAAACTAAAAGCTTAGGAAGGCATTTGCGCAGCTTAACGTTTGATACCTTGAAATTATTTAGTGCGATTGATGTTTCTATCAGCTATTTCCCTTAAGAACTTTTCTACTACATTTTGTAATTTTGTATCGGTTATTTCTGGCGATAATAATTCCGTTTCCCGGAACTCAACAATAGACTTTTTCAGATCGAATGCTTTTTGCCGAACCGTGTACATCCATTTCTTTTCATGAAGATATTGTCCAAGATATTCCTGTTCCGTTTGTCCTGGTGTTGGAACAAGAATGGCATTCCTTTTCAGCACAAGCAGGTCCATGATGGTGCTATATCCGCTCCTTGCAATAATTAATTCCGACCGGTTCAACAACTCTTCTATTTCATTTGAAGGCAGATGATTGAATATTTTTATTCCTTCCCGAATAAATGGCATTGGCAGATCCGTCGAAGGTAATCCCCGCACCACAACAGTTTTCATCTCAAAATTAGCAAGCTGGCCAAATAAAATATTCTCGAACCGGGTTCTTTGCGGCTCAGGGCCGGAAAGAAGAATAAGCATTTCATTTTTTTCAGTTTTTTTCCCTGAATAGGAAAACCGCGATATGATCCCGATATATTTTACAGGAACGGGTGGCAATACAGGGGGGTGGGAGAGCAGGCCTGCAATCGGGAAGTCTCCCTCCTGATCAGGAACCCAGCAGGCAGAAAATTTCGAAATGAATGTAAAATGCCATTTCATCATCTTTCGGCTGATCCAACTATTCACCCTCTTATGAGATCCCCAACCTGACTGTATATATAACTGATGTGTAATAAAAACGCAGAGGCATTTTGAATTATAAAGACCATATCGGTTATCAGAAATAACAGCGTCTATTTTCAAGTTCAGGAGTATTTCCTGCAGCCATTTGTTTTCCTTTTTAATATGCCTTAAAAGCCCTGGAATATTGAAAAAAAGAGCCCATTTTAGAAAAATGCCCCATTTGTATTCAATTTTATACCCCGGAACTTCAAGAAATTCGACAGTTGGAAACTCCTGTTTTAGAAGGGTTTTTTGCACATTATTGGCCGCAACCGTAACCCGGGCACCCCGTTGAATTAGCTCTTTAATTATTGGAATACAGCGTGTTGCATGTCCCAAGCCCCAATCGAGCGGAGCAATAAGCACGGAAACCGGGCCTTTTTCAATCATGTTAATTTTCTAAAATCGGGACAAAAACCTGCAATTAACCGCAAATTTTTATAAATTAGTGCAAAGAAATCTATGAAAAATCCGCTTACCCTATTGATCATTTTATTATTTATGATTACAATTGTAAGCGCGAGTTGTAGTTCCAGCAATCGGATTGGAGGCAGTAGCAAAAAATGCGGTTGCGGACTCAACAAGGGCATGGTAGGATACTAAAATCTAATTGCAATGAAAACACCGGATAGAGATTTGCTTGTCCTTATGAAAGATGAATTCGTTACTGAACAGTTCATGGCCTATGAACTTGAAAAATTAAACGATCTTCTTTACCAGTACGAAACACTAGAAACTTTCTGCGTCGCCCACGAAGTTTTTGATCTCAACAGTTACAAAATTTTAAGAGGTACCCGCTATATTCAGCGCGTTGTAAGACAGCAGGAGCTGAAACCTTTTCAATTTTTGTGTAACAAAAATTAATTCTTCCCTAACTGTTCAGCATTAGAGGCATTACAAGCATCAGCAGGTCTTCGGCTTTTTCCTGTTCAACTGGTTTTATAATTCCCGCTTTGGTGGGTGTTGACAATTCTATCCGGATTTCATCAGAAGACGTGGCATTCAACATCTCAATCAGGAATCGCGCGTTAAACGCGATCGACATATCTTCTCCCGAATATTGACATTTCATTCTTTCATTTCCTTCAAAAGAAAAATCAATGTCCTGGGCAGCCAGCTGCAATTCGCTTCCATGAATACTCAGTACGATCTGGTTGGTACTTTTGTTACTAAAAACACTAACTCTCCGAAGTGCGCTTTGAAAGTCGCTGCGCGTCACCGTTAGTTTATACGGATTGTCAGCCGGGATTACTACTTTATAATCCGGGAAACGTGCATCGATCAGCCGGCAACTCATTTGCAAACCGCCAAAATTCGCGAATAAATGATTATTGTTATAGGTGAGTTTTACATGTTCATCCGAAGAGGGAAGTGCGGATTTTAATAAATTCAATGGTTTTTTTGGTACGATCAGCGACTCTGTTTTCGCACAGGCAATATCCGATCTTTTATAACGGATCAGCCTATGCGCATCTGTGGCTACAAACTGGATGGATTCAGGGCTCATTTCTATTAAAACACCCGTCATGGCCGGTCGCAGATCATCGTTGCTGACTGCAAACAACGATTTATTAATAGCCGTGGCTAATACAGAGGCTGGTATATCGAATGAAGTGGTTTGATCGGCTGAGGGATCTTTCGGAAAATTATCCGGATTCTCGCCCATTACTTTGTACTTCCCATTATCGCTGGTGATCTCGACAGAAAACTGTTTATCGATTGTAAAAGCCAGCGGCTGGTCGGCAATGTTTTTAAGAGAATCCAACAGGATTTTAGCGGGAATACAAACTTTCCCGGTTTCTTTCGCTTCCACATCCAGGTGAACCTTCATCACGGTCTCCAGGTCGGTTGCGACAATGGTGAGTTTGTTTTTTTCTACTTCAAATAAAAAATCTTCCAGTATGGGCAGAACCGTATTCGCGCTGATAACACCGCTGATCTGCTGCAATTGTTTAAGCAAAGCCGATGAGGAAACAATAAACTTCATGAATCTTGACTTTGGGACGAAACTACTGATTTTTTCGGTAGAGCCGGAGGCGATTATCGCAGGGTGAATATCCTTATAATAACTTGTGTATTTTTTATATTTGGTGCCATGTCGACTTTCGGTTCTTCATATTCCAGGGGCAGAACATCCACTGAAAAAGCATTGCAGAAATTAAAACATTTTTGCGGCTACCAGGAACGTTGCCACGCGGAAGTAAAGCAAAAACTCTATTCCCTGGGCCTTCTCAAAAAAGAAGTGGAAGAATTGATTGCCCGGCTGATCGAAGAAGAATACCTGAATGAAGAACGATTTGCCATACAGTTTGCTTCCGGCAAATTGCGGATCAAGGGCTGGGGTAAAGTGAAGATCAGGTATGAACTGAAACAGAAGGGTGTAAGCGAATTTTGTATCGTAAAAGCCCTTAAATCGTTAGACGAAACCGAATATACTTCCGGTTTTAAGCGGATTGCCGATAAAAAATGGCTCGCGCTGCAGTCTGAAAAGAATATTTTTGTAAAGAAAAATAAATGGAAACAATTCCTCCTGCAAAGAGGATTTGAACCAGCAATCATCAATACCTGGTCCGTTCTGGAATAAATGAACCAAGATCTGTGACGGACTAATTTATTTATATGACCAATCTTCGGATTTCTCTGCTACAAACTGCCCTCCACTGGGAACATAAGTCTGCGAATCTTGATATGCTGCAAAAAAAAATCGAAGGCATACCCGACAAATCTGAATTGATTATTCTGCCGGAAATGTTCAGCACAGGATTCACTATGAACAAAGAACCCCTGGCTGAAACCCTGGATGGGGATACAGTAAGCTGGCTACGAAAAACTTCGGCCAAAAAAGGCGCTATACTTACCGGCAGCATGATTGCAAAGGATGATTATGAAGGGGAAACCAGGTTTTATAATCGCCTGATCTGGATGCTACCCAACGGAGAATCTGCCTATTATGACAAACGGCATCTTTTTGCCTACGGCACGGAAGACCAACACTTCAGTGCCGGAAAAAAACGGCTTATTACCTCCGTAAATGGATGGAAAATCAACCTGCAAATATGTTATGATCTCCGGTTTCCGGTATGGTTAAGACAATCCGTAGCTAAAGAGCCCTTAAAGACACCGGAATATGACCTGCTGGTCGTAGTAGCGAACTGGCCGTTGGCCAGGAGCCTGGCCTGGAGAACGCTTTTACAAGCCAGGGCTATAGAAAATCAATGCTATGTGATCGGCGTAAACCGAACGGGAAGAGATGGTAATGGCCTGGAATATGGAGGAGAGTCCATGGTCCTGGGGCCAATGGGAGAACATATCAAAATACTAGGTGCAGAAGAAGAAGTATTTTCGCATACACTTGACCGTGAAAAACTGGAAGAAGTACGGATTAAATTACCGTTCTGGCGCGATGCCGACAACTTTTTCATTCAACCATAAATTATGAGGCAGGCATTTTTGGCAGACGAAATATTTACAGGAACTGAAAACCAGAAAGGGCATGTTTTGTTGGTAGAAAATAACATTATATCCGGTATTCAGAGTCCGGACTCTGTTCCCTCTGGTTTTGCGATTGAAAATTTTCCCGGCTGCATCATTACACCGGCTTTTCTTGACCTTCAATTATATGGCGGAAATGGAAAGTTGTTTTCCCATTCCCTGGATACCGAATCGCTGGAAGCGACCTATGACTACTGTGTTTCAGGCGGTTGTTCGCATTTTATGATCACCATGGCGACCAATTCCCTGGAGAATTTCTCAAAAGGTATCGAAGCTGCCGCTGCATATTTATCTTCTGGAAAAAAAGGACTGCTCGGACTTCACCTGGAAGGTCCCTGGATCAGTCCCATAAAAAGAGGAGCACATATCGAGGCTTTTATTAAAAAACCCGTTCGCGAAGAAGTCGAACGACTGCTCGAAAAGGGAAAAGGCATTATCAAAATGATCACTCTGGCTCCCGAACAGTGCGATGATGAGATTATAAATCTGATCATGGACTACGGCATACTTGTTTCTGCCGGACATAGCAATGCTTCCTATTCCCAGGCCAGTCATGCATTCAAAATGGGTGTGCCGGCAGCAACCCATCTATTCAATGCGATGTCCCCGTTACAAGGCAGGGAACCGGGCATGGTCGGCGCTATTTACGACGATTCTAATGTCATGTCGAGTATTATGTGCGACGGGGTTCATGTTGATTATGCTTCCGTACGCATCAGTAAAAAAATCATGGGTGAGCGGTTGTTCTTTATCACGGATGCCGTTACTTCCATTTCTGAAGGATATTATAAACACGAATTTAAGGGCGACCGTTATACGTTGCCGGATGGGACCCTTTCCGGATCCTGCATGACCATGATGTCCACATTAAGGAATGCTGTGGAAAAAGCCGGGATTTCATTGGAGGAATCTATTAAAATGTGCACTGTATATCCAGCCGGACTTTTGAAAGATCCCTACCTCGGTAAAATTCAGGTGGGGCGGGCCGCGGATTTTAATATCATAAATAAGAAAACGCTTGAGCTCGTCTCGTCAGCGTTTCATTGAGAGCAGTTTCTGAATTAAATAATTCTCGGTACCTTCTGTCCGTCCTGATTGCTGATAAATAATTTCATTTTTATACACAATTATACTCTGCGGGAGGTTATTTGAATGTAGCGTCCGTCTTAAATCGCCGTATGGATCAGAATACGCTTCAAAGGTCCATCCGTTCTGATTATAGACCGGTCTGAGTCTGTTTGCTGTCTTGCCCTCGTCAACTGAAACCGCCATAAACCGGAAAGCCGTCATGCTCTGCCAATGCTCCAGGTTCGCATTGATTGAATTCAGTTCAGTTATACTTTCGTCGGACGAAACGGACCAGAAACAGATCAGAAAAAGCGAATCCTTTTTTGCAAATACTGAAAATTCTGCAATCTTTCCCTGCAGGGATTTGATTTTAGCATGTTGAAGAGAATCCTGGCCTGAGGCGGCGAACGAAAATGAAACCAGACAAAAAATCAAAATCCTTTTCATGCTATTTCATTTGTTTTCCGGATCGTGACTGGTTAGTGCTTCCTGTTGTGAAATGAGTTCTTTCACCTTCATCGCTTTGAAATCAATTCCGTCACGAATCGCATCAGCTGTAGGAAGAGCCCATACGTCCGGCATAATACCTCTTCCGTTTTTTATTCGGTCTTTACTCACTACCATCCTGAAACGAGGCAGCCGGAAACGAAGCCTTGTATATGGAAGTGTCACATCAGGAATGATCCAGGCCGTGTTGCCGTAATAACCGCCACCGGTTTCCTCACCGACAAGAGTCACATTCTTCTGACCCTTCAGGTCCCCTGCAAAAAGCGTGGTGGCAGAAAAAGAATTGCCACCGATCAGGATA
>Ga0193716_1000922_pt1 | contig 17492 bp, 12 predicted proteins | sample U2c1metaG_FD_145901 | JGI IMG/M metagenome (GOLD analysis project Ga0193716, IMG submission 145901) | Soil microbial communities from a riparian zone of the East river system, Colorado, United States - U2c1 | ecosystem: Environmental > Terrestrial > Soil > Riparian zone | place: USA: East River...
CCGCACAGTCAACATTCGCTGCCCTTGCGTTTGATCCCGCAACGCGTGGCGCGCGTTGCTCAGTACGTTGCCCAGTATTTGAATCAGTTTGTGGCGATCAAGGGTGAGCCGGGGCGCGAACTGGTAGTCTCGCATGACCGTCACATCCGTGCTGTCCGTGAAGTTGAATGCAATCGCCTGATCGACCAGTACCGCGACATCAACCTCTTCGGTGACGCCGCCCCGCCGCGCATAACTCTGTTGTGCCGCAACGATCTTGGCGATGTGCTCGACATGCACGGCGATGGCCTGCGTGTCGGCAAGCAACGCGCGGTTCTCGGCGCACAGATTCTCGCCGAGGTTGGTCAAATAGCTCCGGACTTCGCGGCCGCGCGGGTCTTTCTCCAAGAAGTCCCCCAGCTGATCGCCCTGTTCGGTCAGCAGCTTGGCGACCCGCTGGACGTTGCCGACGCGCGAGTCACGCAGACCCGCCAGCACCAGCGTGGCGGACACGCCGAGACTGTTGAGCACATTGCCGACATTGTGCAGCACGCCGGTCGCAACCTCGGCCATGCTGGCCTGGCGTGACACATCGCGCAGTTTCATCTGCAGCTCCAGTCGCCGCTCCTCTTGCTGAACCTGCTCAGTGACGTCCCAAGAAACTCCCAGCACTCGCTCGAGCTGACCCTGCGCATCGCAGGTCAACCGAGCGTGCGCTTGCAGATGGACCGTGTTTCCGGCGGCAGTGATCATCCGTAAACGCAAGCTGCATACCTTGCGGTTCTCCGCAATCGCCGTGTGCATCAAATCCAAGGCGGTGGCTGCGTCATCGGGATGAATCATCGCGAATAGTGCGTCGGGACGTCCGCGGATGTCGATACCCGCGCTGCGCAGGGATTCGATGTCGTTCTCGGTCCACAGAGTGGTCCGCGTCGGTACGTCATATTCCCAGCAAGCGATCCCGGCGGCCTGGGTGGCCAGCGTCAGGAGATTCTTGCCATGCTGCAAGTCGGTGTTCAATCGGGCAAGCCGCAGGGCATCTTGACGTGTGTGCGATTCGAGGTGTGCATCGTAGACTGCGGCAATCAAGGTGATTGCCAGCAGCGCCAGTGCAATGAGACCGATGGTCACTGCCAGCCAGCCGTTGTCCAGCGCTGCGCCGCCCGAGCAAATTGAGCCTGGCGCGAGCATCGAGGCCGCCATGCCCGTGTAGTGCATGCCGGTGATGGCAAATCCCATCACAACTGCGGCGCCGCTGCGGGCGAGGATCATGAGCCAGGACTGTCCCCTACGCAGTTTGAAGGCGAGCCAGAGAGCTGCGAACGATGCCGTGACCGCGATCGCAATCGAAGCACCGACGAGCAGCGGGTCGTAGCTGATAACCGGCATGATCTGAATGGCTGCCATGCCGGTGTAGTGCATGGCGCAGATCCCGGCGCCCATGACCAGCGAGCCTACAGCGAGCCGCTTGAGTCCAAGATTTGGACGACTGGCGATCGCAAGCGCGAATCCTGAGGTCAGAATGGCGATGATCAGCGAAACCAGCGTCGTCAGGATGTTGTAACGCAGTGGTATCGATACCGAGAATGCCAACATGCCGATGAAATGCATCGACCAGATTCCGATGCCCATGGCGGCAGCGCCACCGAACAACCAGCCGCGCCCGCCTGATCGCTCCTGCTGGGCCACGCGGCCGGCCAGGGTAAGCGCCGTATAGGAGACGACCATTGCGACAATGATCGACAGTGCGACGAGCCAAATATTGTAGGTTGCTTGCATAGGCCTCGATGACCAATGCGGCATGCCGCCGCCAGGGTCTGGCAGCGAGGGATCTGCCACGTCGGCCGTCCTTGGGATGCGTAAAATTAAGCTAAACCCAAGCCGGTAAACGGACGCAATGCTCATTTTCAAGCCGACGTTTTGTGACCGAGTCGCCAAGGATCCCGCCCGGCCGGGAGACCGGCGGATAAGACACTCTGCGTTAGGTGGCTCACCTACGCGCGCACCTTGGTGAAGTTCCGTGTACCTGCGCACGGCAGTCATGCCACTATTGGCAGGCAGGTCGGCGGCCGCGCTCAGGTGGAATTTCGGGGATTCAATGTGAATAAAAAAGTATGCGTGCTAACGGGCTCATCGTCCGGCATCGGCGCCGCGAGCGCGATTTTGTTTGCTCAGCGCGGCTGGGACGTGTGCGTGAACTATTCGAAGGACCCGGTGCCGGCGGAAAAAGTCGCCGCAGTATGCAGAGGTCACGGCGCCGATGTGCTCATCGAGCGTGCAGACGTCTCCGATGACGCGCAATGCGTGAAAGTGGCGAAGCGCGTCAAGGAGCACTTTGGACGCTGCGATACGCTGGTCAACAACGCCGGCACGACGAAATTCGTCGACTTGAAGGATCTGGATGGACTCGATGCCGCTGATTTTCAAAAAATCTATGCGGTCAATGTGATTGGACCCTTTCAAATGACTCGTGCGTTTGCGCCCCTGCTGCGCGAAAACAGCGGTGCGGCGGTCGTCAATGTATCGTCCATCGCCCCCCTGCTCGGCGGCGGTTCGAGCATTGCTTACATCGCATCCAAGGGCGCCTTGAACGCACTGACGTTGGTCCTGGCACGGGTTCTAGGACCGCAAATCAGGCTGAACGTGGTCGCGCCCGGAATGGTCGATTCACCCTGGCTCAGGAATGGTCTGGGACCCGAGCGCTTCGCGGCCATGTTGCGCAATTACGAGTCGACATCGGCACTCAGCACGCTGGTGACTCCCGAGGACGTGGCCGAAACTATCTACTACTTGGGCGCCATTGCCTCAAAGACAACCGGCGAAGTGCATCTGGTCGACGGCGGACGACGAGTCGGCCGTTAGCGCACGCCAAAGTGCACGCGACGCGGCTGCTTTGGTAAGCTTCGTCCCTTCCTTTGGAGTAACACATGCAAGGCAGATTCGAAAAGCGCGGCGATGTCGGCATCATCTGGATCAACAATCCGCCCGTCAATGCCATCAGCGTCGGCGTTCGCACAGCAATCATTGACGGCGTAACGAAACTTGCGCAAGACCCTGAGGTCAAAATAGGGATTCTTGCATGTGAGGGTCGGACTTTCATGGCGGGTGCCGACATCACGGAATTCGGCAAGCCCCCGTTATCGCCCGGCCTGCATGACGCGATCAATGCGGTGGAGAATTCCGTCAAGCCCATCGTCGCCGCCATTCATGGCACGGCGTTCGGCGGCGGCCTCGAAGTCGCCCTCGCCTGCCACTATCGCGTGGCGATTGCGAGCGCCAAAATCGGACTCCCGGAAGTCAAGCTTGGGTTGCTTCCCGGCGCGGGCGGCACGCAGCGATTGCCGCGCTTGATCGGTGTTGAAGCTGCGCTTGGCATGATTGTATCCGGGGATCCGGTTCCGGCCGTGCAGGCCGCCAAAGGGGGCGTGATCGACAAGATCATCGAGGGCGACTTGCTCGAGGGCAGTATCGCGCATGCGAAAGGCCTTGCCGCCCAAGAGGCGCCGTTGCGCAAGGTCCGCGACATCAATGTCGACTCGGGCAAGCTTCCGCCGGGATTCTTCGACGAAGCCCGCAAGCGCATCGCCAAGGAGAGAAAAAATCTATTCGCACCGCAGCGCATCGTCGATGCCTTGGAAGCGGCCGCTACGCTGCCCTTCGAGAAGGGCATGGCCCGCGAACGGGAACTGTTCATGCAGTGCGCGCAGAATGGCCAGTCCAAGGCGCTGCAGCATGTATTTTTCGCGGAGCGCAAGGCGGCCAACGTGCCGAATCTTGACAAGAGCGTCACCAAGCGCGACATCAGGTCGGTGGCAATCATCGGTGCCGGCACCATGGGCGGCGGCATCGCCATGAATTTCTTGAATGCCGGTATTCCCGTGACACTGCTCGAGATGACGCAGGAAGCGCTCGACCGCGGTATCGGCGTGATCCGCAAGAACTACGAGAACACGGCATCCAAGGGCAAACTCACGCTGGAACAAGTTCAGCAACGCATGGGGCTGTTGAAGCCCACGCTGTCCTATGGTGATTTGACTGAGGCTGACCTCATCATCGAAGCGGTGTTCGAAACCATGGCGATAAAAAAGGACGTATTCGGCAAGCTCGATAAGGTCGCCAAGAAGGGGGCGATTCTCGCGTCCAATACGTCCTACCTTTCCATCGACGAAATCGCCGAGTCGACATCGCGTCCAAGCGATGTCGTGGGCATGCACTTCTTCTCTCCTGCCAATGTGATGCGGCTATTGGAAATCGTTCGCGGCGCAAAAACCGCACAAGATGTCCTGGTGACCGTCATCGATGTCGCCAAGCGCATCAACAAGGTGGGTGTGGTATGCGGCAATCGCGATGGCTTCATCGGCAACCGTATGCTGGGCGGCTATTCGTATCAGGCATCGTTGATGGTGCTCGAAGGCGCCATGCCGGAACAAGTTGACGCTGCCTTGCGCAATTTCGGCATGCCGATGGGCGTATTGCAGATGGGCGATTTGGCGGGGCTTGATGTCGGTTACAAGTCGCGCAAGGATCGGGACCCGGCAACCTTCGATGGAAGGGTGTCGCGCTCGGCGGACCTACTGGTGGAAATGGGCCGGATGGGCCAAAAGACCCAGGCGGGTTACTACGACTATGCACCGGGAGATCGGACACCGCGGCCATCCCCCGTGGTTGGGCAGATCATCGAGAAGGTTTCCGAGGAATACGGCGTCACGCGCCGCAAATTCACGGACGAAGAGATCGTGGAGCGCTGCTTTCTGGCGCTGATGAACGTGGGCTGCGATGTTCTTAGCGAAGGGGTGGCGTATCGCTCCAGCGACATCGACATCGTGTACCTCTATGGATACGGCTTCCCCGCTTATCGCGGTGGCCCGATGTTCTGGGCCGAAAACGAAGTCGGCCTGAAGACGGCATTGGAAAGACTCAAGAAATACAGTGCGGAGACCGGCGGCAAATGGCTCAAGGTGTCGCCGCTGCTCGAGCAATTGGTGGCGCAGGGCAAGGGATTCGCAAGCGTCGGGCAATGATTGCCCGACGCTGTCGTCGGCTGCGGCTACTGGGTGGCGGTCAGCCCTCGGTATTTCATCATGGCATCGATAGTCGGGGCCTTGCCGCGCCATGCCAGGTACATCGCCGAAAGATCTTGAGTATTGCCCCGCGATAGGATCATCCGGCGGAATCGATCGCCGTTCGCGCGCGTCAAGCCGCCGTGATCATCGAACCATTGATAGGCATCATCATCCAGCATCTGCGTCCACAAGTAGGCGTAATAACCGGCCGAATACCCACTGTCCCAGATGTGACTGAAGTAGCTGGACCGGTAGCGCGGCGGCACCGCATGCAGGGCCAGATGTGTTTTCGCCAGCGCCTGCTGCTCGAATTCATCCGGCTTCTGCAAGGGAGCATCGGCGCTGAGCACGTGCCATTGCATGTCAAGCTCGGCGGCCGCCAATAGCTCTGTCAGTCCGTACCCTTCGGCAAAATTTTTCGCCTTCTTGAGCTTGTCCACCAATACCGCGGGCATGGCCGCGCCGGTCTTATAGTGCTTGGCGTAATGATTGAACACGGCGGGATAAATTGCCCAATGCTCATTGAACTGAGACGGAAACTCCACAAAATCGCGAGCCGTCGAGGTGCCTGCGAGGGTCGGATACCGTGCGTCTGAAAACATGCCGTGCAGCGCGTGACCGAACTCGTGAAACATCGTCGTGACGTCGTCGAAGCTGATCAGCGCCGGCTCGCCCGGCGCGGGTTTCGGCAGATTTGCGACGTTGTAGATCACCGGCATCGTGCCGAGGAGCTTGGACTGACCGACAAATTCGGACATCCAAGCACCGCCGTTCTTGTTGTCGCGCTTGAAGTAGTCGCAATAAAAGAGCGCCAACGGCTTGCCGTTCACGTCGCTGATTTCGAAAACACGCACATCGGGCTCATACACCGGAATATCCTTTCTTTCCTTGAAGGTAATCCCGTACAACTGATTTGCCGCAAAGAAAACGCCGTTTTCGAGTACGTTGCCGAGCTCAAAAAAAGGCTTGATCTCCGCATCGTTCAGATCGTATTTCGCTTTGCGGACCTGTTCGCCGTAGAAATCCCAATCCCACGGCTCGAGCGCAAATGCTCCGTGCTGCGCGTCGATCACTTCCTGAATATCCTTGCCCTCGCCGGCCGCCTTGGCGGTCGCCACGGGCACCAGCGCATCCATGAATTGAAGCGCTGCTTCAGGAGTCTTGGCCATCTGGTCTTCGAGCTTCCATGCAGCATGGCTTGGAAATCCGAGCAGGCGGGCACGCTGGGCTCTGAGCTGGGCCAGACGAGCGATGATCTCGCGCGTGTCGTTGGCATCACCGCGCTCGGCGCGGTTCCAGGAATTGCGGTATATGGTTTCGCGGGTGGTGCGGTTGCTCAGGGATGCGAGCACAGGTTGTTGCGTGGTGTTCTGCAGCGGGACCAAGTAGCCCTTGGCGTCGCGGCCGGCCGCTGCTTGAGCCGCGGCGGCCAGTTGCGCATCACCAAGACCTGCAAGAGCGGTTTTATCCCCCGTCACATACGCACCCGCCTTGGTCGCTTCGAGCAATTTCTTGGAGAAAGCGTCCGACAGCGACGATGCCTCTTGGTTGAGTTTTTTCAGCTGCTCTTTGTCCTGGTCGGAAAGGTTCGCGCCTGAGTGAACGAACTGGTCATACTGTCGCTCGACCAGCCGCAGTGACTCAGGATCGAGCTTCAGCGATGTGCGCCGGCGGTAAATCGCGGCAACACGCTCAAACAGTTTCTTATTCAAACGGATCGCGTCCTGATGCGCGGCAAGCTGCGGTGCCAGGGCAGTCTTCGCCTTCTGCATGACAGGATTCGTGTTCGCCTGGCTGACACCATTGAAGGCAGCCGAGGCCCTCGCCAACAGCCGTCCGCTGCGCTCGAGCGCAACCAAGGTATTGTCAAAGGTAGGGGCCGCCGGGTTGTTCGCGATCGCATTGATCTCGGCGAGTTCCTGCGCCATCCCGGCCTCAATGGCGGGTTGATAGTCCTCATCCTTGATCCTGTCGAACGGCGGCGCGCCAAACGGCAGGGTGCTCGGCGCGTAAAATGGATTGGACGGACCGAATTCGGCCGCTTCGGCGTTCAACCATCCGCTCATCGTCAGCGCACATGCGCCCGCAAACAATCGATTTCTATATTTCAAGTGGGTAATCCGTGGGGTAATCTCCGGCGATTATACGTCAGCGGGGTGCGGTGCGGATTGCCTGCTGAACAGCGTGCCAAAATGAATCCTTGCACTGAGTGGCGTAGAATGCGGCTTCACAATAAGAACAGATCACCGCGGAGACCCAATCCATGCCCGTAAAAAAGCGCGCTCAGCGCATGTCACCGGATAAGCGGCGCGAGCAAATTATGGACAGCGCCGTGGCGCTCATCATCAGCCGCGGACTGTCCAGCTGCACGCTCGAGGTTGTCGCCGTTGAGGCACGCATCAGCAAGCCGCTCATCTATAAATATTTCCCAAAACTCGCGGATTTGTTCAAGGCGCTGGTCGAGCGTGAATATCGCTTTTTGCGCCGCCGCGGCCTCGATGATTTGCCGAAGAATGCCGCGTATGAAGATGTCATCCACCGCTCCAATCTGCGCTCCATGGAATATCTGTATGAGCGCGGCCCGATCATGAGATTGCTGGCCAGCGATCGCTCCATTGCCGGCCTGGCAAAACGCCAGGACCGCGACGAACGCGGCGTCATGATCGACTATTTCACCAAGCGATGCATGGAGGTGTACGGCTTCCCTCGCGACGTGGCGCGGATATGCTCGATCATGACCGTCAATGCCCCGATATTGTCGGTGCGTGCGCTGCGCAGCAGCGGCATCGCGGCGCACAGAGCAGCGGAGATCTGGAGCGATTTCATCATCGGCGGCAACTATGCCTTGCAATTGAAGTACGGCGAGCGCAAATCGGCCAAGGCCCGTCGGAAGAAAAAAGCGCTTTCCTGACTTGGGCGCCTGGTTATCGCTACATATGCACGTCGGCCGGTACTGCGTCCTTGGGCGGATTTTTGGCTCTCTCACGCATCGGCAGTTCCGGGATCATCAGTGTGGCGGCCAGCGCGATGATCACGACGATGATGCTCAAGAGGATCACGTGCGTCACCGAATTCGCAATCAGAACGCGGACGGCTTCAGGAAGATTCATCACGCCTGAATGAATTTGCGCATCGACCGATAGGCTGCGCAGCTTGGACAAGTTCATGGACGGTAGGCCCATGGAAGCGGCCCAAACCGTGAGCTTGCTATTGAGGTCGCTGGTCAGCAGCGTCCCGAATATCGCCACGCCTACCGTGGAGCCGATCTGGCGAAAGAACTGATTGGCGCTGGTTACCACCCCGATTCGATTCATCGGCACGGCATTTTGAATGGCGACGCCATACAGGCTCTGCAGCGGGCCCAGTCCGATACCGAGAACTGCCATGCGCCAGCCGAGATCGAGCCGCGTCGTGTGGTAGGTCATTCGGCTCATCAAGAATGTCGCAATGAGCAGCACGGCCACGCCAAACAGCATGAAGGGCTTGTACCGGCCGGTGCGGGTGACCAGCCGCCCGCTGACGGTCGCGGCGGCGATCAATCCCAACATCAGCGGCAATGTCGACAGCCCGCTGGTGGTCGCCTGCACGCCCTGCCCCAGCTGCATGAACAACGGCAGGAACGCCACTACGCTCAGAAAGGACATCGATGAAAAGAAACCTGCGGTGTTGGCCCAGGCGAACACCTTGTTGCTGAACAGCTCCATGTGAATAATCGGGTCCTTCACCCTTTTTTCCACAATCACGAACAGAATCGTGCAGACGACAAACATGGCCAGCAATCCAAGAACGGTCGGGGAGTCCCAGGCATATTTTTGTCCGCCGAAGGTCAGCGCGAGCAGCAACGGCACGCAGGCGGCCGCGATCAGCACCGCACCCAAGTAGTCGATGCTCCCCTTGGAGGCATGGGATAGCTTGGGCATCTTGGAGATGACCATGAACAACGCCACCAAGCCCACCGGCAGATTGAGATAGAACACCCATCGCCAGCCTTCGACGATGTGGCCGGCGATGGATACCGTTCCGTGATCGGTAAAATAGCCTCCCAGCAACGGACCGACCGCGCTGGCAAAGCCAAATACCCCGCCGAACAGTCCGGCAAATCTGCCGCGCTCTCGCGGCGGGAACAGATCGGCGATGATGGCGAACGCCGTCGTAAATAACGCGCCGCCGCCCAACCCCTGAATCGCGCGGAACACCACCAGCTGGACCATGCCGCCGCCGAGTAGCGGCAGCGTGCCGAATTCGCCCGCAAGTCCCGACAGCCATGAACCGAAAAGGAATAGCCCGATGCCGGCGAGCAAGATGGGCTTTCGCCCATACAGATCGCCCAACTTGCCCCACACCGGCACCATGACCGTCGAGGACAAGAGGTATGCGGTGGTTACCCACGAATAAAGCTCGAGACCATGCAATTGGCTGATGATCACCGGCATCGCCGTGGACACGATGGTCTGATCCAACGCCGAGAGCAGAAACACGATCATGACGCCGATTATCGTTATCCTTCGTTCGGCGTCGGTGAAATGCGCTGTCGTCAAGATTCAAACTCAGTCATTGGTGCATTATCGCAGCGCGCCTACCCCGTAGCACGAATTTTTGAATCTTTCCGGTTGCGGTCTTCGGCAATTCATCCACGAAGTGAAACGCGCTGGGAACCTTAAAATGCGCCAGCGCGGCGCGGGCGAAATCACGCAGCTCAGTGTGCGTCGCAGACGCACCGGCGCGCAGTATGACGAATGCATGGGGCGACTCGCCCCACTTCTCATGCGGCATGCCGACCACCGCCACCTCGAGCACGGCCGGGTGGCGCAATAGCGCGCCCTCGACTTCGATCGAGGAGATGTTCTCGCCGCCGCTGATGATGACGTCCTTGAAGCGATCTCGGATCTCAATGTAGCCGTCGGGATGTACGACCGCCCCATCGCCCGAATGAAACCAGCCGCCGGCGAACGCCGCCGCGGTCGCCTGAGGATCGTTGTAATAGCCGCACATGACGACATTTCCTCGGGCGACGATCTCACCCATGGTCGCGCCGTCTTGCGCAACGTCCTGCATATCGCCATCCACCACACGCAGCTCCCCGGAGGTAATCAATTCAACACCCTGGCGGGCCTTCACGGTCGCGCGGTCGGCCATGGAAAGCGCCGCATGCTCAGGGAGTGCCTCGCAAATGCTGATGAAGGGTGCTGTCTCGGTGAGGCCATACACGTGCGTCACGTCCCAGCCGAGTTCGGACTCCAGACGTTCGATGGTTGCGGCGGCGGGAGGCGCCCCAGCGGTCATCACTCGCACGCCCCGGGGCAGCTGACTGCGGCTCTCTTCAGGGCCGTTGGCGATGCCGATGAGGACGGTGGGCGCGGCGCAAAGATGAGTCACGCCTTCGCACCGCACCTGTTCGTAAATGACCGATGCTTCAACCGCACGCAGGCATACATGAGTCGCTCCGGCCGCGGTGACCGTCCACACGAAGGTCCATCCGTTGGCATGGAACATCGGCAGCGTCCACAAGTACCGATCGGCGGGCGTCATCGGCCAATGCGACAGCGACCCCACCGAATTCATCCACGCATTGCGATGCGTAATCATGACGCCCTTGGGGCGTGAGGTCGTGCCGCTCGTATAATTGATCGACAGCAGATCCGTCTCGACGATTTGCGGAAACTCGAAGGATTCAGGGCTGCGTTCAAGCAACGATTCGTAAGAAAGCCATCCGGCCTTGTCGCCCTCCAGCGCAACGAAATGCTGTACCTGCGGCATCCGCGCGCGAACACTCTCGACCATATTCAAGTAGTCGCCGTGCACGCACAGGACCTTCGCGCCGCTGTGCGTCACCACGTAGACGAAGTCATCGGCGGACAACCGGTAGTTGATCGGCACTATGACCGCCCCGAGTTGCGGTATGGCGTAGAATTGCTCGAGATGCTGATGCGTGTTGGGTGCGATCGTCGCAACCCGGTCGCCTTTGACGACGCCCAGCTTCGCGAGCGCGGCGCTCCACCGGTCGCAACGCGTGCCGAATTCGGCATAGGTGAGCCGAAGATGGCCGTCGACCACGGCCGCGCGCCGTCCATGCAGTTTGCGTGTGCGGCGCGCGAATTCGAGAGGTGTCAGCGGCGTTTCCATGCGCGGCGAAGCCTACCAGATTGAGGGAGTTGCGGATGGACCATGGTGATGGAGCGGTGCTGCGGGGGCTCAAGCGCTTGGTCTTGTTGAGTGCCGCCGCGATGCTCGGTTGCAGCGGGCAGCCGACGATCGACACGCGTTACCACGCCGTCAGCCAGGATAGCCGGGTGCAGTTCATCGTATTGCACTACACGGAAATCGACTTTGCACGCTCGCTGCACCGGCTGACCGAAGAAGAGGTCAGCAGCCATTACTTGGTCAACGAAAGCCCACCGACCATTTATCGGCTCGTCGACGAAAACCGGCGGGCCTGGCATGCCGGATCAAGCTACTGGCAGGGTTACACGCATCTTAATTCGAATTCGATCGGCATTGAGATCGTCAATTCAGGTAACAGCGGCGATCCGAATGCAGCCTACGCCGAATACCCTGCGCAGCAGATAGCACAAGTCATTGAGCTGGTGCGCGACGTGCAGCGACGCCATGCGGTGCGGCCTGATCGGATCCTAGGACACAGCGATGTTCAGCCCTTGACCAAGCAGGATCCGGGCCCGCGCTTTCCCTGGCACGAACTCGCGCTGGCGGGTTTGATCGTGTGGCCGGATCCTGATGCCGTCGCCGCGGCGCGTTTGCGATACGGGCAAGAACTGCCGGCGGTGTTGTGGTTTCAGCAGCGCCTTGCCGCGCATGGATTTGAGGTCCGGCAGAACGGTCAACTCGACGACGTGACACGGGCAAGTTTGAGTGCATTCCAGATGAAGTACCGACCGGCGCGATACGACGGCGTGCCCGACGCGGAGACCGCAGCATTGCTCGAGGTCTGCACGCGGCCCGGTGGTTGGGTTTTGAAGGCTGTGGATGGTCAGTGGCACTCGTACCAGACGCCGCAGTGATTCGCCTAGGATGCATACCGGCGCAGGACTTTGCGCAGCGCCTGGCGCATCTGAGCGCGCAGTGCCGTCGGGGCAACGATTTCAACCTCCTCACCGAGGCGCAGCAATTCTCGTATCCCGAAATCGCCCGACTCCACCGGGATGGTGCACTGGATCCAGCCTTGTTTGTCGGGCTGCCCCGCCGTCTTGACCACCGCAGCCTCGACATGGGGACCTAACAGGTTGATGAGCGAACGGCCACGGGGCGACAGCCTCACCGCCGCAGTTCCGTGATAATTGGCAAGCTCGTACTCACGCGAAGACTTGGTCCAGTAGGACGCGAGGTCAAAATCCGCGGGGCGTGCAAAGGCCTCATCGAGGGTTTCGGCCGACAAAATGTTTGCCGCGCGATAGGTTCGGCAAGCGCCGGCTTTCTGCGCCACCAAGTACCAGACGCCGGCCTTGAGCACCAGCCCAAGAGGTCCCAGTCTGACCTCGTTTGAGCCCTGCCCCTGACGATAGCGAATTCTCAAGTAGCGCTCGTTCCATACCGCGCGTGCCACCACCGGCAACAATGCGACCGGCTCGTTCGCCCGAAACCAGCCCGTGACGTCAAGATGAAAACGGGTGGCGACTCGCTCAGCGCGCATCCCGGCCGGCAGTGCCGCCATTAGTTTCAATCGCGCCGAGGTCATTCGATCCGCCAAACCCAATTCCGCCGCAGGGCCTGGGAGCCCCGCCAGCATCAAGGTCTCAGCCTCGGCTTCCGTCAGACCCGTGAGCTGCGTTCGGAAACCATTCAGCAATTGAAAGCCGCCGGCGCGGCCGCGGTCCGCCGTCACGGGAATACCTGCAGCGCTGAGCTGATCGATGTCGCGATAGACCGTGCGAATCGAAACTTCGAGCTCCGCGGCGAGCTGCGGCGCGGTCATACGCCCGCGTGTCTGCAGCAGCATGAGAGCGGAAAGTAGGCGGCTGGCCAGCATTTTTTGAGGCTAGCACAAATACCTGACATTCGATGTCATGTATATGCTGTTACAACGTTTACTTCAAAACTTTCCAGAGGTCGATTCCATGGGATTAGATGACTTCGATTTTCTCACCGGTAGCTGGCGTGTACGTCATCGACAGCTGAAGGAACGCTTGGCCGGCAGCCAGGAATGGATTGAGTTTCCGGGTACCACCGTTGCACAGAAACTCATGGGTGGACATGCAAACTTCGACGATAACGTGCTCGAATTGCCGGGGGACGCCTATCGCGCCGTTACTTTGCGTGCCTTCGATGCCAAGACAAACCAGTGGTCGATCTGGTGGCTGGATGGGCGGACACCGTCAGGTCCTTTGGACCCACCGGTCCGCGGCCGATTCGAAGACGGCGTTGGAACGTTCTATGCCGATGATTCGTACCAGGGCAAACCCATTCGCGTACGTTTCATTTGGTCCAACATCACCGCGTCATCGTGCCAATGGGAACAGGCATTCTCGGGCGACCAGGGTGCGCACTGGGAGACTAATTGGATCATGACGTTCGAACGCGCGGACTGAAGCTGCCCTATTCACCTTCGATGAGAATGGCGCGGAAATCGTTGACATTGGTCAGCGTGGGTCCGGTAACGACCGAATCACCGAGCGCCGTAAAGAATCGGTGGGCGTCGTTGTCGGCGAGCATATCCTTCGGACTCAAGCCCAGCGCGCGCGCACGGACGAGCGAGTCGGGGCTCATGTAAGCGCCCGCGATCTCTTCTTGGCCGTCGACACCGTCGGTGTCGCCGGCCAGCGCATGAGTGCGCGCATTCCCCTCGAGTGCGATCGCGAGAGACAGCAAGAACTCGACGTTGCGTCCCCCTCGGCCGCTGCCGCGCACCGTGACCGTGGTTTCGCCTCCGGACAGCAAAACGCATGGTGCGCTGACGGGTTGATTGCGCGCGGCAACCTGCAGCGCCATACCCGCAAAAACCTTGCCGACGTCGCGCGCCTCGCCCTCGATGGCATCGCCCAGTATGTGCGCCGGCATTCCGGCAGCGCGCGCCACATCCGCGGCAGCCTCCAGTGCCATCTGCGGCGTGGCAATGGTGCGCACCGCGGCGGATGCGAGCCGCGGATCGCCCGGCTTGACGGACTCCCCGCGGCCGCTCTGCAGCAGTTCGAGCACCTCGCGCGGCGGCTCGATGCCATAGCGGCGCAGGATGCTCAGTGCATCGGCGCAGGTCGTGGGATCGCCCACCGTAGGCCCGGACGCGATGTCTACCGGCCGATCGCCCGGCACATCGGAGATCAGCAGCGTCAGCACCTGCGCCGGAAAACAGGCGGCGCCCAGCCGTCCGCCCTTGATGGCGGAAAGGTGCCGCCGAACGCAATTCATTTCAGAAATCGTGGCGCCGGATGCCAGCAGCGCGCGGCTCACGTGCTGCTTCATGTCCAGGGTCAATCCCGCGGCCGGCAGCGGCATCAGCGCCGATCCGCCGCCTGAGATGAGGCACAGCACCAGATCGTCTTCGTCCAGATTGCCGACCCGATCGAGGATTCGCTGCGCGGCGCGCATCCCCGCCGCGTCGGGAACCGGATGCGCGGCTTCGACGATTTCAATGTGTCTGCAAGGCACCGCGTAGCCGTAACGCGTCACCACCAGCCCCGACAATGGCCCCTGCCAATGGTCCTCCACCACCCTGGCCATCGCGGCGGAAGCCTTTCCGGCCCCCACGACAATCAACCTGCCGCGGGGGGACTCTGGAAGATGCGGCGGGATACAGACAGCGGGCTGAGCGGATGCGATGGCCGCATCAAACATCTGCCGCAAAAATTCCTTAGCGGATGGCGGGCGCAAGGGTGTTGCGGAGTGAACCGATGCCATCGATGTTGACTTCGACGGTCACTCCATCCTTGATTGAACCCACGCCCAGGGAGGTCCCGCAGGCGATGACATCGCCGGGCAGCAGCGAAACATCATGCGAAATTCGGCTGACCAATTCATGCGGCGGGAAAATCATGTCCGAGAGCGGGTAGTTCTGCCGCTCGACTCCATCAAGCCGTGTAGTCAGGTTCGCCTCCGCGCTCTTAAAGTCCGTTGCAATGACCGGACCCAGGCAACCGAAAGTATCGAAACTCTTCGACCGGCTCCATTGCGGAAAATCATCGTTTTCGAACAACAGGTCGATTGCGGTCACATCATTTACGCAGGTGTAGCCGAAGATATGATCGCCGGCATCGTCCGGCGGCACGTCCTTGGCCTGTCTGCCGATCACGATCCCCAGTTCGCCCTCGAACACAATCTTGCCCGTGTAGCCCGCCGGCCGCGTGATGGGCTCGCCGGGACCAATCGCGGATGTAGCCGATTTGATGAAAAACAGCGGATGCGTCGGCGCCGGCTTGCCGATCTTGGCAGCGAGTGCATGAAAGTTGTTCCACAGCGCCACAATCTTGCCGGGGCTACACGGACTCAACAGCGTAACCGCATCCATGCTGAGCCTGCGGCCCGTGGCTCGCGGCGCGCCGAACATATCGCCTTCGTGCTCGAGAATATGCTCATTCTCGAGAATCCCGAATCCGACGCAGGTTTTGCTACGAAACCGCGCCCATCGCGTCACCTACAACACCGATTTGAGCAACGTTGCCATTTCAGCCGGATTGCGCGTTACCTTGATGCCGCACTCCTCCATGACCGCGAGCTTCTCGTTGGCCGTGCCTTTTCCGCCCGAAATAATGGCGCCGGCGTGACCCATGCGCTTTCCCGGCGGCGCCGTGACGCCGGCGATGAAACCCACCACGGGCTTCTTCATGTAAGCCTTGACCCAGCGCGCGCAAGTCTCTTCATCGTCGCCGCCGATCTCGCCCACCATGATCACCGCATCGGTTTCCGGATCGTCATTGAATAGCCTCATGACGTCCACATGCTTCAAGCCGTTGACCGGATCGCCGCCGATTCCGACGCAGGTTGACTGACCCAAGCCCAAATCCATCAATTGCCCCACCGCCTCGTAGGTCAGCGTACCGGACCTCGAGACCACACCGATGCGGCCCTTTTTGTGAATGTGGCCCGGCATGATGCCGATCTTGATTTCATCCGGCGTAATGACGCCGGGACAATTGGGCCCGACGAGCAGGGTCTTTTTGCCCCGCATGCGATTGCGCGTGGCGATCATATCGCGCACCGGCACGCCCTCCGTGATGCAGATGACCAAATCGAGGTCGGCATCGACAGCCTCGTCGATCGCGCTGGCCGCGAAGGGCGGCGGCACATAAATCACTGATACGGTCGCCCCGGTTTGCTCCTTCGCGTCGCGGACGGTTCCGTAAATGGGGATGCCTTCGAAATTCTCCCCTGCCTTGCTCGGATTTACACCGGCGACGAAACATGCCTTGCCGTTGGCGTAGTCGCGGCATAGGCGCGTGTGAAATGCGCCGGTCTTGCCGGTGATGCCCTGCGTCATCACGCGGGTATTCTTGTCGATCAAAATGCTCATGACGGCCGGCCCTGCTTGCCGCTCACCGCGGCGACGATTTTCTGGGCAGCATCCGCCATGTTGTCCGCGGAAATGATGGGCAGACCGGAATCCTTGAGCGCTTTTCTGCCCAGTTCCTCGTTGGTGCCCTTCATGCGCACCACCAAAGGAACGCTGAGCTTCACTTCTTTGGCCGCCGCGATCACTCCTTCGGCAATCGTGTCGCAGCGCATGATTCCACCAAAGATGTTCACCAAAATTCCCTTCACCGCCGGGTTCTTCAGCATCAGCTTGAACGCTTCGGTCACCTTTTGCGTGGTAGCGCCCCCGCCGACATCCAGAAAGTTCGCCGGCTCGGCGCCAAATAGCTTGATGGTATCCATCGTCGCCATCGCGAGGCCGGCGCCGTTGACCAAGCATCCGATGTTGCCGCCCAAGGAGATATACGACAGATCGAACTTGGAGGCTTCAACCTCAGCCGGATCTTCCTCATCGAGATCGCGCATCGCAACGATTTCCGGATGCCGGAACAACGCATTCGAATCGAAATTCAATTTCGCATCCAGAGCCAGCACATCGCCGCTCCCGGTAATGATCAAGGGATTGATTTCGGCAAGCGATGCATCGCATTCCACAAAGGCGCGATACAGTCCGTGCATGAACTTGCGCGCCTGCGCCACCGACGCCTCGGGCACGCCAATCTTGCGCGCAACATCGTCGGCCTGAGCGTCCGTCAAGCCGGCATCAGGATCGATGGCGACCTTGTGTATTTTTTCCGGGTGGTGTGCGGCAACCTCTTCAATCTCCATGCCGCCTTCCGAACTCGCCATCAGGGTCACGCGCTGCGTGGCTCGGTCGACCACCATGCCGACGTAGAGCTCCTTGCGTATGTCGGCACCCTCTTCGACCAGCAATCGCTTGACCAGCCTTCCCTCGGGGCCTGTTTGATGCGTGATCAGCGTCATGCCCAGAATTTTGGAAGCGAAGTCATGCACTTCTTGCAGCGATTTCGCCAC
>Ga0193716_1000924_pt1 | contig 17462 bp, 16 predicted proteins | sample U2c1metaG_FD_145901 | JGI IMG/M metagenome (GOLD analysis project Ga0193716, IMG submission 145901) | Soil microbial communities from a riparian zone of the East river system, Colorado, United States - U2c1 | ecosystem: Environmental > Terrestrial > Soil > Riparian zone | place: USA: East River...
GAGCTCGTCATCCAGGCTGAGGACGACCAGAAGAACCCGCAGCTCGGCGCGCAGGCCGCGACCAAGCTCGCCTCCACCCCGAACGTCATCGGCGTGGTCTCCACGCTGAACTCGTCGGTGTCGCAGAGCGTCCAGCCGATTCTCGACCAGGCCGGCATTCTGCAGATCTCGCCGGCGAACACCGCGGACTCGCTCACCAAGGGCGAGGACGCCGCCAACCCCACGCGGAAGTACAAGACCTACTTCCGCACCTGCACGGTCGACTCGCTGCAGGGCCCCTTCGCGGCCAACTACATGATCAAGAAGGCCGGCAAGAAGAAGATCGCGATCATCACCGACGGTCTGACCTACGGCGAGGGCCTCGCGGACGCGTTCACCACGCAGGCCGAGAAGAACGGCGCGGAGATCGTCACCCGTCAGAAGATCGGTGAGAAGGACACGGACTTCTCCGGCGTCATCGCCGCGGTCCAGCCCTTCGCGCCGGACGGCATCTACTACGGCGGCCAGTACCCGCAGGCCGGCCCGCTGTCCAAGCAGTTCGCCAGTGCCGGTCTGAGCGTCCCCGTCATGGGCGGCGACGGCATCTACGACGACCAGTTCATCGCACTGGGCGGCAAGGACGGCGACCTGGCCACCTCGGTCGGCGCGCCGACCGAGGAGCTCGACTCGGCGAAGGCGTTCGTCGCCGCGTACGACAAGGGCGGCTACACCGAGGCCTTCTCCGCCTATGGCGCGTTCTCCTACGACGCGGCCAACGCGATCATCGGTGCGGTCAAGGCCACGGTCGAGGGCAAGGACTGGGCCGACTCGATGCGTCCGGACGTCGTGAAGGCGGCCGGCGAGTACAAGGGCGAGGGCGCCACCGGTCCCGTCGCGTTCGACAAGAACGGCGACAGCACCAACACCGTCCTGACCGTGTACCAGGTCACCGGCGGCAAGTGGAAGTCGGTCGAGACCGGGAAGTTCGAGGGCTGACCAACAGGTTCGTAGATCTATCCATCGACGAATGACGCGACGGCGGGGGTGGGCCCTTGGCTCACCCCCGCCGCCTGTGGAGGTAGATGTGACAACCTCGCGGCTTGAGGTGCCGGGCTATGTCCGGATCGTGGCCGGAGTGGTCGTGGTGGGCCTGTTCCTGTGGCTTGTCGGCGCCCTGGGCAAACTTATCGACGGCGGCTTCAAACTGCTGCTGCAGCAAACCGCGAACGGGATCGTGCTCGGCGGGACGATCGGGCTCATCGCGCTCGGCTACACGATGGTCTACGGGATCATCCAGCTCATCAACTTCGCCCACGGCGAGGTGTTCATGGTCGGTGCGTTCGGCGGCCTCGCGGTGTACCGGTGGGTGCTACCCGAGAGCGTCCGTGGCGACTGGTACATCTCGCTGCCGGCGATGCTGCTCGGCGGCGTGATCGTGGCCGTGGTGATCGCGGTGCTCATGGAGCGCTTCGCTTACCGGCCGCTGCGCAACGCGCCGAGACTCGCGCCACTGATCACCGCGCTCGGTGTGTCGGTGGCGCTGCAGGAAGCGATCCGCCTGTGGTTCCCGGACGCGGCCTCCCCACAGCCCTTCCCCACCGTGTTCATCGAGGCCAGGGTCGCACTGGGGCCGATCTCGCTGTCCGCGTCGCAGCTGTTGCTGATCGTGGTGTCGATCGTGCTCGCGGTGCTGCTGCAGACCTACATCAGCAGGTCAAGGATGGGCCGCGCGATGCGGGCCACCTCCCAGGACCACGACACCGCACGCCTGATGGGCATCAACCCGGACCGCGTCATCGTGCTCACGTTCGTGATGGGCGCCGCGCTCGCCGGCGTGGCGGGCGTCCTGTACGGCTCCAACCTGAACTCGGTCGGTAACGACATCGGCTTCCAGAACGGCATCTTCGCCTTCACCGCGGCGGTGCTCGGCGGCATCGGCAGCCTGCGTGGCGCGGTGATCGGCGCCTTCATCATCGGTCTGATCAAGACGCTCAGCGGTCAGTACATGCCGGGCGGCACCCAGTACGACTACGTGTGGATCTTCGTGGTCCTCATCCTCGTGCTGGTGTTCCGGCCGCAGGGTCTGTTCGGTGAGGCAGAGAGGGTGCGCGCATGAGTAGGTTGAATGGGCTTATTCCGGCCGCGCTGGCCCGGCCGTTCACCGCGATCGGCGGCGTGCTGTTCCTGATCGCGGCCATGCTGCCGTGGGCGACGTTCATCCTGAACGACGGGGCGTACCCGGAGAAGTCGACGCTGCAGTTCTTCGACGCGCCGTTCGAGCTCACCGGCTTCCGCTGGCACCTGCTGCTGTTCGGCTTGCTGGCGCTCATCGTCACGTTCGCGCCGATCCCGGGCAAGAACCGCGTGCTTGGCGCGTTGGGCTGGGGCGGAGGGCTGATCGGCGCCGTCGGCGCGGCGTTCATCGCCGGCAAGGGCGGTGGCATCGGCGCGATCACCGCGGCGGACGGGACCATCGCGATGGGCAGCATCGTCGCGATCGTCGCCGGCGCGCTGCTCAAGATCGGGTCGGCGGCTACCGGGCCCGGCGACATCCCGGAATGGCCGACCTCGCTGTTCGGCTGGACCGGCATGAAGCAGCGGCTCGAGGCGTGGGTGTACCTGTTGGTTGCCTTCGCGGGCGTGCTGTGGCTCGTGGCGCAGACGCTGACCGCGGGTGGCATCGGCGGCGCCGCGTTCCCGTACGCGGGCCCGGTCTTCATCGCGTTCCTCGGGTTCGCGGGCGGTCTGCTCGGCGCGTTGCACGGCATCGGCCTCACCCGCTGGGTGTCGCAGCTTTCCGAGAAGCACCGGCCGTTCAGCATCGTGGTGCTGCTGCTCTGCGCGTTCGCGCTGCCGTTCCCGTTCACCGGCGCCGGCAGCCAGTACTGGATGCAGGTCGCGGCGACCATCGGTGTCTACGCGGCCACGGCGATCGGCCTGAACATCGTGGTCGGCCTGTCCGGCCTGCTCGACCTCGGGTACGTGGCGTTCATGGGCATCGGCGCGTTCGTCGCGGCGAACCTGTCCGGTGTCGCGGCCTCGGCGCTCGGCTGGAACCTGCCGTTCCCGCTCGCGGCCCTGATCGCGGCGGTGGTCGCGGGCATCTTCGGTGCGATCGTCGGCTCGCCGACCCTGCGGGTGCGCGGTGACTACCTCGCGATCGTGACGCTGGCGTTCGGTGAGATCTTCAGCCGCGCCGCGCAGAACGACATCGGCGACCTGACCGGTGGCGCGAGCGCCATGCCGGGCATCCCGCCGGTGTCGATGTTCGGCACGGCGTTCAACGAGCCGATCAACCTGCTCGGCGCGGAGCTGCCGAGCGGTGTCCTGTACTACTTCATGATCGTGCTCGTGGTCGCTCTCGTCATGGCGGTGTTCGCGAACCTGAAGAACAGCCGCATGGGCCGTGCCTGGATCGCGATCCGGGAGGACGAGGACGCCGCGCGCGCGATGGGTATCCGCACCGGCAAGGCGAAGATCCTCGCTTTCCTCGTCGGCGCGACGCTGGCCGGGCTCGCGGGCGCGATCTTCGTGCACAAGCTGGGCACCGCGTCCTACGACAGCTTCAAGTTCCTCGAGTCGGTGACGCTGCTCGCGGCGGTCATCCTCGGTGGCATGGGCACGATCCCGGGCGCCGTACTCGGCGCGTCGCTGCTGTTCGTGCTGCCGGAGAAGCTGCGTGAGTTCAGCGACTACCGGCTGTTCGTGTTCGGGCTGGCGCTGGTCCTGATCATGCGGTTCCGGCCGCAGGGTCTGGTGCCGGACCGGATCAGACGTGCCGAGTTCGCCGGCGAGACGGCGGAGGGCAAGTCGATCGAGGCGGTCGAGGAACAGGCGGTTCTCGAACAGGAACAGTCGGAACGAGAACCCGGGGCTCCTGCTGGTCCGAAGGAGGGGCGGTCATGAGCGAGCCTGCGAGCGAATCATCGATGTTCAGGACGTCAGCGGGCGAGGGGATGTCATGAGCGCGGCGCGGCACAGTGCTTCGGAGAACGTGCTCGAGGCTCAGGGCGTCACCATGATCTTCGGTGGCCTCACGGCGTTGAACAACGTCTCCATCTCGCTCGGGGAAGGCCGGATCGTCGGCCTCATCGGGCCGAACGGCGCCGGCAAGACCACGCTGTTCAACTGCCTCACCGGGCTGTACACACCGACGCGGGGCGCGGTTCGCCTGCGTGGCAAGCAACTCCCGTCCGACCCGGCGAAGGTGACCTCGGCCGGGGTCGCGCGGACGTTCCAGAACATCCGGCTGTTCCCCAACATGACGGTGCTCGAGAACGTCCTCGTCGGCCGGCACATCCGGATGAAGCAGGGCCCGATCGCCTCGGTGTTCCACGGGCCGGGGTTCCGCAAGGGCGAGGCGGCGGCGAAGCAGAAGTCGATGGAGCTGCTCGAGTTCGTCGGGCTTCGCGGGCTCGAGCACGAGGTCGCGCGCAACCTGCCCTACGGCGACCAGCGGCGGCTCGAGATCGCCCGCGCGCTGGCCACCGAGCCGGAGGTGCTGCTGCTCGACGAGCCGACCGCCGGCATGAACCCGCAGGAGACCGAGGCGGCCCGTCAACTGATCTTCCGGATCAGGGACATCGGGGTCTCGGTCGTGGTGATCGAGCACGACACGAAGTTCATCTTCAGCCTGTGCGACACGGTGTCCGTGCTCGTGCAGGGCGAGGTGCTCGTCGAGGGCTCGCCGTCGACCGTGCGGGACGACCCGCGCGTGATCGAGGCGTACCTGGGCAAGCCCCGCGAGGAGGTGGAGGCCGAGGTCGCCGAGGCGGCCGCGGCCATCGAGCACCACAGGGAGGACTCGTGAGCGAGCTTGCGAGCGAATCATCGACACTCACGACGTCACCGAGGCCGCGGAGGGCGCCGATGAAGCGGAGCTTGCGGAGCGTTCGGCGCCTCGCAGCGGGTGAGGGGACGTCGTGACCGCGCTACTGGAAGTGGACGAGCTTAGCGTCGCGTATGGCGCGATCGAGGCAGTCCGGAACGTGTCGTTCGTCGTCGAGGAGGGGCAGATCGTGTGCCTCATCGGGGCGAACGGCGCCGGCAAGACGACCACGCTGCGCACGATCTCGGGTCTGCTCCGCCCCCGGGCGGGTGACATCCGGTTCATGGGCCGGTCGATCGCCAAGGAGCCGGCGCACATCATCCTCAGCCGCGGTATCGCGCACTCGCCGGAGGGCCGGCGGGTGTTCGCGCGGATGTCGGTCGAGGAGAACATGCTGCTCGGCGCGTACTCCCGCAAGGACGAGGCGGGCGTGCGGGCCGACATGGCGCGGGTGTACGAGCTGTTTCCCGTGCTCGGGCAGCGGAAGACGCAGAAGGCCGGCCTGTTCTCCGGCGGTGAGCAGCAGATGCTCGCGATCGGCCGGGCGATGATGTCGCGGCCGAAGCTGCTGATGCTCGACGAGCCGTCGATGGGTCTTTCGCCGATCATGACGCAGCTCATCTTCGACACCATCAAGGAGCTGCAGGGGCAGGGTACGACGATCCTGCTGGTCGAGCAGAACGCCCTCGCGGCGCTCGCGCTGTCCGATCGCGGTTACGTCGTCGACCTCGGGCAGACGACGCTCGACGGGCCGGGCCGCGACCTGCTCGCGGACGAGCGGGTGCGGGCCGCGTACCTCGGTCAGTAGTACGTGCGGCGGAACGGCGCCTCCGGGTTCACCGGAGGCGCCGTTTCTTTGCTCACGCGCCGGGCGCGGCCTCGCGGACGATGCAGGTCAGCCGCGCGGTGCAGGTGCGCTTGCCCTGGTCGTCGGTGATGACGATCTCCCAGGTCGACGTGCTGCGGCCCACGTGCACGGGCGTCGCCACCCCGGTGACCAGGCCGCTGCGGGCGGCGCGGTGGTGGGTGCAGGACAGCTCGAGGCCAAGCGCCACCCGGCCCTCCGGTGCGTTCAGCGCGGCCGCGACGGAGCCGATGGTCTCGGCCAGCGTGGCGTTCGCGCCGCCGTGCAGCAGACCGTAGGGCTGGAGGTTGCCGGCGACCGGCATCGTCGCGACAACGCGCTTGGGATCCCACTCGGTGATCTCGATGCCCATCTTCGTCGGCAGGAGCTGGTCGGCCAGCTCCGGTCGGATGCCGGGCAGGTTCTCCGGGAAGGTGGTCACACGCACTCCTCGCTGGTCGCGGCGGGGGCCGCTCATAATTGTCGGTGGCCCACCCTAGACTCGCGATGTGCCTGAGACGCCCGCCACAGAACCTGTCAAGACCCACGAGCGCCGGTTGCTGCTCATCGACGGCCACTCGATGGCCTACCGGGCGTTCTACGCGTTGCCGAAGGAGAACTTCTCCACCGGCACCGGCCAGCACACCAACGCGGTGTACGGCTTCACCTCGATGCTGATCAACCTGCTGCGCGACGAGAAGCCGACGCATGTCGCGGTGTGCTTCGACGTGTCCCGCAAGACGTTCCGCAGCGAGCAGTTCGCCGAGTACAAGGCCAACCGCTCCGCGTCGCCGGACGAGTTCAAGGGCCAGGTCAGCCTCATCGAGGAGGTTCTGCGGGCACTGTCGGTGCGGTGGCTGTCGAAGGAGAACTTCGAGGCCGACGACCTGATCGCCACGCTCACCACGCTGGCTACCGCCGAGGGTTTCGCGGTGTCCATCTGTACCGGTGACCGCGACGCGTTCCAGCTGGTCACCGACCAGGTCACGGTGCTGTACCCGTCTCGTGGGGTGTCCGAGATGGCGCGTATGACGCCCGAGGCCGTGCACACCAAGACCGGGGTGACGCCCGGCCAGTACGCCGACTTCGCGGCGCTGCGCGGCGACCCGTCGGACAACCTGCCGAAGATCCCCGGCGTCGGCGAGAAGACCGTGTCCAAGTGGATCAACCAGTTCGGCTCGCTGAACGACCTGGTCGACCGGGTCGACGAGGTCAAGGGCAAGGCGGGCGACGCGCTGCGCGAGAACCTGTCACACGTTCTGATGAACCGGCAGCTCACCGAGCTGGTCCGGGACGTGCCGCTGGGCGTCGAGCCGGACGATCTGGCCGCCAAGCCGTGGGACCGCGACGCCGTGCACCGGCTGTTCGACGAGCTCGAGTTCCGGGTGCTGCGCGACCGGCTGTTCGGCGAGCTCACCACGGCCGAGCCGGAGGCCGAGTTCGGCTTCGAGGTGACCGGCGGCGAGCTGGCGCCGGGGCAGCTCGCCGGCTGGCTGGCCGAGCACGCCGCGGCCGGGCAGCGGGTCGGCCTGTCGTTCCAGGACAGCTCGACGGGTGTCGCGGGGGAGTCCGTCGAGCTGCGGTCGGTTGCGATCACGCGTGCCGATGGCACCGGCACGTTCGTCGACGTCGCCACGCTCGACGAGGCCGACGAGAAGGTGCTGTCGGCGTGGCTCGCGGACGACGCGGTGCACAAGGTGGCCTACGACGTGAAGCGGTCGCTGCACGCGATCCGGCACCGCGGCTGGAGCCTCGCGGGGCTCGCCATGGACACCCACATCGCCGCCTACCTGGTGCGGCCGGGGCAGCGGTCGTTCGCGTTGGACGACCTGGTGCTGCGCTACCTCAAGCGCGAGCTGCGGGTCGAGCAGCAGCCGGAGGCGCGTCAACTGTCCCTTCTGGACGGCGAGGACGGCGACGCGGCGAAGGTCGCGGAGGGCGAGATCGTGCGCGCCCGCGCGATCGCCGAGCTGGCCGAAGCGTTGGAGATCGCGCTCGAGAACACCGGTCAGGCGACCCTGTTGACCGAGATGGAGCAGCCGCTGCTGCGGGTGCTCGCCGAGCTGGAGTCGGTCGGCGTCGCGGTCGACACCGAGCGGCTGGCGTCGCTCGAGTCGCACTTCGCGGCGCGGGTGAAGAACGCGGAGCAGGAGGCGTTCTCGGTCATCGGCAAGGAGATCAACCTCGGGTCGCCCAAGCAGCTCCAGGTGGTGCTGTTCGACGAGCTGGACATGCCGAAGACCAAGCGCACGAAGACCGGCTACACCACCGACGCGGACGCGCTGACCAGCCTGTTCGAGCAGACCGAGCACCCGTTCCTCGCGCACCTGCTCGAGCACCGGGACGCGACGCGGCTGCGGATCACCGTCGAGGGCCTGATCAAGTCGGTGTCCGACGACGGCCGCATCCACACCACGTACAGCCAGACGATCGCGGCGACCGGGCGCCTGTCGTCCACCGAGCCGAACCTGCAGAACGTGCCCATCCGCACCGACGAGGGCCGCACGATCCGCGACACGTTCATCGTCGGCGACGGGTTCGCCGAGCTGATGACCGCGGACTACAGCCAGATCGAGATGCGGATCATGGCGCACCTCTCTGGCGACGCGGCGCTGATCGAGGCGTTCCAGTCCGGCTTCGACTTCCACGCGGCTACCGCCGCGCGGGTGTTCTCGGTCGAGCCGGCCGACGTCACCGGCGCCCAGCGCGCCAAGATCAAGGCGATGAACTACGGGCTCGCGTACGGCCTGTCGGCGTATGGGCTGTCCCAGCAGCTGCGGATCTCCACGGACGAGGCACGCGGGTTGATGGACGAGTACTTCGACCGGTTCGGCGGCGTGCGCGACTACCTGCAGGAGATCGTGGCGCAGGCACGCAAGGACGGCTACACGTCCACGATCTTCGGGCGCCGGCGTTACCTGCCGGACCTGACGTCGGACAACCGGCAGCGCCGCGAGATGGCCGAGCGGATGGCGTTGAACGCGCCGATCCAGGGGAGTGCCGCGGACATCATCAAGGTCGCGATGCTCAACGTGCAGAGCGAGCTGCGCTCGTCCGGGCTGGCGACCCGGATGTTGCTGCAGGTGCACGACGAGCTGGTGCTCGAGGTCCCCGACGGCGAGCGCGAAGCCGCGGAGTCGTTGGTGCGCAAGGGGATGGGGTCCGCGTACAAGCTGGACGTGCCGCTGGACGTCTCGGTCGGGTTCGGCCGCTCGTGGAACGACGCGGCGCACTGAGCCGCACAGCAATCGCGGACAAGCAGTAGGTGGCTGGTCCGCTCTAGGTTCGTGTCCACCTGACATCGACCGGAGGACACTGGTGATCACCAAGCTCTCGCACTGCTGCTACTACGTGCTGGACCAGGACTCGGCCAAGGAGTTCTACACGACGAAGCTCGGCTTCGAGGTGCGGTCCGACTTCGTCATGGGGTCGGACTTCTCCGCCAAGGGCATTCGGTGGCTCACCGTCAGCCCGCCGGGGCAGCCGGAGGTGGAGATCATCCTCGCCGACCCGGCGATGGGCCACGACGATGAGACCGCAGCCGGGCTGCGCACACTGCTCGCGAAGGGCGCGCTCGGCGCGGGCGTCTGGCAGACCGACGACTGCCACAAGACGTACCGCGAACTGTCCGAACGAGGGGTCGTCTTCCTGCAGGAGCCGGCCGACCGCCCGTACGGTGTAGAAGCGGTGTTCCGCGACGACTCCGGAAACTGGTTCAGCCTGACCCAACGCCACTCCGCCTAGCACCGGACACCGTTCCGACAGAGGTTGTCCACAGGCCAGGCGGGCATCGGCGACGTCCCATCGGAGCCCTGCCGGTGCCCCTCAGGGCTCCGGCACAGTCCGCACGCCGCGAACCGGCGCGTTCGGGACAGGTGCGATGCCCTGAAAGGCGCGTTCAGGGCGGTGAGTGCCCCCAACGCGCCGTTCACAGCGTGGCTGATGTCCCAACAGTGCCGTTCACGGCCACAACCGCATGACAACGGGCCCCGGCTGGCCGCTGGCCCCCTCGAACCACGCTACCCGGCGACACCGACGGAAACCGGCGCGAACGCCGTGTCTGTGGACAACCGACCCGGCTGTGGACAACCACGTTCGCGGCAGCCGTTGTTGTCGGTGGTCACCGGTAGGCTGGAAATCGGGGGGCCGGAGGCCAGACCGCCGGCACTGCGGCGGCTGCCGACCGGCACCAGAACCCCGCTACTCTCGCCAGTATGGCGACCGAACAGGCGGTGCACCTGCGCCGCGCTCGCGACCTCATGGACGCGCGTTTCGCGGAGCCACTCGACCTCGACGCCATGGCCGCCGCGGCCGGGTTCTCCCGCTATCACTTCGCGCGGGAGTTCCGGGGCGTGTTCGGCGAGACGCCCGGCGCCTATCTCAGCCGCCGGCGTGTCGAGCGTGCCAAGGATCTGCTCGCGGCCGCGAACCTGACCGTCACGGAGATCTGCATGGTCGTCGGGTTCGCGAGCCTCGGGTCGTTCTCCCGGCGGTTCACCGAGCTGGTCGGCTGCGCACCGACCGAGTACCGCCGCCGGGTGGTGGCACAGGGCGGCCCGCCACCGGTACCGGGGTGCTTCGTCATGGCGTGGACGCGGCCGGAAATCGGTGGAAAGCGGGCAGCTCCGGTAATCTCGGAACCCGATACTGCCGAGTAGACGCGGAGGTCGCATGACCGCACGTCGAGCTCTCGTCCTGGGGGGCACCGGCATGCTCGCGGGCGCCGCCGCCACGCTGCTGGCGGACGGCTGGGACGTGGTCCTGCCGAGCCGGCGCCGTCCGACCGCGACCAACGGCCACGGCGCGCACTGGGTGAAGGCTGACTGGTCCGACCCCGACACACTCGCGAAAGCCGCCGCCGACGCTCTACAAGGTCCCGCCGACCTGCTCGTCGCGTGGGTGCACCGGGAGGTGCGCCACGCGGTCCTGCGCGTGGTCGAGCCCCTGCTCGCGCCGGGGGCGCCCGTCGTCGAGGTGCACGGCAGCGCCTCGGCCAACCCGCTCGGCGGCTGTCCGGACCAGGTGCTGCCCAACCACTCGACACAGCAGGTCGTGCTGGGCTACGTCCGCCACGCCGGCCGGACCCGGTGGCTCACCCACGACGAGATCTCGGCCGGCGTGCTCGACGCGGTCCGCAGGGCGCTCGCCGGCCGGCCATCGGCGGTACACCAGGTCGGCGAGTTCCGTCCGGTCCACATCTAACGCACCTCGAACGACCGCCACCTCAGCCCGTCGGTCGACAGCGCGAAGCCGCCGCTGCCCGAACGCAGGTAGCCGGCGCGGCTCCAGCGGATCGTGCCGGCGACCGCGTCGCCGGTGCGCCGGAACGTCACGCCCTGGTCGGTGCTCACGTACGTCGACTTGCCGTCGGAGATGATCAGGCTGCCGTCCCCCGCGGCGACGGGATAGCCCGCCGGGCTGGGCAGCCAGTTGTTGCCGGCGCCCACCCACGTCCGCGTCCACGTCACCCCGTCGTCGGTGCTGCGCCACACCGCGAGCAGTTCGTCGGCGCCGCCGGCCGTCAGGTACATGACGCCGTTGCGCTCGACCACCGCCCAGCGACCGGAAGCCGGGGTGCCCGGCACGTCGAGCGCACTGGTCGTCCATGTCCGGCCGCCGTCGCCGCTCACGGCGATTGTCCAACCGAGGGTCTCGTTCCTGCCGGTGACCCACAGCTTGCCGCCCGAGGTCGCCTCCGGTCCGAGTCGCCCGGAAAACAGCCCGGGTTGGGTGGGAACGCGGACGGTCATTCCGGTACTGGGCAGGATCGTGCCGACATCGCCGCACTCGCCGGCGACCGGATCGACGCCGCATATCCCGGTCAGCAGCCCGTTCGCCGGGACCGGCGCGACCGTCTCGAGCGAGTACCAGTCCTCGACCACCCGCCAGTCGCGGCCGCCGTCGGTGCTGTAGATCCGCCTGTCCCGCCAGGCGGGCCCGGGCGGCCGGTCGATGACGATCTGGTCGGGGCTGAGCACGGACAACGTGGAGCCGAAGTAGTTCGAGGCCCGGCTCGCCGGCGGCGGCAGCTCGCGCCGCTGCCAGGTGCGGCCGCCGTCGGACGTGGCGAGCAGCGTGAACTCGCACCCGTCGGCGCCGCCGCGGCACACGCCGTGCAGCGCGTAGCCGTGGTTCGCGTCGACGAAGTCCACCACATAGCTGGACCTGGTCGGCGTACCCAGCTCGCTGGCCTGCGTACCCGACGGCAGCGACCGCAGCACCGGGACCGCCGCGCTCACCACGAGCACGGCCGCGATCGCGCCGAGCACCCGCCGCCGCATGGTCCGCTGTCGCGCCCGGCCGGTCACGTGCGACAGGTCCGGCGGCGGGATCGCCGCGCGCAGGTCGTCGCGCAGTTCGTCGAGTTGCGTGTCGAGCTCAGACATGGTCCACCTCCGTGTGCAGCCGTGCGGCCAACGTGGTTCGCGCGCGGGCCAGCCGCGACTTCACCGTCCCCACCGGAATTTCCAAAATGGATGCGACGGTGTCCACCGGCAGGTCGGCCAGGTAGTGCAGGACGACCACCGACCGGAACTCCTGGCCGAGCCCCCGGATCGCCGCGTGCAGGTCGAGGTGCTCACCGGGTGGCTCCGGCGCCCGTGCGGGTTCGGCGTGCTGACGGCGCAGGAGCCGGTCGAGCATCGCGCGGCGCCGGAGCCGCCGTCGCGCGAGGTTGACCACCACCGTCCGCAGCCACGCCTCCGGACTGTCCGCGCCGGACACCCGCGCCCGCCGGCCGTAGGCGAGCGCGAACGCCTCCTGCGTTATCTCCTCGGCGACGCCGAGATCGTTCGTCATCGCGTACGCCGTCAGCACCAGACGTCGGTAGCTGCCCTCGTACAGGTCGGCGAACCAGGTCTGCTCGGTCACCGCACCTCCCCTCCCCATTTCAGAACAAGAGGCACGAGCGGGCACTCAGGTTCCCGGGAGTCAGCGCAATGCGCCGGCCGGGCGCAGCTCCCAACACGTCCACAGCGGCCGGTAGCCCTGCCGCGCCCAGAACACCGAGGCCAGGGGGTTGGGCGGGTTGAAGTAGAGGAACGTGCCGGTCGCGCCCCGCCGGTGCAGCTCGTGGTGCGCGACCGCCATCAGCTCACGGCCCACGCCCGTGCCGCGCGCCTCGTCGAGCACCGACACGCAGTTGACGTAACCCCACCGGCCCGGCCGCAGCCGGGTGCCGGTCAACGACCCGGCCGTGACGTCCATCAGCCGGCAGTGCGCGAGGCCGACCACCACGCCGTCTCGCTCGGCGAGCCACACCGGATCGCCCTGCTCGAGGTGCCGGATGAGCGCGGCCCGCTTGACGGTCTCCGCGTCCGGCCGCACGACCGCGGCGCCGACCAGCGCCGAGTACGCCAGCTCGGCGAGCTCCAGTCGTAACGCCACCTCGAGGTCCCGCTGGCTCGCGAGCCGGATCCGCACCCCGGCCTGTGGCGCCCCGTGTGCCGGGCTGCCGGCCCGCAACGGTCGCACGGCCATGCTCGTCAGCGGTGCGAAACCGTGTGACAGCAACGGTTTGCTCGACTCCGCGTCCCGGCTCGGCCACGTGAGAAGGCACGCGGAGTCGTGGTCGGGCCGATGCCGCTCCAACACCCGGCACCACTCCCGAAGCAGGGCGTCCATGCCGCCGCCGCCCGCCGCGCCGAGCACCGGGCGCCGCTCCCACAGTTCCAGCGCCGACCACAGCGACGTCGCGGAACCCGGCGCGAACCGCTCCCTGGCGAGCACCCCCGCGACCCGCTCGCCGTCGGGCAGCGCCGCGGTGAGCACGTCGCCGTTCGGCGGCGGCGCGGCGGCCGGCAAGAGCGGGTCAACCCGCTCGAACCGCGCGGTCTGAGCACCCAACAACGCCTCGGCGGGACTCACGGCAGCCCCTCGCAGGCTCCGTGCTTCCGCTCGGGCTCGCGCAATCTCATTGGTTCGCTCCGCAAGCTCCGCTCACTGACTACGCCGGCACCGGAAGATCGCCGTCCCGGGGAAGAGCTCGCCGCGCAGCGGGCTCCACTGGCCCCACTCCTCGGTGAGGTGCTCCGGCCACGTCGGCTCGACGAGGTCGCGCAGCACCAGCCCGGCGCCGGTGAGCGCGCGCACGAAGTCGCCGAGGGTGCGGTGATGCTCCACATAGGTCGCGTGACCCTGTCCGTCGACCTCGACGTACGGCGTGCGGTCGAAGTACGAGCCGGTCACCCGCAACCCGTTCGGGCCGGGATCGTCCGGGAAGATCCACCGCATCGGGTGAGTCACCGCGAACACCCAGTCGCCGCCGGGCCGCAGCACGCGCGCGACCTCGCGGAACGTGCCCGCCAGGTCGGCGACGAACGGCACCGCGCCGAACGCGGAGCACGCGACGTCGAAAGAGCCGGTCGCGAACGGCAGCCGCTCGGCGTTCGCCCGCACCAGCGGCACGTCGATGCCGGTCGCGACGTTGGCCGCGGCCGCGTAGCGCAGCATGCCGGCGGACAGGTCGAACGCCGTCACCCGCGCGCCCTGCTCGGCGAGCCAGCGCGCGCACGGCGCGGAGCCGCAGCCGATCTCGAGGACGTTCTTGCCGGTCACGTCACCGAGCAGGCGCGCGTCCTCCTCGCGCAGTGCCTCCGGGCACCACACGAAGTCGGCCACGCCGAGGAAGTCGCCGTGCTCGACGTGATAGTCGTCGGCGTCCGCGTCCCACCAGGCACTGTTCGCCGCGACGGACTCCGCCGAGGTGGCGGTGCGGCGCTCGCTGCCGACCGTGCCGAGCAGCCGCTCGGCCGTCCGCTGGTTCTGCTGCGCGCCGGAGCCGGCTTCCAGCGTCGACATCCTTGCCCCCCTTGTACGCGAACCCCAGGACCCAGGTTTGCCCGGCCCACGCGCGGCCGCGTAGGATACCTGTGCGCAGTGGTTTCGTGCTGCCGTCTGTTAATCATCTCGGGAAGCAGATCCGGTCGCGCGACGTTGGCGGTGTTGTCTCGTTCGTTCGGGGTCCGTCGGCGAACTATGCCGCCGCGCCACGACAACTGCAAATCCCACCCGCCAACTCTCAACTAATCCGTACCGGAGCCACCTAGCCAATGTCCACCGACACCACCATTGTCCCGGCCGAGACCTCGACGCGGCCGCAGGTCGCTATCAACGACGTCGGGACGGGTGAGGACTTCCTCGCCGCCATCGACAAGACCATCAAGTACTTCAACGATGGTGACATCGTCGAGGGCACCATCGTTAAGGTCGATCGGGACGAGGTCCTGCTCGACATCGGCTACAAGACCGAGGGGGTCATCCCCTCTCGTGAGTTGTCGATCAAGCATGACGTCGACCCGAACGAGGTCGTCAAGGTCGGTGACGAGGTCGAGGCCCTAGTCCTCCAGAAGGAGGACAAGGAAGGCCGGCTGATCCTGTCCAAGAAGCGCGCGCAGTACGAGCGGGCGTGGGGCACGATCGAGGCGCTCAAGGAGAGCGACGAGCCGGTCAAGGGCACGGTCATCGAGGTGGTCAAGGGTGGTCTCATCCTCGACATCGGGCTGCGCGGCTTCCTGCCGGCGTCCCTGGTCGAGATGCGCCGCGTGCGCGACCTCCAGCCCTACGTCGGCCGTGAGCTCGAGGCGAAGATCATCGAGCTGGACAAGAACCGCAACAACGTGGTCCTGTCCCGCCGTGCGTGGCTCGAGCAGACCCAGTCCGAGGTGCGCAGCGAGTTCCTCAACCAGCTGCAGCGCGGCCAGGTCCGCAAGGGTGTCGTCTCCTCGATCGTCAACTTCGGCGCGTTCGTGGACCTCGGCGGCGTCGACGGTCTCGTCCACGTCTCGGAGCTGTCCTGGAAGCACATCGACCACCCGAGCGAGGTTGTCGAGGTCGGCCAGGAGGTCACGGTCGAGGTGCTCGACGTCGACATGGAGCGCGAGCGCGTCTCCCTGTCGCTGAAGGCCACCCAGGAAGACCCGTGGCGTCAGTTCGCCCGCACCCACGCGATCGGCCAGATCGTGCCGGGCAAGGTCACCAAGCTCGTGCCGTTCGGCGCGTTCGTCCGGGTGGACGAGGGCATCGAGGGTCTGGTCCACATCTCCGAGCTGGCCGAGCGCCACGTGGAGATCCCGGAGCAGGTCGTCCAGGTCGGCAACGACGTCATGGTCAAGGTCATCGACATCGACCTCGAGCGTCGTCGGATCTCGCTGTCGCTCAAGCAGGCCAACGAGGGCTTCTCGGCCGACACCGAGTTCGACCCGACGCAGTACGGCATGGCGGCGGAGTACGACAACGAGGGCAACTACATCTACCCAGAAGGCTTCGACCCGGACACGCAGGAGTGGCAGGACGGGTTCGACAAGCAGCGGGAAGAGTGGGAGCGCCAGTACGCCGAGGCTCACACTCGTTACGAGCAGCACATGAAGCAGGTCGTCAAGGCGGCCGAAGCCGAAGCCGCTGCCGAGACCGAGGGTGCTGTCGAGGGCGTCGAAGGCGTCGAGCGCGAGTACTCGTCGGTTGGCGGTGCCGACGCCAAGCAGCCGAAGAGCGGCGGCACGCTGGCGAGCGACGAGCAGCTTGCCGCTCTGCGCGAGAAGCTGTCGGGCGGCGTCTGAGCCTGACCGCGTAAACCGAACACCCGAAGGGCCCCGCCCGGTCACCGACCAGGCGGGGCCCTCCGCATCCCCAGACAACCCGCGTGTCCAACACCCAGAACCCGCGTGTCCAACGTTCAGAACCCGTGAGTTCGACATTCGCGCTGGCCGATCGGCTAGCGCGAATGTTGAACTCACCGGTCACGAGTGTTGAACACGCGGGTCTTGGGTGTTGGACACGCGGGCTACCTTGGGGTGGTGCGGGTCGGAGTTGTCGTCCTGGGGCTGGTGTTCCTGGTGACCGCTGGGTGCACGCGGGCCGCGCCGCCCGCGGCGAGTCCCGCCGTGCCGGTGTTCAGCACCGCGCCGGCCGCGGGCGCCGCGAAGGAGCGGACGGTGCCGAACACCTGCGACGCGGTCGCCACCCTCGAGGACATCAGTCGCATCTTCGCCACCTTCGTCGACGGGCAGACGCTGCCGATCGTGGGCGTCCCACAGGACAACATCGGCCGCATCGCCCGCCTCGACTGCTACTACGGCCTGCCACCGGGCGGCGCGGTCACCGCGGCGAAGGTGTGGATCGGGCTCGCGGGGTACGTCAACGCGGAGTCTGCCCGCAAACGCATGACCAACACCGTCGCCGACGAACGCGCGGCCGGCGCCACCGTCAGCGACGTGCCGGTCGGCCAGGACCGCGGCGTGCTCCTCAAGAGCGACAAGTGGATGCTGGTCGCCACTCGAGGCCAGATCACGGTCGTCGTGCAGGTCGTCGCCGGGCTGGTGCGCGACGACCACGCGGGCGCGCTCCTCGGCCAGCTCGCGAACTTCGCACTTATGAGTAGGTGACCACCGGGGCCCATGCCCGCTCGGCGGCCGCCGCCGCGGCTCTTCTGCGCAGACCAACGAGGCTGTGCTTCGCCGGCACCAGAACGGTCGTCCACCAGGTTCTGCGGTACTCGAACAACGCGGTGGCGACGGGTTGGTGCTTGAGGCAGTGCACGAGTCCGGGCGCGCCGAGGCGATGCCTCCCGGGCTGCCTGCGTCCACGCATCAGGGTCCTCCATGTGGGTGACAATCTGGCGGCTACCGTAGGCGATCACCCGAGCGAACCCCGGCAACCGGCACGCCGCACGGAATAACGTTTCCGCTACGAACCCGGCGTGTCCGCGCCGGTCAGGGGACTGCCAGAATTGCCAGCATGTTGCGCGTAGGCCTCACCGGCGGGATCGGGTCCGGCAAGTCCACAGTGGCCGGACGGCAACATGCTGGCAATTCT
>Ga0193716_1000926_pt1 | contig 17435 bp, 13 predicted proteins | sample U2c1metaG_FD_145901 | JGI IMG/M metagenome (GOLD analysis project Ga0193716, IMG submission 145901) | Soil microbial communities from a riparian zone of the East river system, Colorado, United States - U2c1 | ecosystem: Environmental > Terrestrial > Soil > Riparian zone | place: USA: East River...
TCTCGATGGCGGTCGCGGACGTCGGCTACATCGCTCGCCTCACCGAGCTTCTCGAGTGCGTACTGACGCACTGTCTCTAGCAGTCGGTAGCGGGTCCCGTGTGGGTCGTCTTCGGCGACGACAAGCGACTTGTCGACGAGCAGCGTGAGTTGGTCCAGCACCTGATAGCGCTCCGATGTGTCAGCATCTGCGACCGCATGCGCGGCGTCGAGGTCGAACCCGCCGACGAAGACGGCCAACCGCCGGAACATGATTCGCTCCGAGTCGGACAGCAACGCATGTGACCAGTCGACCGACGCCCGCAGGGTCTGTTGACGACGTACCACGGTGCGCGCACCGCCGGTCAGCAGCCGGAAGCGGTCGTGAAGGCTCTCGACGATGTCGTTCACGGACAACGCGCGGATGCGCGCCGCCGCGAGCTCGATGGCCAGCGGCAGGCCGTCGAGGCGTCGACAGATCTCGGTGACGGCTTCGATGTTGTCGCTTCCGACTTTGAACCCAGGCCTGGCTCGGCGGGCACGGTCGGCGAACAGTTCGATGGCCTCGTCGGCCAGGGCGAGTGACGGCACCCCCCACGTCACCTCGCCTGCCACACCGAGGGGTTCGCGGCTCGTCGTCAATAGCGTCAAACCCTGGCAACTACCAAGTAATTCGGAGACCACGCCGGCGCTTGCTCCGATCAGATGTTCGCAATTGTCGAGCACCATGAAGAGTTCGCGATTACCCAGAAACTGTGCAAGCGTGTCCATCGTCGGGTGTCCGGGCTGATCCGTCAGACCCAGCGCACGCGCCACGGTCGTCGGCACCAATTCGGGCACCGAGATTGGGGCCAAGTCGACGTACCATGCGCCATCGGGAAAGTCGCTCGCCAGCTCGGTGGCCAGCTGAACGGCCAGCCGGGTCTTGCCCGTGCCGCCCACGCCGGCCAACGTGACGAGCCGGTTGGTGGTCAGCAATTGCCGGACCTCGGCGAGCTCCTTCTGGCGTCCGACGAACCTGGTGAGCTGGGCGGGAAAATTGTGACTGGCAACCACATTGATGGTGCGCAGTGGCGGAAAGTCGTTGGTTAGGTCCGGGTGACACAGCTGGATGACGCGTTCGGGGCGGGGTAGGTCCCGCAGCGGATGGGTGCCCAGGTCGGTCAGGGTGACGTCGGGGTGGAGCTGGTCGACGATGAGTGGCTCGACGGCGCCAGAGAGCACCGTCTGGCCGCCATGGGCCAGATCGCGTAGGCGTGCGGTTCGGTTGATGGTCGGACCGATGTAGTTGCCCTCGTCACGGAGCCTGATCTCGCCGGTGTGCAGTCCGATGCGCAGCTTGATTGGGGCCAATGGGGCGCGTTGCAGCTCGAGCGCGCAGGCAACTGCGTCGGAGGCGCGGGCGAACGCGATGACGAAGCTGTCGCCCTCGCCCTGCTCGACGGGGCGTACCCCGCCGTGGGCGGCCACCGCTTCGGACAGGGTCTCATCGAGCCGGGCGACGGCGTCGGTCATGACGTCGGGCTGGGTCTCCCACAGCCGCGTCGAGCCCTCGACGTCGGCCAGCAACAAGGTCACCGTCCCCGTCGGCAAGTCGCTCACGGCCCCACCCCAGTTCAGCGACGGCGCATCGGCCGCTGCATCAATCTCGATCATGGTAGCCAGGGTGCGGCTTCGCCGAGCGCACTTCATCAGCCAGATGGCCGATGAATTGGATGCTCCATGACCTGCTCGTATAGGCCATCGCAGCGCGGCAAATTGGGCCACGTGGCCGATGGTCTGGCGGTGGATTCGCCGGATAGTCGGATCCATGACCACGTCCACGCAGCGCCCGAGCATCTTCGATGCCACCCTGCCCACTGTCGACTACGGCGACGGACGGGACCCCGACGAGGCCCACCGGGCGATCCGGGTCGCGCGCCGGCATGCGTCGATCGCGTTCGGTCCCTACGGTCCCGAGCTCCTCGACTACGAACTGGTGCGCACGATGCTGCGGGATTCCCGATTCGTGATGCCGAGAGGCATCGGGCTGGTGGTCCAGGGCATCACCTCGGGCCCGGTGTGGGATCGAGTCGGAAAACTGCTCGTCAGCCTGAACGGAGCCGAACACCACCGCCTCCGACGGTTGGTGGCAAGGGCCTTCGCCCCGCGCGCAGCGGGCCGGATGCGTGCCGCATGCGTCGACGTCATCAACGAACTCGTCGATCCCGTTGCCGTGGTCGGCCACTGCGACTTCGTCGACGACGTCTCCAACCACTATCCGATTCCGATCATCTGCGCCATGCTCGGTGCGCCGCGCGAGGATTGGCAGCTCTTCTCCGAGTGGGCGGCCGACATCAGCAAGGCCTTCGGCGGCACCGTCACCGAACACGAGCCCGCGATCCTTCGGTCGTGGGACGCGCTCGACGGTTACCTCGAGGCGTTGATCGAGCGCCGCAGGCACTCGCTGGCCGACGACCTGATCTCCGACCTCATCCGCGTCGAAGACGATGGCGAGCAGCTCACCCATGACGAGATGCGCAATCTCGCCCTTATCCTGCTCAACGCAGGAACCGACACGACGCGCAATCAGTTGGCCGCCGCCGTGCAGGTGTTCGCCGACCATCCGGACCAGTGGGCGCTGCTGGTCGCGCGGCCCGAGCTCGCGCATGCCGCAGTCGAGGAGGTCATGCGGCACTCGCCGGTCGTCTTCAACGCGGTGCGGCAGGCGACGGAGGACATCGAGCTGGGTCCGGTGCTCATTCCCGCGGGGGCGTTCGTCATGGCAAGCACGGCGGGCGCCAGCCGTGACCCGGCGGTGTACGACGAGCCGGAACGCCTCGACATCACACGTCACGATCCACCTGCCATGCTCACGTTCGGTGGGGGAGTGCACTACTGCCTTGGTGCGCACCTGGCCAGAGTCGAATTGGCCGAGGCCTTGACGGTGCTGGCGCGGCGCATGCCCAACCTGCGTCGGACCGGTCCGGCCCCGTGGAAGTCGATCTTCGAGATATCAGGCCCGACAACACTTCCCATTGCCTTCGACGCGGGACACTGACGCTAGGTGCCGCCGGCGTCCCAGGTGTCCTTGACCCGCTGCAGGCCGTCGGGGGTGAGCCTGCCGAACAACCGCAGCCGCGCCATGCCGCCGTCGGGGTGAACGTCGAGCCGGGCCTCGGTGACGGGCCGATCGTCGTCGATCAGGAAGCGGTGCCTGGTGTCGGGCTGCAACTCCGTGGTCGGCAACAGCTCGAACCAGTCGCCCGAGCCGTCGCGCCCGGTCAGGCGGGCCCAGCCCGGCGCGTTGCCGATGAAGTAGGACGTGTCGAACTCCGCCGCGGTCACAACGCCCTGGCTCGCCAAATGCACCTGCACCCAGTCGTTTCCGGCGTCGCGCCGCCGTGACGTCTCCCAACCCTCGCCCATGGTGCGAGCCACGCCGGGCAGTAGCAGGTTGTTCGGTGAGCCGTAGAACATGTTGGAGCAGGCCGTGATCCGGCCACCGCTCTCCAGCGCGGCCAGATCGAGCGGCAGCCCGTCGACGAACCGCGGGTCAAGCAGGGCCTCTCCGTGCACCCGGAACCGCGCGATCCCACCGTCGGGGTACATCGACAGCCGGACGTGCGACCAACGCCGCCCGGAGTCCACCTGGAACGGATTGCGGGTGTCGCCGTCGACCGAGCTGCGCTCGACGATCGTCGTCCACTGGGCCTTCTCCACCAGCTCGTCGGCCGACGGATGGCCGGGCACGTAGGCGGCCTCGACCGAGATCTGCGGGGGGTAATTGCCGGTGAACCAGGCGGTGTCGACCACGACGCCCCGCACGATGCCCGGCACGCCGAGCCGCACGATCGCCGAGTCGCGGGAGTCGACGGTGGCTCCGCGGCGCCGCCTGGTCTCCCAGCCGTCGTACACCTGGCCCTTGTGCCCGAAGGTCGCCGGCCGGAATTCGGCCGGCGCAGGCTTGATCAGGTTCTCCTTCTCGGCGAACAGCTCGTCGTTGGCCCACAACACAGCCCCACCGGCGGGGCGGGCGGCCAGATCGGGCAGCGACAGGAAGTGCGGATGCGCGGAAGGGGTGGTGCTCACTCAGATGAGCCTAAGTGAGCGGGGTGGGCTCACCAGTTGTGGTAGCCGCCTTCGGGTCCCAGCATGCGCTCCAGGCGCGTCCGGTTGATCTTGGCCAGCTCGTTGCGGAGCACCTTGCGCTCGGTCTCGACGTCGTTGTGCATGCGGTCGGTCACCGTGCCAAGCACGTCGGATGCGCACAGGCCGCCGACGTACATGACAAACCCGAACCCGAACTTGTTCGCGTACTGCCCGGCGGCCTCGGCCAGGCCGGCCATCACCTCGGCGTCGTCGTCCCAGATCGCGCACTGCTCGGCCTGCGACTTCGCGCTGCGGGGCCGACGGCCGACGTCCGGACAGGCATCGAGGATCTGGTCGACCGTGGCCTCGGACAGCGCGAAGAGCATGAAGTCGGCGCGACGGAACAGCGCGTCGTGATCGTCATAGGCTCGGCCGCGCGCTAGATCGCGGGCCAGCGCCAGACTGTTGCAGCACTCGTAGAGCGCGTACACGGCCTTGCGTTCCGGCAGCGCGTTGAACGCGTCGAGCCCGATCCCCTGATGCAAGAGCACATCGCCATGATCGAAGGCCGAAGACACGTGCGGGTTACCACGTGTTACGGCAGCAATAAATCAGTGATCGGTGGTCTTGAACCGCTCGATCGACCGCAGCACCTCGGCCTCTGCCTCCGCGCGGCCCGTCCAGTCGGCGGCCTTCACGAACTTGTTCGGCTCGAGGTCCTTGTAGTGCACGAAGAAGTGTTTGATCACCTCGAGCTCGAACGACGGCACGTCGGCGAGCTCGTTGATGTGATCCCAGCGCACGTCGCCTGCGGGCACGCAGAGCACCTTGTCGTCGCCGCCCGCCTCGTCGGTCATCTGGAACATCGCCACGGGTCGCGCCTCCACGATGGCGCCGGGGAACACCGACTCCGGCAGCAGGACCAGCGCGTCCAACGGGTCGCCGTCCTCGCCGAGGGTGTTCTCGATGAACCCGTAGTCGGCGGGATAGCCCATGGATGTGTAGAGGTAGCGGTCGAGCTTGACCCGGCCGGTCTCGTGATCCACCTCGTACTTGTTGCGCGAACCCTTAGGGATCTCGATGACGACGTCGAACTCCACCGCCGCGGCTCCTTCGCATGTATTGGGGGTCGTCGGGTGACGACGCGGGCCCAGCCTAGACGAGCGATATCCTGCACTACACGGGTTGCTCGGCAGCCCTCCAATCCCAGGAGACTCATGCGGCCCGCTCGATGGCGTCGATCCACTCATGTGGTGATCGGCGTGGCGGTGCTGCTCGTCGCCGCAGCGGTGGTCGCCGTGGCCGCCGTCATCACCTCGGGTGGCCACTCCACCAGCGAGGCCAAGACCGTCAAACCGCAGCCAACGCCCGCACTCGCCGCGCCGGGCGTCACCGCCCTCGCGGACACCGCGCCCAAGCCCACGACGGACAAGCTCACCGCGGCCCTTGCCCCGTTCGTCGCCGACCCGAACCTCGGCGCCTTCACCGGCCGCGTCACCGATGCGATGACCGGGGCGCAACTGTGGGCTCAGGGCGCGAGCATCCCGATGCAGCCTGCGTCGGTCAACAAGCTGCTCACCACCGCCGCAGCGCTGCTGACCCTCGACCGCGATGCGCGACTAACCACCACGGTGCTCACCGACCCGGACACCCCCGGGCTGATCATCCTCAAGGGTGGCGGGGACCCGACGTTGTCGGCGGCGGCACCCTCAACGCCGACGTGGTACCGCGACGCAGCACGGATCAGTGACCTGGCCGAGCAGGTGCGCCGCGCGGGGGTCGCCGTAACCGCCGTTCAGGTCGACGCCACCGCCTTCAGCGGGCCGACGATGGCGCCAGGGTGGGATCCGCTGGACATCCTGAACGGTGACATCGCCCCCATGGAGGCGGTGATGCTCGACGGCGGCCGAACCCAGCCCGTCAGCGTGGACTCCCGGCGGTCGGCCACCCCGGCACTCGATGCGGGCCGCGCCCTTGCCGCGTCGTTCGGCGTCGATGCCGCGGCCGTCACCTTCGTGACCGGACCGGTGGCAGGCGCGAAGACGATCGCGACGGTGCAGTCTCCCCCGCTGATGGAACGGCTGCGCGAGATGATGAACGCCTCGGACAACGTGATGGCCGAATCGATCGGCAGGGAGGTCGCCGCGGCCAAGAGCCGTCCGCAGAGCTTCACTGGCGGCGTGCAGGCCGTGCTCGGTCAACTCGACGGTGCCGGGATCGATACCACCGGAGCGGCACTGGTCGACTCCAGCGGGCTGTCGATCGACGACAGGCTGACCGCGGAGACGCTCGACGAGGTGGTCGGAGCCGCCGCGGGCGACAAGACGCCCGCATTGCGCCCGCTGCTGGACCTGCTGCCGATCGCCGGGGGCAGCGGCACGCTGTCGAACCGCTACCTCGACACCGACCCCGGCCGCGCTGCCGCCGGCTTCCTTCGGGCCAAGACCGGCTCGCTGACCGGAACCAACACGCTGGCGGGCATCGTCACCGATGCCAGCGGCCGCGTCCTGACGTTCGCGATGATGTCCAACAATGCCGGGCCCACCGGCCGCACCGCGATCGACGCGCTCGCCGCGACCCTGCGCTCCTGCGGATGCGGCTCGTGAGCCCGGCCGAGACCCCCACCGTCGGGCGCACCGTCGACTGGGGCTTCGCTGCATCCGTCGGCACCAAGCTGGTCCGGCCCGCACCACCGGTCACCGACTACACCCGCCAACAGGCCATCGAGCAACTGACGGAATCCTCTCGCAGGGCCGAACTTCCGGTGCGCGACGTCACCGGGCTCAACGAGGGTGCCGCCGTGGCGGAGGCCCGCATCATCGACCGAGGCGAATGGGTCCGCGCGGCAACGGAATCGATGCGCGTGATGACCGGTGGTGAAGGCAAGTCCAGCGGCTTCATCACCGGCCGCGTCACCGGCGCGCAGACGGGTGCGGTACTCGCCTTCATCTCGTCGGGCATCCTGGGTCAGTACGATCCGTTCGCTTCGAACGGCGGCGAGCTACTTCTGGTGTACCCCAACGTGATCGCCGTCGAGCGCCAACTGCGTGTCTCGCCTGCCGACTTCCGCCTGTGGGTCTGCCTGCACGAGGTCACCCACCGGGTCCAGTTCAAGGCCAACCCGTGGCTGGCCGAACACATGGCCCGATGCCTTGCCGTGCTCACCGACGACGGAGACCAGGACCCGGCCCAGGTCGTCGACCGGCTGTTCGCGTTGGTCCGCAGCCGTCGCAACGGCACCGAGAACGATCCGCCCGAGCCGAATTCCGAAGGTGTGCTTGGCATTCTGCGAGCCATCCAGTCGGAGCCCCAGCGCAAGGCGCTCGACCAGTTGTTGGTGCTTGGCACGCTCCTCGAGGGGCACGCCGACCACGTGATGGACGCCGTCGGGCCCGCAGTGGTGCCGTCGGTAACCACCATCCGGCGCCGGTTCAACGAACGCCGCGAACACAAGCAGCCGCCGCTGCAACGAGTCCTGCGGACGCTGCTCGGCTTCGACGCCAAGCTCAGCCAGTACACCCGCGGCAAGGCCTTCGTCGACCACGTCGTGGCAGACGTCGGCATGGCACGGTTCAACGCCGTGTGGTCGAGCCCCGAAACCTTGCCGCTGCCAAGCGAAATCGACGAACCGCAACGATGGATCGACAGGGTTCTGTAGCGACGCTGCGCAGGGCGGTCGCCGCGCTCGCCCGCGCTCACCTCCCCGACGAAGGGCGGTGGTGCGTCGCGCTGTCGGGGGGTGCGGACTCCCTTGCCTTGACCGCCGTCGCCGCGGGGCTTCGGCCCACCACGGCGTTGATCGTCGACCACGGGCTGCAGGCCGGATCGCCCGACGTCGCAGCCACCGCCCGCGAGCAGGCGTTGAGCATGGGTTGCGTTGACGCCCAAGTGCTTTGCGTGAACGTCGGCTCGGCGGGCGGCCCCGAGTCCGCCGCCAGGATGGCCCGCTACGCGGCCCTCGACGCTGCCCGCGGCGGCGCGCCGGTGCTGCTCGCGCACACGCTGGACGACCAGGCCGAGACGGTGCTGCTCGGCCTTGGCCGCGGCTCGGGAGCCAGGTCGATCGCCGGGATGCGGCCATGGGATCCGCCGTGGTTCCGGCCCCTCCTCGGCGTGCGACGCGCACTCACGCACACCGCATGCGCGGAACTGGGGGTCACGCCGTGGCACGACCCCCACAACGTCGACCCCCGGTTCACCCGCGCACGGCTGCGCGCCGAGGTGCTGCCGCTGCTGGAGGACGTGCTCGGCGGCGGGGTGGCCGAAGCGCTGGCCCGCACGGCCACCGCGTTGCGCGAGGACAACGACGCCCTCGACGAGCAGGCGGCACACGCAACGGCGGCAACGAACCTCGAGGATGGGCCATCGGCGGCGCGGCTTGCCGACCTGCCCGCGGCCGTCCGGCGCCGGGTGATCAGGGCCTGGCTGCTGACCAGTGGCGCGAGCGACCTCACCGACGTCCAGATCCGCGGCGTCGACCGCCTCGTCACCGATTGGCGCGGGCAGGGCGGCGTCGCGGTCGGCTCCCGGCTGCGCCACGAGCGGTTGTTCGCGGGCCGTCGTGACGGGGTGTTGATCACCTACCGCGAGCAGGTCTGAGCCTGCCGGTTCACACGCCGTATTGGTCGCGGACACGCTGACGTGGCACGCTGTTGCCGTGCCCGCAGATCCTGCCGCCGAGTTGTACCCCGGTGACATCAAATCGGTGCTGCTCTCCGAGGACCAGATCCAGGCCCGGGTCGCCGAACTGGGCGCGGAGCTCGCAGAGAGCTACCGGGACGCCGTTTCCGAGAATGGCCAGGACCTGCTGCTGGTGACGGTGCTCAAGGGCGCGGTCATGTTCGTCACCGACCTGGCCCGCGCCATTGCGTTGCCCACCCAGTTGGAGTTCATGGCCGTCAGCTCGTACGGATCGTCGACGTCGTCATCGGGTGTGGTGCGCATCCTCAAGGACCTCGACCGCGACATCAACGACCGCGACGTGCTCATCGTCGAGGACATCGTGGACTCCGGTCTGACCCTGAAGTGGCTGCTCCGCAACCTCGCCACGCGCCATCCGCGGTCGCTGCAGGTGTGCACCCTGCTTCGCAAGCCCGAAGCCATCCGCGTGGACCTCGACATCACCTACATCGGGTTCGACATCCCCAACGAGTTCGTCGTCGGTTACGGCCTCGACTATGCCGAGCGCTACCGCGACCTGCCCTACATCGGCACACTCGACCCAAAGGTCTACGAAGCCGAGATCTAGGCGCAAGATGAGGGAATGACCCGGCCAGCGCTGCGCATCTGCCCGTTCTGTGAAGCCACCTGTGGACTGACCCTCGAGATCGACGACGAAGCCGCGCGGGTGACCGCGGCACGCGGCGACCGCGATGACGTCTTCAGCGCCGGCTTCATCTGCCCGAAGGGGGCCAGCTTCGGCGAACTCGACGGCGACCCCGACCGGCTGACCGGCCCACTGGTCCGTCGTGACGGCGAGCTCGTCGAAGTCAGCTGGGACGAGGCGTTCGAGGCCGCGGCCCGTGGCCTTTCCGCCGTGGTCGGCGAGAGCGGTGGGGAGTCGGTGGCGGTCTACTTCGGCAACCCGAACGCGCACACCATCGCCGGGTCGTTGTACGTGCCGCTGATCATCCGCGGGCTCGGTACCCATCAGGTCTACTCGGCGAGCACGCTCGATCAGATGCCCAAGCACGTCTCGCTCGGCTACATGTTCGGCAATCCGGTCGCGTTCACCGTTCCCGATCTCGACCGCACCGACCACCTCGTCGTGATCGGGGCGAATCCGTTGGTGTCCAACGGAAGTCTGGCCACTGCCGCCGACTTCGGTGGCAAGCTCAAGGCGCTGCGCAAGCGCGGTGGCCGGCTGGTGGTGATCGATCCGGCCCGCACCCGTACGGCAGCGATGGCCGATCGGCACATCGCGCCGCGCCCTGGTACGGATGCCGCCCTGCTCTTCGCCGTGGTGCACGCCCTCTTCGACGAGGGGCTTGTCGATCTTGGCGACCTGGCAGAGCACGTCACCGGCGTCGACGACGTCCGTGCACTGGCCGCCGGCTTCGCGCCAGAGGACGTCGCCGCTCACTGCGGGGTGTCGGCAGACGACATCCGGACCATCGCGCGCGAGATCGCCGCGGCACCCTCGGCCGCCGTGTACGGCCGGATGGGAACGTCCACAGTCGAATTCGGCACCGTCGGCAGCTGGCTGGTCGACGTCATCAACGTCCTCACCGGCAATCTAGACCGGCCGGGCGGTGCGATGTTCGCGCAGTCACCGGTGGGGCCTGCCGCACGTCCGCCGAAGCCGGGCAGGGGATTCCGCACCGGACGATGGCACAGCCGGGTGTCCAGATACCCCGAGGCGCTGTCCGAACTTCCTGCCGCTGCGCTGCCCGAGGAGATCGATACCGAGGGCGAAGGCCAGGTCAAGGCCGTGATCACCGTCGCGGGCAACCCCGTGTTGTCTGCCCCCGACGGTGACCGGCTCAGCCGCGCCCTGGCCGGGGTCGGCTTCATGCTCAGCATCGACCCCTATCTCAACGAGACCACCCGGCATGCCGACGTCATCCTTCCGCCGCCACCGCCCTCACGCAGCGCCCACTTCGACGTCGCGCTGAGTAATCTGTCGGTGCGGAACAACGCGCGGTACTCGCTACCGGTGCTGCCTCTCGACGCCGGTCGCCCCGACGAGCCGGAGATCCTCTCCCGCATCGCGCTGATCCTCTACGGGCTTGGACCGTTCAGTGATCCTGCGCTCGTCGACGAGCAGGTGATCGCGGCGACGTTGGCCAAGGAGACCGCCGATCCCGATTCGCCGGTGGCGGGCCGCGCGGTGGACGAGTTGACGGCCATGCTGCCGCAGGGGCGGGGTTACGAACGCCGGCTGGACATGATGCTGCGGCTGGGGCCGTACGGCGACGCCTTCGGCGCGAAACCCGATGACCTGGACCTGGATCGGCTCAAGGACGCCCCGCACGGCATCGACTTCGGCCCGTTGCGGCCGCGGCTGACCGAGGTGTTGCGGACGCCTTCCGGCAAGGTCGAACTCGCCCCAGAGCCGTTGGTGGCCGACGTGGGGAGGTTGCACGCCTCGCTCGATCGTGACGCCGACGACTTCGTTCTGATCGGCCGCCGTCACCTACGGTCCAACAACAGCTGGATGCACAACCTGCCTGCCCTCGCCGGCGGCACGAACCGCTGCACGCTGCGGATCCATCCGGACGACGCGGCCGCGCTCGGCGTCACGGACAGGGCGCGCATCAAGGGGCCAGGAGGTGAGCTGGAGGCACCCGTCGAGATCACCGGCGACATCCGGCGCGGAGTCGTCTCGCTGCCGCACGGCTGGGGGCACGATCGCGGCGGCACCAGGCAGACGGTGGCCGAGGGTCAACCGGGCGTGAACGTCAACCAGCTCAACGACGGGACGTCGCTGGACCCGCTGTCGGGAACCGCGGTGTTGAACGGGATCCCGGTACAGATCAGTCCGGTTTAGCTGAGCTCCCAGACCACCGTCACCGAGAAGCCGACGGTCTGCTGACCCGGCTCGATCGGCACGGCCGCCTCGGACATGGCGTCGAACTTGGGCATCGGCGTCGGGGGCGGGATGGCGGCACCCGCCTCGGTAATCGAGATGACCTTGCCCAGCTCCAGTCCGGACAACTGCGCGTACTGCTGGGCGCGATCCTTGGCATCGTTGAAGGCATGCGCACGAGCGTCCTTCACCAACTGCGAGTCGTCCTCGATGGAGAGGTTCACCGAATTGATCCTGGTGGCGTTGCCGCCCGCGGTCTGAATCGCCGTGATCACGCCGGAGGCGGCGTCGAACTTGCGGACCTTCACCTCGATCGAGTTGCTTGCCCGGTATGCGGTGATGACGGAGTTGTCCCCGTACTGCGGCTGCAGGTTGACCCCGGTGGTGCCGATGTCCTTGGCGTCGATGCCCTGGTTCTTCACCGCGTCGAGCACGGCCGTCATGCGGTCGTTGCTCTGGTTCAGCGCGGCCGTGGCGTCGGGTGCGATGGTCTCGATCGCGGCGTCGATGGTGACGGTGTCGGGCGTCCCCTCCACCTTGCCCGAGCCCACCACGGTGACCTGCCGGACGTGGGAGTCGGGGCCGCTCGCGGCCGGTGGTCCCGACGACGAATCGCACGCCGAAAGCCCTACCATCGCCAGCCCCGCCACGGCGAGCACGAGCAGTCGGGTGGGCGTCTTCGTCCGTACGGCGATCTGCATACAGGCACCCTACAGATTCGGCTCGACCAGAATCTTGCAATGCCGGTCGGGGTCGGACAGCTCGTCGAACGCCTCGCCGACCGCGTCCAGACCCACTTCGCCGGTGATCATCGGGGCCACGTCCACCTCGCCCTCGGCGATCGACCGCAGCGAGTTCGCGAACTCGGCGGGGTCATAGCCGAACACGAACTGCACGTTGATCTCCTTGGCGATCCCGAAGAACGGATGCACCGCGTCGGGCTGCATGCAGACCCCCGCGACGACGAGCCGGGTTCGGCTCGGCGCCCTGCGCAGGACGTCGTCGATGACGCCGGGTGCACCGACCGCCTCGAAGACGACGGCGGGCGAGGTCGAGTCGAACGGTGAGCCATCGGCCGGGTCGACGGTGCGGTGCGCCCCGACGGCCAACGCCAGCTCTCGACGCTTCGCCGAGAAGTCCGACGCCACAATCGTTTCCACACCGCGAGCCTTCAGTGCGGCGATGATCGCGATCCCGATCGGTCCACACCCGATGACCAACGCCGCTTCGCCGCGGGTGATGTCGGACTTGTTGACCGCGTGCAGGCCGACCGCCATGGGTTCGGTGAGCGCGGCGTGCCGGGCGTCGAGCCCGTTGGGCACCGACAGCAGCAGCGGCGCAGACAACACCATCCGTTCGGCGTAACCACCGAGCGTGGTGTTGCTGTAGACGATCATCTCCACGCCTGCCTGCGACAGCAGCACCGGCACCGACGTGACCAGGGTGCCCGCCGGTGGCGCCTCGGTGCCAGGCCCGGCGTCGACTATCTCGGCGCTGAACTCGTGGCCCATGAACACGTCGGCCCCGAGGTCCACCGACACACCCACTCCCGCTGGCAGGCCCTCCAGCTGGGCGCTCGCCGCGAGCACGTCGTCCCCGTGCTTGGCGAAGTGCAGGTCCGACCCACAGATCCCGCACGCCTTGATGTCGACCAGCACCTGCCCAGGCCCAGGGACGGGCTCGGGCAGGTCGTCGCGGTAGACCATGCGTCCGCCCCGCAGCACCGAGCCGCGCATCAGGTGCGCTCCGCCGGTTGAGCAGCGGCCGTCTGTTCGTCGACGTGTTCGGTGATCGCATTGACGATCGCCTGGCCGGCCCGGCCGAACAGCTGATCCCGGATGCCCTTGGCCCATTCGTGCGACTCTTGGGGCGCGCCGAGCTGACCCTTGAAGTGCGGCATCACTTCTCGCGCGAACAGCTCGTAGGAGTGGAAGGTGGCAGCGGGCGACGCCCAGTCGTGGCCGAGCAGCAGGAAGGTCCCGAACCCGCCGGATCTGTCCAGCAGATCTTGAATGTAGGTCACCGCTTCGGCAGGCGTGCCGATGCAGCAATTGCCCTTGCTCGCATAGTCTTCGACGAACTCCCTGGGCGTCTGGCCGCCTTCGACCTCGTTGTTGAGCGGTACGAAGCCTGCGGCACCGAAGTACTCCGCGAAGTCCTGCAGTCCGTACGTGCAGTCGTCGATCGCCTGGTCCTTGGTATCGGCCAGGTGGACGATGCCGAGCACCCGCCAGTCCTTGCGGTCGGGCGCGTCGCGGCCCGACTTGGCGGCCTGGTCGCCGACGACGTCCCAGGTGGTCTCCAGCGCGGCGAAACCGCCGGGCACCGACATCGACAGCGAAAGCAGCGAGGTGCCGAGCGACCCGGCCAGCCGGGGGCCTGACGGGGAAATCATTGCTGCGCACGCGATTTCAGGGTACGGCCAGGTGTAGGGTCGCATGTGCAGGGCGGCGTCGCGCAGCGTGAACCAATCCGTCTCCCTGCTGATCCGCTCGCCGGGGCCCGCGCGGAAGAGCGCAAGGATCGCCTCGAGCGACTCCTGCATCATCGGCCGTTGGTTCACCGGGTCGATGCCCATCATGTAGGCATCCGACGGCAGCGCCCCAGGGCCGGTGCCGAAGATCACCCGCCCGCGGGTGAGGTGGTCGAGCAGCACCCACCGGTCGGCCACCATCAACGGGTGGTGGTAGGGCAGCGACACCACGCCGGTGCCGAAGCGGATGTGCTTGGTGCGCTCGGCGGCCGCCGCGATGAACACCTCTGGGCAGGCGATCAACTCGTAACCACCAGAATGGTGCTCGCCGAACCAGGCCTCGTCGAACCCGAGGCGGTCCAGCGCCTCGACCCGTTCCATGTCGTATTGCAGTGCGTTGGTGGGGGATTGACCGACCGGATGGAACGGCGTGATGAACACCCCGAAGTCGAGTGGCTTGCTCACTTCGATTCCAACCCGGCCAGGAACTCCAGCAGTGCCGCGTTGACCTCGTCCGGCCGTTCCTGCTGAAGCCAGTGGCCTGCGCCTTCGATGAGCATTTCGCGGTACGGACCGGACACGACGTCGGTCACCCGGTCGCGCGGCATCATCGCGAGCACCGGGTCCGCGGTGCCGCCGATGAACAGCGTGGGCACCGAGATGGTGGACGCAGGCGTGTTCTCGGTCAGCTCCCAGTTGCGGTCGAAGTTGCGATACCAATTCAGCGGCCCGGTGAAGCCGGTGCGGGTGAACTCGGCGACGTAGTGGTCGATTTCGTCCTGGCTGATCCAATCCGGCTGACCGACGGGCTCCGGCAGTCGGTCGATGAAGCCTTCTGGGCCCGGTGCGAACATGCGCGTCGCGACGGCCGGGTCGTCATTCGGCCCCAGGCCGCCCATCATCCGGCGCATCGTTCTGGCCGGATCGCCACCGAGTTCCGCATCGGCGACGCCAGGTTCCTGGAAGTAGAGGATGTAGAAGAAGTTCTCGCCGAAGGCGCCGCGCCAAATCTGCGTCGGCGGCGCAGGCGGTCTTGGGGTCGGTGGGACGCTCAGCGCGACGACGCCGGATACCCGGTCCGGGTGGAACAGCGGAAAGTTGGTCACGACGGGTGAGCCCCAGTCGTGCCCGATCACCACGGCCTTATCAGCGCCCACGTCGTCCAGCAAGCCGACGATGTCACCCGTCAGCGCCACGATGTCGTAGTCGTCGACCGAATCCGGCTTGGTCGAGCCGCCGTAACCGCGCTGATCGGGGGCCAGCACGTGGTAGCCGGCATCGGCAAGGACCGGTATCTGGTGTCGCCAGGAGTAGGCCAGCTCCGGGAAGCCGTGTGCCAACACCACGACGGGTGCCCCGCGGTCGCCGGCCTCGGTCACCCGCAACTGCACGCCATTGGTGTTGACTAACCGCTCGGTGGATGTGATCACCATCTCAGTCTGCACGGCTTCGCCCTCGGCTCAATAAGCCGTCGGGAACTGTGCGACGTTGGTGTAGCGGTAGCCTGAACTGACCCAGCTGTGCGTATCGGAAGGACCTGGCCCTCGACGGCCGATGCTCGATGAACCGAAAAAATGTCATCCGTACCCTGACCGCGGTCACGGTGGTCCTGCTCCTGGGTTGGTTTTTCCTCTACTTCAGCGACGACACCCGCAACTACACGCCCGTCGACACCTCGGTGGCGATGAGCCAGATCAGCGCCGACAACGTCAAGACCGCGCAGATCGACGACAGCGAACAGCAGCTTCGCCTCGACCTCAAGAGCGGTAACGGCGACACCGAGGGCAAGACGCAGCTCCTCACCAAGTACCCGACGGGCTACGGGGTGGATCTGTTCAACGCGCTCAGCGCCAAGAACGTCAAGACCAACACCGTGGTGAAGCAGGACAGCGTCTTCACGTCGCTGCTGTTCTATCTCCTGCCTCTGCTGCTGCTCGTCGGGCTGTTCGTGATGTTCTCCCGCATGCAGTCCGGCGGCCGGATGGGCTTCGGCTTCGGCAAGTCGAAGGCCAAGCAGCTCGGCAAGGACATGCCCAGCACCACGTTCGCCGACGTCGCAGGCGTCGACGAGGCGGTCGAGGAGCTCTACGAGATCAAGGACTTCCTACAGAACCCGTCGCGGTACCAGGCGTTGGGCGCCAAGATCCCCAAGGGCGTGCTGCTCTACGGCCCGCCAGGCACCGGCAAGACGCTGTTGGCGCGCGCCGTGGCCGGTGAGGCCGGCGTGCCGTTCTTCACCATCTCGGGTTCGGACTTCGTCGAGATGTTCGTCGGCGTCGGCGCGTCTCGTGTCCGCGACATGTTCGAACAGGCCAAGCAGAACAGTCCCTGCATCATCTTCGTCGACGAGATCGACGCCGTCGGCCGCCAACGCGGCGCAGGCCTCGGCGGTGGACACGACGAACGCGAGCAGACGCTCAACCAGCTGCTCGTCGAGATGGACGGCTTCGGCGAACGCCAAGGCGTCATCCTGATCGCCGCCACCAACCGGCCCGACATCCTCGACCCGGCCCTGCTGCGGCCCGGTCGGTTCGACCGCCAGATTCCGGTGTCCAACCCCGACATCGCGGGCAGGCGCGCCGTGCTGCGGGTGCACTCGCAGGGCAAACCCATCGCACCCGACGCCGACCTCGACGGACTGGCCAAGCGGACCGTCGGCATGTCCGGCGCGGACCTGGCCAACGTCATCAACGAGGCCGCGCTGCTGACCGCCCGCGAGAACGGCACCATCATCACCGGGGCCGCGCTGGAGGAAGCCGTCGACCGGGTCGTCGGCGGTCCGCGCCGCAAGGGTCGCATCATCAGCGAGCACGAGAAGAAGATCACCGCCTACCACGAAGGCGGGCACACGCTTGCCGCGTGGGCGATGCCGGACATCGAGCCGATCTACAAGGTCACGATCCTGGCGCGCGGACGCACCGGCGGTCACGCCGTCGCCGTGCCCGAGGACGACAAGGGTCTGATGACCCGCTCGGAGATGATCGCGCGTCTGGTCTTCGCGATGGGCGGACGTGCCGCCGAGGAACTGGTGTTCCGCGAGCCGACCACCGGCGCGGTGTCCGACATCGATCAGGCCACCAAGATCGCCCGCGCCATGGTCACCGAATACGGCATGAGCTCCAAGCTCGGCGCGGTCCGCTACGGCACCGAGCACGGCGACCCGTTCCTGGGCCGCACGATGGGCGTCCAGGCCGACTACAGCCACGAGGTGGCCCAGATCATCGACGACGAGGTGCGCAAGCTCATCGAGGCCGCGCATACCGAGGCGTGGGAGATCCTCACCGAGTACCGCGACGTCCTCGACACTCTGGCCGGCGAACTGCTGGAGAAGGAGACGCTGCATCGCGTCGAGCTGCAGGCCCTGTTCGCCGACGTGAAGAAGCGG
>Ga0193716_1000927_pt1 | contig 17433 bp, 21 predicted proteins | sample U2c1metaG_FD_145901 | JGI IMG/M metagenome (GOLD analysis project Ga0193716, IMG submission 145901) | Soil microbial communities from a riparian zone of the East river system, Colorado, United States - U2c1 | ecosystem: Environmental > Terrestrial > Soil > Riparian zone | place: USA: East River...
CACCAGACTAATCAATTTTGGAAATTTCTTTATTTAACATATGTGCATATGATTTATACATTGTTTTTCAATATGAATTCAATGGTCACCATGATTATGTAATCATGAGGGTGTCTGTGAGTACACCACATGATATGGGGATGATCTGCCCTTAATTTTTATTTCACATTCAACCAGAATGGTTATTTTGCCATCAAGAACCATATTACCATAATATATGATATGGGCATCATTGGAATGCATTTCTCATCGTGCATGCTATTAAAATTGTGACTAAAGCTCCAATGGACTCCATGATATGATAAATATAAGATACAGGTATCATTTAGAACCATTTCTCATCTAACATTCAATTATTCTACTTGTATATGCCATAACCTAGTACTTAAATAATACTCCAATCACATAAAGTATTATAATCTATTTTAACACCTCACCAACTCTATTATATGTGAATGCAAATTGAAAAATGCATTCTAATGGTACTCATATCATATATTACAGTAATATGATCCCCAATGACAAAATAACCATTCTGGTTGAATGTGAAATGAAAATTAAGGGCAGATCATCCCCATATCATGTGGTGTGCTCACAGACACCTCATGATTACATAATCATGGTGACCATTGAATTTATATTGAAAAACAATGTATAAATCAGATGCACATATGTTAAATAAGGAAGTTTCCAAAATTGGTTAGACTGGTGTGAAAATAGACACTGCCATTGAATTCCCATTGAAAAACGGTCCCAGAACATATATCACATATAAGATGTGACCAAAATGGGTATATATAGTACTGAATTTGGTAAGTATACAAGACCACAGTGGTCTAGTGGTTAAGTATGCCATTCACTTTTAGAATGAAGTAAAACAATGCATGAGGTCCTTGGTTCAACCCCCAGTTAAAAGTAGATGTATTTTTGAAGTTTTACTTCACTTTTACTTCACTTGAAAGTATTACTTTAAGTTTCACTAGAAGTATTGGCCTAGTATTAAAGTTGAAGTAATATCTTACAGCAGTATATACACTTCACCTTTGTGACAGCTACAACAAAAAGTATTACTAAACTTGCTGGCACGACTCCACAGCCACCAACAAGCTTTTCTGATAATGTCTAACACACACCTGGGACATATCACAATTTATCCCCTTGACGGAATTTGAATACTGCCTCGAAAAATAAATAGATTATGGTTTTACTTATGGTAACGGAGAAAATCTAAAGACGGAATTAGATTCCGGAATTGTTTATGTGCCTGAGACAAAGGCTTAAAGCATATTCAGATTTCGACCGGATGATATAATTTGATTTCGGCTTAAGCATCCCATCGGCGTAAGTAGTTATTACTGAAATCTGATTTTGGTATTTGTTTTGGCATGTTAATAAATGTGATCCCATAATCAGATTATCTTGTCTAGAGATAATCTGAAATATATTTAGAATCCGTTAGTAAGACGTATTTTGATTATGTAACCTAATCGGAAATCAAATCGTATTCAAATTTCGGCAATGGTTTCAGTTCCGGTACATAAGTGAAATACGGAATTAGATTATGTCGTATGGAAATAAGTAATGGGCCACTAGTGGGCCACCCAGTGGCCCGCTAAGTAGCCCGCTCAGTGGCCCACTTCCCCAGCAAGTGGGCCCAATGTGCGGCTATGTATATACAAGGCTTTGGACCAGAAAAGAGTAATCTAAGTCAAAGTCAGTGCATTCTTCCCTGTCACGAAAAGGGGACTCACATTCAAGGGTAGCAATTCATCCTCGACCAAAGAAATATGGTCATTAGTTGAAAAAATCAGGGACGAAAAAATGTGCTATCTGGGGAAAAAAATCAGCCCACGAAGAGAGACTCCAGGAAAAGCTCACATTTGGGGGGGAGGCACCTGCAAACAAGCCATCCCAGGCCCAACCCAATAAACTGCCCCAGGCCAAACGAAGGTGCATCACAAGGAAGTTTAGGAAGGTGGTCAGAAACAATATAATCAACAGCTGTGTCAGCGAAATGCCTGATGGCTGAGATCGACTGTTGGCAAGAGACCCAGGTAGTCTGGGATCCTGTGGATGTTCCGGTATCCTCGACCAAACTTTAATAACCGAGGTTGCTGTAATAATCATTGCCATCCCAGACTGAGTATGGCTCTGAGCAAAAGTGTAGCATGAGGATTTCGCTGGCCATCACTTTTGCAGAGGATAACTCACAGTGACTGTTTGCAGAAGTTTTCGCGCTTTGGTTAATCCGTCAGATTCACAAATGGTGTCCTAGTGAACAGTTTACCCACCTGAACCGTGTTCCAACTTTTGCAAGAGCTGTCCAGACTGCACATCGTACAGGCGAGCGGAGCCGTCTTGCCCACCGGACACCAACCAATGCTTGTCCATCAATGATACCTTGAAAATAGCATCATTCATATTACCGTGCGAGTAGGTCTTAATAAGGTGCATATCCGGGAAACTGTAAAGATCAACGCCATCATGTAAATTGGCGATAGCCAAGAAGTTCTCCATGAGGTTGGCATGCGCACTGCATTGCTACTCAACTACGAGAATGGTGTAACAAACACGAAAGACGCACATGCGAGTACGAATCTGTTTCGACCACTTCAGAGTCCATGGCTCAATAGAGTAACAGTCACTGTTGAGACAGTCGGTGTGTAATTGTATGGTGAATCAGAAAAAATACGGACATTTTATGTGTTTCCAGGGTGCAAACCACTACACTGGCACCATTGTCACAAAAACAGATATTGAGGACAGTGTATTTAGACGGGATGGGAGATGAAACTATTGTCCGCATTTTTCCTGTCATCGAGCACACCATATTAGCATATTACCGCTCAGAATGTTTTTAAAAGCTCACCACCTTCCGTCGACAACAGCTGCGACACCTGAGGAAACCCATTACCGACACTGGCAAGCCTGACAAATTGTGCGTCAAATTTGAGATCCAAAACTGGACCACCATGAACAAGTTCTTGAGTCAAGTATTGGTATTGGGACTAGACAAGAAGTTAGAGAGAATTATCATCAAAGTTGATATAGTCACGTACAGATGCCTCGACGCGCCGATATATGTGTATGCTGCCATCCGCACAGCCAAAGGCGAACCCCGGCGCCAGGCCAGGTGTTTCGGGAATCCAGACCAGTGCTCCAACTGGACCGCTGAATGCGCAGGAGAGGACTTGGACTTTCTCGCCCGTCAAAAGATCCCAAATGACGATCTCAGCATCATCACCTATATCAGCATCAGCGAGTGACAAATACTATAATTTCATCGACTTACCACCACTCAGTAGTTTGTCCCCGTCCGGGCTCACGGCGACAGCGTTGACACGGGAGTCATGGTGATGAAGAGTATGGTTTAGAGCTACAAGCTGGAAGTTGTCCTTGTCAGTGAATCCGATCGACTTGCAAGAAATACACGTACGTTGTTGTTGGCCATGATGAATATATTTACGTTTAAATGCTAGTAATGTGGTACACAATGTGAATGAAGAATAGGGAGTGATAAGTTGGAGTCGAGGGTCTGCATAAATACTAGGAACCCATAGCAACTGGCTTATTGTTCCTTGTGTTTTATTGTGAAGTTACTAGGGCAATTTTATTGTGCTGAGGCAAGCGGTATGATTGTGATCATTTTGAGTTAGCTGCAAATAAAGTGGATCAGTGTGCGACGAATGCAGGAGTGTGCATCACATACCGATAAAGTGACAAAAATCAGGTTCATCGGGCGGCAGTGTTCTAAGTTATCTTTCTAATTTTTGAAGGTATTCAAATGGTGCTTTAAGCTCGCAACTATGTGTCATCTGTTTAAACAATACACAAATACTGGATTTACAAGCACAATTTTATCACTAGTGAAGGTGTCGCCGAGACAGCATTGGTGGTAGTCGAGAATAAGAAAGAAAAAGGTCCGAAAAATTGCTCTACCGCTTCGGACTGATCCACTTTGCGATAGACTTGTGAGAGTGATATGTCAAGTGACTGACTGCCAATTCTAACGGGAATATACGTACGTGGGCTGAGGTGAGGATGTTCGCTCTATAGACCCTGATCCAAGAAATGCTTGCACGAAACAAGCGTCAAGTACTGTAGTAGCCCACACGATGAGTGGAATGACAGACAAAATAAACTGAGAACTTACTCAATTACCACCATGATCTTCTTGTTATTGACAATGTTGGCATACTTGTCAGTTACAACGTGCAACTGTAGCTTTGACATAAGAAAATGTCCCAGTCAAACGGGTATGATGGACTAACTTGTACCCACACCACAGCCATGATGACCAAAATCCAAATCCAGTTAGATTGCGTGACCGTCATCCACAACAGCGCATGTGCCGGAGAATAGACGCAAAACAGCGACAACTCGAATTCACCTGGGTACCAGACAACAAGGGAGGCATTGGTGGGACAGATTCGGCGAACGCTGTGCGGGCAACACATCTTATACCGCGCCAACATCAGAAGGGATTGAAACGTAGCGGCCAACAGGAGCAGGATACACCCACAACGCGACTGTAAAACGCAATGGATGATTGTATCAAATTGAAAATCGGACTATAATAAGCCTACCCATGTGGTCCAGACCTCATCAGAGACATCTCCAAACGACTCCCAGCTGCAATCTGCTATGGGTTGCGGGATATGTTCGACATGAAAGAACAGCTGCAGCAAATGAAGGCATAGGCCGACAATAACTGCGACACTGTTGGGAGGTAGGGGGAACCAAGTACGGCTGCGGCTTCGGGGAAGATACTGATGCGGAGGCGGATATTGGCGTGGGGACTCCATATCGAGTGCGCTTGAACCTTGGGACGAAGACATTGGAAAAGTATCAGGTAATGTTGAGATGGCGTTGAAGTGTAAACATCAGCGTTTTGAAGTAAAATTATGTCGGACTCACTCACCGATATCCGACTGGCTAACACTTATTGTATGTGACGAAGCCAGTAATGCTCAATTGTGATGACTAGGTTACCAGGGTGATCTGATTGTGTGAAAGCGACGTCGTAATGTTCTAATTTGTGCTCCGGGAATAGCAGGTCAATCGATAGGGTTCTGGGTCCAGCGAAGTGGCGCCTTGGATATGTGTCACAAGGGGATAAAGGCGGCCTGCAAGAAAAGCCATTAGTTATCATGCGAGTCCTAGGCAAAACTGAATGGACACACCGATGGAGCGAGGAGCTTCGACGAATTGACATTGTAGGCCGCTTCAACACCGTGTGCCCTTTCGTCCGCGGCATTCGTCTCCGGCGTTCGTCTCATTCTTGCCATTCATTCATTTTCCTAGAGGGTTTCGGACGTGATTTAAAACAGATAACAGGTACATGAAATCTACGACTATCATTAAGGTAAGATATATGGGCATGTCGTCGCCACCAAAGACGGTGGTAAAGACCACCATCGAGACCACCATCGAGACGACGATGGTGGTCGAGAAGAAAGAAGAAAAAGGTCCGAAGTTTTGGCACATGCCGCTTTGAGGTGATCAACTTTGGCAGGTTAGTGGCGTGGAACTGTGGCTGCCCAAAATAGTCAATCACCTTAAATAAGGGAAGTGGGCGATTTTGTGCCTTCTTCCGGGCCACCACTATGGGAGCATGGTGGTGGCATGGGGACGATGGGGACGATGTCGTGAATAGATAGCGTTTAGTATAATGCAAAGTAAGATTATGAGCGCAAGCAACGGACATTCGCGTGTACACAGTAAGTCAGGCTATCCACTTGCTGTCGACCACTTGTCAATAACTAGCTATTCCTACGCACTCGCAGGCACGATCGATTTATTTCTCGGAGGACAGTCGATCTTCATTTCATGTTTACTCAAGAGCCAATCCGTCTCAGTTCAGATACGGCAGTTTATCTACATCACCCCCAACGTATTGTTTTAACCGGGTCCTCAAGCCTACGTGTTACTTGAATACCACTCGCATACTGAAATTTTGCATTAGCCGCTTGGCGAACACGTGGTATCACCAAATAGTCATTCTCTTTATATACCGCAACTTAAACACCACTAGTTTCTTTTTCTCCCCCCACATACATATACATACGTACGTACTTTATACTAAATACCTACCGTTCTGTTATGCAACGAGACGCAGTTGAAAAGTTCCTTGATTTGGAGGCGCAGGTAAATGATGAGGAGGACGAGGACGATGAGGAGGAGAGGAACGAAATGGGTATGTACCAAAATTTATATTATATATTGTCGCTTACCTCGAAGTTTAAGATGAGTTTATTATCAATGGCACCCAGGAAGAGGAAGAGGATGCCGGATGGCTCGAATATGTGGCTCGAGACGATATCCCTGTGGCCGCACAACTTCAGCGGGTAGCTGATGAATACAATGCCCGCGCTGCGAAGGAGCGCCATGTCGTTAATTCAACCTCGGAGGACGATTATCTGAAAGGCCGGCTTGACATCGACATTTACAATATCAATGTTGAGACTATGAGCCATTGTGAATTGTGGATGTTCAGGGTGCCGGTGAGTGTCGCAGAAGGCCTTCGTAAATTTAAATTTATTTCTGATAGCCATTTGTTAGGCCCATAAGACCGATTACTTCATTTCTTGTTTTGACGGCGTTCGGGCCAACAAACAGTATCCAGGATGGGTCGCCATGGTGTTCACCTTATCCTACCTCCCTGGCGGTATATTCATCTTCAGTCCCGCCAAGTTCATCTCGGGTGTCTCTCACCTCGCTGGGATACGGTCTCGACCCATGCAAATTCCACGTACAGAGTGGGGCGCCGGGTGGTCGTCCACAGATTGGCTCCCTTGGGTTCAACGCGACATTCCTCCTCGGTCTTGGGTCAGAATATCCAAGCGCGGGTTGCCCTATTCAGGCGATCTTGCGTATGTGGTGGGCTCCGCGAGAGGTAGTGATGCTTTGCTCGTTGCAGTCGTGCCTCGCATCCGTAATGACGTAGTGGAGCATGAAGAGGGGAAGCGGAAGCGGGGGAAGCAGCCAAAACTTACTAGACGAAGGAAAACGAAGGCCCCATCCGCGTTATTTGACTTGGATGCAATGGTCACGCGCCATGGGCAGTCAGCTGTACATCCCCAGCCTTTCCGGGGTACGCAGGGTTTCATCACTGTTTTTGCGGACAAATTCGCCAACCAGGTGGTCACTCGTGACCCAGACAATAACGAGCAAGTCGTGTCACGAGTACCTCTTGACCTGGCTGACTTCGAGTGGGCGAACATCCCTACGTCTGAACAAATCGCCTATCAATTCAAAGGCCACCTCTTCTACCATGGGCTGCTCATCTTAGCCGTTTACTCATATGGCATCGTGCAAGAAGTCAAAGTCCCCCCTGTCTTCGAGTTGATTCCATTTGCAGAATCCTGGATCGACTCAGTCCATATCAACCCTTTGCTCTCGCAGCTCCACTGGCAAGCCGGGGATCGCGTCAGTCATGGTGACATATCATACAAGTTGCACGATATCCAAATTGAAAGTGGTTCAGCTTCGGTGGTCAGCATTTATCTACCGACTGGAGAGACGACACGGCCCTCCCCACTCATACAATTGCCGTTAAAGGAGTTGCGGCGGGATTTCTTATCAGGTGACGGTGTGGCTGTTGTGGCAGGATCGCACAAAGGCTTGACAGGCTCAGTGCTTCGCAATGAGTTTGGCGTACTACACATATTGACGGATAACGATGGTCACTATGTCAGTATAGCCTACTAATCTGCTTTGTCAACTTATATTCACTTCGTCTTCATTAGGTGTCAGTGCCATTTGAATGGGTCGTCAGCCACTTAGATGCATATAAACTCGCAGCTCATATACGCGTCGGAGATTTAGTTAGAGTGGTGCGCGGGCGGGAGCACTTTCGACAAGGCTTAGTTACGTCAATTTCGGAGCACGGATCGGTCCTGCATTTGACAGACTTGGAGACCAAGGAGACTGTGAGCGTCATAATTAAAACTCATAATTGTATTTTTATTTATTGACTTGTTCAAATAAGCTTTTCGCGGAAATGGACGATGTCGAGAAAATATCGGAGAAATACTCTAAAAAAGAGAAGCATCCTTGGGAAGGGCATGGCCGAGTGTTTGCGGGTGACTTTGTCGTTGTAATGTATGGCAACTCGGCGAGGAAGGAAGGGTTCGTGAAAGAGGTTACCGAAGCTTCTGAAGTCGTGGTAGAAGAGACGAGAGTTGACCCAGATCAGCCGTCACTTATCGTCGAAGACCAGCATCCAGAAGCTCAGACACATGTGGTGAATAGATATTTATTTGCTCCTCGATCCTCCCTGAATACTTATTTTTAATTAGGTGACATTCACCGCTCATTCTCTGGAGACATTCTGTTACGATCGTGTTCGACTATTTGATATCGTTCAAGTTATGCACGGGCCTATGAAGGGCAGAACGGGGCATGTCGTTGATATCAGACCCAATGGCTATCTTTCCATCAAGGAAATTGTTGAGAGACTCGAGCCGTTCGCAGAAGTCAAAACGGAAAGCGGTGTAAGTAAAATATATTTCAACTAGTCCTCTCAAGTCTTAATCCCTTGCTCTTCATAGTCTCGGTCACTCAACAAGCTCCTTAATATTTATCGGACTTATGCAGCCATTCATGACCGTTTGTGCATAGACGATGCCGTACGAGTTAAACATGGTCTCATGGAGAGCAGACGAGGCACTGTCAAGGAAATAAGTGATGGGGGGGTGGTCATGATCGAACAATTGTTTGCAAGCACTGCTTCCAATGTAAGTAGTTCTGTGTAACAATTTTTTTAACTTGCTCATTCTTTATAGGTTATATATCGGGCGCATATCCTAATGGTTGAGAAGATCAATCCCACCTTCAATCGAGCCACCAGGCACAAAGCCATCGGCAAACGAGTTATAGTCACAGCAGGATCCCTCAAGGGCTATACAGGATATGTTGAGGCTCATAATTACGTTCGCAATACTTTCCTAGTCGATCTGGTCAATTCCACGAAAAGAAATATTGCAGCGGAGGACCTGATATACCAGTGAGTATGAATGATGCCTACCATTCACCTTTCTTAAACTCAATTGATTCGCAGAGAAAGCCGTCAGCGTCTTACTGAGGCCCCTCAAGCCATTAACACTCTTCCCGCCAGTCCCACCGCTTCTCCACCCCGTCAACAGACCCCACTACCAGATGGCCCACTTGTTCCACCCGAAGATTCGGACTATGAGACCTGGACTGTTTCCCCTGGCGATGCCGACCCAGTTGATGACGATTGGCCAATTGGTTCACCAGGCAAGTTCGCCTGTTTCCAAGCATTTATCGTATCAACTGATTTCTAGAATCAGAGGTGCCTATTCCAACCTGTTTCCTGACCGATCCCCTCTGGAATGGCATTCATGGGAAGCACATTCGGGTCGCTTTGGGGCCGAAATTTGGGGGCGGGAATCGCATCGGATACACTAAGTCCCCCCTCCAATTTGATAATCATTGCCGCCCATCCAAAGTATCGATGTACTGGACCGACAATAAGGGGAAATGGCAGCAAGGCGACCTCCCAATTGAAGATCTTATGCCCGCTCGCCCGACAAAGAGCAAAGTAACAATAATGGTGATCGGCGGTGATCGGAAAGGCCAGATGTTCCAGGTCACCAAAGTGACCAAGGCCGACGGGACGATCCTTTTGGCAACCACGTCAAAACCTCAGAAGGAGCTTGCAGAAAATGTCTGTGTCGTTGAGGATCACTTGGCAACAGCCTGTACTTGCAACCACTTGCCCCCTTTGATTTGATACACATTTACCTACATTTGTCTAGCTCATATTATTGTAGGAGATGTCTTGTCGCCATGTGTTGCACAATAATAAAAAATGTTGTGGCCATTATCGCCACTCTCATCACCACTTCAATTAACAATAATGGTAACCGCTAGTCCAAATCGGCAAATAGGTAGGCAGATGTGGGCAGGGTACAAGGATTCTAATTGTATATGAAGTCGGCAACAGCAAACACGACTAATCTCTTTATCCCCTCAGGCCTCAGTCCTAAGGCTTACAGTAAACCTACTCGATCGTTATCCTGCTGTGCAGAATATAATTCTAATAGTATGTATTATCTTTTATGCTCACCCGGGTTCTAACTTGTATTCCTCTATCAGATCTCAAATCTGCCGTGCAGAATTATGTCCTTTCAAACCACTGCATCTCTAAAGCAGCCGTCTGTTAAGCAATTCTTTGCGGTATGTGCTCTCTATACTGTTCTTTACTTTCGGGCTCGAGATATTAATTACTTGGATAGACCAAGGGGTCCGTGTGTCGTGCACTGGACAGTTCCCAGCGGCTGCTCAAAAGGCAACTAAGTGTCTCGGCTCCAAATGAGAGCATAGCAAAACTGTTATTTAAATCAAATGTGAATACGCCGTCAACATTGCTCAAATGCTGCACACTAATCGATTGCGGACTTCAGTCCAGTATTCTCATCCTTCCGACGGAGACAATCGAGAATATTTGCCTTCTGGTCGATGAATCGGACGATTTGCGCTCTCTGACCAATGTCAATCACCTCTTCGCCTCAATCGCATGCCACATTTATGCTGTACGGCTTGGAATCCGTGTAGAGAGCATTTCATCCATTATCCAAATTCAAGGAAACTTGTTTCAAGCCCTGTCCATTTGGCGGCGTTCAAGGCTATTCACTCGCGCTCAGGACAAATGCCTTTTTTGCAATATCAGCACCGACGATCCTGAGTTGGCTAATACTCAGATTCGAGCTCTTCACAATTTCCTTTCGGCACCTTTTGTGGACCGACCATTCAGTTCGGTAAACCTTAATTCCGCGGATAGCTTATCACCACCAGAAATACTTCAATTCATTCAGCTCATAGACAACCTAGGCTGCCGGTCAGCTTCTATTTCTAGTGGATTCAGCAATCCAGAGTGGTTTAATTCTTCGTCAAGATGCACACGTAAATTGAAGCTGCCAACCGTGTCATTATCCTATCTGAGGTCATTGGAAATTGACCATCACTATTTCTCTCCGCGACAGTGGTCATCCCTGCTACCTCATGTGATAGGTCCAAACCTTGAGGCCTTATATATACGGGGACAGCCCACAATTCAATCTTTATCCAAATTTCTCTCTCGGCATTCTCACATCATAACACTACATTTTAATTCCCGTTGGGCAACACACGCCCAATGCATCAGGTCATCAGGATTTCCACACAAGACCCTTCAAATGCCCCAGCTGTCGGAGATGGCGGGACCTCCATGCCATCTACATGCCGCTTTGAAGTGTCTTTCATCAGTGCCGGACACACTTAACATCATAATGAAGCCCGATTTCGGAATGGCATACCCACAGTACGTTCGTAGTGTCCTGGCTTCAGTGAGCCTTTGCGGACCTTACGTACGCCTCGAGATCCATCTGCCAACTCGCTACGCTTTGGATCACAAATTATCACTCAACCGGAGTGAGATGCAAGCTCTCGCTACCATTGCATTGCCTGAAGTGGCATCGCTAGAGATATCCTTTCCTTCTATGAATGAAAGATACTTACTGGTATGTCTTTTTTTTGTGAAACATAACGGTTGATCTAATTACTATCAGACTTGCTGCAGCCAATGGTTTTCCCTTATGCCAACGCTGCAGAATATAGCAGTTTATGTGTGTTCACCTCGCCGTCGGCAAGAGGAGAACATATCTGGTGCGAGTATAGTGGGCCCGCGTAGTGGTAGGGCAATGATTCTCACAGGCAGCAAAATAGAGATTAAATGGGAACTGGAATCGGACTAGACCTATGTACACTGTGCCTGCCTGCATCTGAATAGGAGAGTTATTCCGATCCCCTGCGTGATTCTCGTGTGCTTACTCCACTAGGTCTACCTTATATGTAAACTGACCCCCGCTCAAATTTATTGTGGAACATTATCTCATTGGTACCACTATCCCACCAATGCCTAAAGGCGAGAATATATTGTCTCAAAATATTGGCATCATTAACGGCTTGGACCACCATTACTACAATTTGACTGGCGTGCAACCCGCATTGTCATTTCCCACTCGTCACACCATCATGCCCGTAATCTGACGATAAAAAAAACGTAGAGCTAGAAAGACTGCAGGTGTATATAAGCGATATGAAATTAAGGAACATCAAGACTACTCACTCTGTCTAAAGCTTTGATCAATATGACTTCCTTCGCCCATTGGCGAGAGATCGAATGGCAAATAATATGATCCATAGGAATAGCGTTTAAGACTGGTGACATCTTCGATGACCACAAGCTGGCACCAAATGCCTCGTGAGACGAAAAAGGATTTGAACCAACATTGTCTGGCAACTGCGCATACTGCTCAACAACCACAAAGAAATCGCTCTTCTCATTGTCTGCCCGCGAAGGAGATGGGACAGAGATGATGTATTGAATTACACCAGGAGCTATGGTGTTGTCAACGGTTGAGCGGAAGATGATGTTGCAATCGCGCTTCGACTCCATACGAGTGGTGAATGTAACTTTGCCAACAGCATGCTTCGAGTGGCATGCGGTCGCCGAAGGCATTGTCCGGTTAAAATGATTCTGATACATTGATTGAAGAGCATCAATAGCTCGTTCAGACAGAACAGATTGTTGCCGCCGTTTTGGCCGGGTTGACGGGGTCGTAGTGTGCGCCTCGAATTCTGGGCTTGTGGTGCCAGCGAACACATCACGGGAGTGGTCTGTCATCGCCTGCTCTAGGATGGAATTATATTTCCGCACCACCGGCATATCATTATGTTGTCCGAGCAGCGACTTCAAATTGGCAGAGGCACAGAATGTCTCGAGCATAGTCACCTCAAGTTCACCTAAGTGTGCCCATGAGCTCACAATATCCAGTACTGCTATTATTAAAGACTGAGCTCACCTAGTTTGAAATTTGTGTTTGTCTTCTGGAGTAAACCAATCACCCTCTCGAACACAAACATCCACCAGCCGTGCATGGGACCAAAAAGGAGAAGAAAAGACCCAATATGAAGGGAGGCATGGTGATTTGGACGCCAGGCCATGTTCGGGTACAAGCCCTTGAGTATGTTGAGATATTCGACCATACACTTCATGTACTGCGCAGCATGAAGTGGGCTTGTGAGATAAGAAGTGGCCCATTGAATTGCAGTTGCGAGCAATATGGTCGCTTCGACTAACTTCTTCTGCCTCTGTGCCCGTTCGTTATCTTCAGAACCCTGCTTGTCATGAAGCCAGATTTGAGCTATCGCGCAAGGCACGTCAAACTCCATACATGACCGGTGCTGATCGGCCTTCAGTTTCCCGTGCTTGGCTTCACCGAGGTTGCTTGGTGGCGGTGCATGCCATGATGGACGAGTAGTCTGAGATATGAAGGTATGCATACGCGTCATCTCCTTCAAGTTCACACCATCATCCCCAACTAGCCACCTAGATTCTTTCTCTACCATATTTGTGTTTGATGCTGCGACGAGGTCCTCAATATATTCATTCCCGATGAGAGGTGGTTCGATGGACGACCCTGTTCCTGGCAAGACAACAGTTGGGGAGGATTTATTCTTCAATGGGATAGTTAGACGCATGAATGACATGATATTTGAAGATATTTACCGAGAAGGCTTCCAAAAGATCTAGAAGCTGGGCTTTCCTCAAGCGTTTTCCTGTTGGGACATGCGGCAAGGTGATATGATTGTTCAAGCACAAGGCTTTGAGCACCGGAATGGTAAACCGCTCGAGTTTACGGCGAGTTGGGCTCCGACCCAAGAGTTTGGTAGCAGAATGGAGTTGACGAGGGTCGGCTGCCTTCTCTGGTTCTTGTTCGGGGTCGGGGTTATCAATACCTAAGATATCACGGCAGTGGAACTCCACTAATCCCTCAAAGAGATTGTGCATGCCGTCCACAATGACAGACCTCGTCGGATCAAAATAACTTAGCCCCCAGAGAGCCGACCAACGTACGCCATATTTCTGATAAATTTCCTTGCGAGCAGTCGCAGAAGTGGCATCTCGCCATTGCTCGGCAGCCGCTCGCAAGTCTTCAAGCTTGCGAGGCTCCCATTTCTCCCAGTCAAAGTTGCCGATGTCCGCCTTGGACGCAGTACAGAAGGAGCAGAAGTTGTGGTTCGAGCGGGCAGAACAATGGCCAAGAACCCGTTTTGCACCTTGAAGATCAAATACTTCAAGAGCAACCATAGAGCGGGTGCTCCGACCTTTGTGTGGGTTGTCGTAGGTGCTCGCGAAGTGAGATCCACGTTGATAGTTATTCTCTAACATGCCAATGATGGGCTCGAGGTAGCGGTTAACACCGTCACCGCTAGGTTCTTTTGGCATGACAGTAGCGATGTAGATGTTTTCCTGTTGAAAGCGAAGACTCGGCGGCAGATTGAGCAGAAGCATGGCAACTGATCCAGAAGATGCTTTTTTGCCGGCTTGTTTATTGTGGAACGGGTTGAACCAGTCAACAGAAAAGCTCCACACTAAGCGAAGCTCACTCCGCTTGAAACCATCCATAAATGGCTTGTTATCAGGTCCCTTCAACTCTCGAATGGCTGCTCCGTCTTTGACGTCTCGGAGTTCATCGGTCTCGTTATTGAGAACCGTCCCTTCATCCAAAATCTTCTCATATCCAGGTCTACACAGCAACCTCCCCACAAATGAGTTGAAATCCTGGATAGCTAATGGACAGACCGGTGTGACGCGCAAATCACCGGCCTCAACAGCAGACTTGACCAGAGACTGGCCACATGGTGATGAGGTCGTGAAAGGGCGCCAAGTGCACTCCGTGGGCCATTCTGTGACATCGCCACTTTTCTTGGGAGGATAAACGCTGCAGCACTTAGTGCAAGAGGCGTAAGTGATAATATCAGGTTCGAGATCCAACGACTTGCGAGCTGTGCGTAGATCTGTAGGAAAGTTGTTCAGAAGTTGCATGTCACGAGCAGATGGTGTATGTCCTCCTTCGGACATCATTTCTTCCCAGAAGACTTTGTAGGAACGTAAATTGGCATTGCACCAAGCACGAGTCGCGCGTCCAAAGAGATTCTGAGCAATGACGTTTATGATGGCCACAAGTGATGGGGTGTGTTTGCCCCTCAAATTGGGGGGAAAATATCGATCTAAAGGAAACCATGAATTTCTGGCGTAAGGGGGGAGATAATATCATCTCACCTGTGTTCACAATATGCGAGCTCAATTGTAGTGGGGATCTCCCTTCCAAGATCTCTATATACATGTCGATAGCGGATGAAAATTGTGCCATTCTCTCGCGCATAGCCTCTGCAAGGACTTGGATGTCTGGATCGCAGTGGTGTTGCAACCCATGAAGTTCCCGGATGGTAGTTTGGAGCGAGCGCTTCTCTTCAATAAGGTCCACTTCAACTTGATGCTGAGACGAAGGATCCGAGGACGAGAGTGCATCCAGACGGAGTATGATTGCTTTCATATGAGAGTCGAGCTTTTCGTCGAGAAGCCAAAGCCGCTTTAAGTCGCCATCAGGGGTGGGCAAATTGCTCTGAGCAGCTGGATGCGGCGGGGAGGGAGGAAACGGGGGACCGATATCATTGCAAGTTAGTGTATTCAGTGCCTGCGCTACAGTTTCAACGCTGGCTGCCAGAGGCGGGGTAGTGGCGAGGTTGTCAACTGAGAGTAAACGAAGCCTGGCGATGACACTATCCATGATCAAGTATACGGATTCTTTTTGGGGGAGCATCTCCAAGGGCGCTTTATACAGATCAACTTTCAATAGGTGAACAATACAGTTGTCAAGGAGAGACACTCACCTCGTGTTAAATACAAGACCGCAGCGCCACTCGTATTAAATACAATGCTGCTCATGCTATCAAAAGTACAAGGTCCAAATATAATACAAGACCGCAACGATACATCACGAACCAAGAACGCAGCGCCACTCGAAGATTCAAGTACAATAAAAGATCATGGAAGTACAAAGTCTAGAAACTAACAGTGTAGAGATTCGCTAGTACGGCTTAATTCACACAGGTAAAGGTATCTAGACATAGGTAGCATAGTTCAAACCGATATATACGGGAGAAGTATATCTCAAACCCCAGGACTTATTTCGATTTAGTAGTCGCATGTTTGGTAGATGTATTCTTTAAAAAGGTTTGGAGAATAGCCTTCGCAGGCCAATCGCCTTCAAATTTCTCCTCGAGGACGGGGTATTTCTCTTTGATCTGATAGATCGTTTAGTTCGACCTTGGCTATATTATATGCCAAATTGTCACCTCTTTAAATATTGGAGCGAGAACATTCTGTGGTTGGTTCGAAATTGTTTTGGTTAAGTCTAAACGCTTCGCAGCTAGAGTGTGAATATCCCCCTATAAAATCGATCAGATGTGGCCATAAAGAAACCTAGAGCAGACTTACCAATAGGTCTTCATACATTCCGTCTGGCAAATTGAGTATATCCTTCGTTGAGAAGCCGCGCTCTCCCTTCCGCCCAGGCTCTCCGAGCGGCCTCCTAATTTTAGTCAACTGTACATTGTGTGCAGAGGGACCATCATCCACTACAATAGGTATGTCGTCGGCGGGTTTACCATCATGCGGAGGGTAAGATGAATCCCAAGGTAAAGGAGGAGGAGTCAGAAGGCGTTCGGGTTGAAAACGGGTTCGGAACACCAATGGAGCAAAAGCTCGTTGAATGCGATGTGAGGGAGTTGGAACGCGTGGCATGACAGAAGTTTGTGGTGTGCAGCTGATTGCTTTTTTATTATTATTTTGCAACTTCGTTGGTGAGGGATTAAATAGCTAGTGGTGTTGTACCAATTATGGTAGCTTGCTCTATTGTCTCGATGTGGACCCGGAGTACTACCATTCGGAACACGGCAAAACAAACACAGCCCCATTACCGGTGGGAACATATATTAAAATGGTGCATGACGAAGCAGCGGTCGAGTGGGGTTGTTCCAAATGTGGTGAGAGGTATCCCGAATGAGGCATCGTTGTAGAACTTGAACTCTATATAAGTTGCTACAGATGCGACATAAGTGGTGAGTGGTCCATTTCAAGATGGACTATGATGCCGCAAAAAAGCTATTTCATGCGAAGGCGATCGGCAAAACAGCATTCCAACCCTTTACTGTCCCGATATTGGCGCGACTTTGCAACGAATATAGGCTCCCTGTGAATGGGACTGCCCAAAAACCCAAGGGATCGAAGAAGAAATCGGACTATATCGAAGCTATCATCAGCTATGTAGGTCGCCACTAACATGGAGCACAATATGTTCTCACAAAATATTTTAGAGACGGACAGGTGGGAAAAATCGAGAGCATGCAGCGACGCAGGATGTAAGTCCGATGTTAGTTGACACCGAACCACCGGAAGACAAGAGCGGTTGTGGCGATAATCATGAGGTACCAGCACCCATTCGCCATGGCAGCCCCATGCAGATTGACAGGTGTGACAGACCACGAACTAAAAATTAATTAATTAATAAAAACATAACA
>Ga0193716_1000929_pt1 | contig 17404 bp, 16 predicted proteins | sample U2c1metaG_FD_145901 | JGI IMG/M metagenome (GOLD analysis project Ga0193716, IMG submission 145901) | Soil microbial communities from a riparian zone of the East river system, Colorado, United States - U2c1 | ecosystem: Environmental > Terrestrial > Soil > Riparian zone | place: USA: East River...
CGTTCCGCTCGTGAAAGTCGGCGACGATCTCGCCGCGCGCGCGCGCGAATTCATTGCGACGCTGGGGCATGTCGCACCCGATGCCGCGCTCATCGGTGTTCCCTACCCGAACAATCGTGTCGAGCTGCGCTACGAAACGAGCGAGCGCAGAGCCGAGAAATTGACGGGTGGATTGCCGGGGTGGAGCTGGCTTGGATTGAAGCCCTTGCTTCGCGACCTCGATGCGCTCTACATCAACTTCATGAGCGGGTGGGAGCTCGACCTCGAGACCTGCCAGCTCATCCGTCAGAACTTCTCCGGTCCGATCTACTGCGATCTACACATGAAGGTTCATGCGGTGCAGCCGGATGGATGGCGCGTGCTCCAGCCGCTCCCGAACATCGATCAATGGTGCCGTTGCTTTGACCTGCTCCAGATGAATGAGGATGAGGTGACGACGGTCGCGCACGACCCGATGGAGCTCGCGGCGACGGCGATGATGGCGGGTGTGCGATGCCTCTGCGTCACACTCGGCTCGAAGGGCGCGGTGTACTTCGCAGCCCCGGGCTTCGACCGCCTCGCCGATCTGAGGAAGGCAGTGTCGGCGATCGACGTGGGCCCTTTGCGTACAGCGCTGGTGCCCGTCCCCACCGCCTTCGACACCGGCGATCCCACCGGCTGCGGCGACGTGTGGGGTGCGACGTATTTCTCGCGACTGCTCGCGGGCGACGACATCGCGGGTGCGATGCGCGCGGCGCACGGCGCAGCCGCGCGCAACGTGATGTTTCGCGGTGCCTCCGGCCTCACCCGTCATCTGCGCGGGGAGCTGATCACACAATGACGACGGTCATCAATCTCCCGCCCTCGCTCGACGAGCGGACCTTCGAGACCGTGCTCGAGCACCTCGCGCCGATTCCGGTCGACGAGAAGGTGATCCTCGACGGACGGCACACGCGCTGGGCGAGTCCGTACGGGCTCACCGCGCTGCTCACCGTCGCGCAGACGCGCGCGGAGAAGCCGACGCTCGTGTCGCCCGAATCGGAGGAGACGGGCTCGTACTGGGCACGCACGGGATTCTTCAAGCACGCCGAGGAGCTGTTCGAGATGCACGGCAGCACGCATCGTGCGCGCGCCAGTGGCGAATCCGACGTGCTGCTCGAGATCACGCCCGTCGGCAAGAGTGAGGATGTGCACGAGGTCGTGAGCCGCATTCAGCAGAAGTCAGCGTCGATTCTCGTGAAGGAGCTCAACATCGATGCAAAAGCGACGATGGGCTTCGCGATGACTCTGTCGGAGGCGTGCCAGAACATCGTGGAGCACGCAGGGCGCGGTGGTTGGGTCGCCGTGCAAACGTATCGTTGGCAGAAGCGGCTCGGCCGTCGCGTCGTCGTCATCGCCGTGTGCGATGCGGGCGTCGGATTCCGCCAGTCGCTCGAGAGCGCGCAGGGCCGTCGCATGAGCGATCGCTGGGACGATGGCATGGCGCTCGAAGAAGCCGTCATTCGCGGCGTGAGCCGCTTTCGTGATCCGGGACGCGGGCAGGGACTCGCCGGCGTTCGTCGTTATATCGGCCGGTGGGACGGCAAGCTTTCCGTCCGCTCCGGCACCGCACGCATCGCAATCGTACCGAGTTGGGATGAAGACGTCCCGCTCGAAGAGAAGCTCCCGCCGTTTCCTGGGGCACAAATGCAAATAACCATACCGGAGCGGATTACCGACCGGTGATCAACCACATTGACCTCAGCACCGTGCTTCGCCGCACCGTGTGCGATCTCTACTCCGATCTCGTGACGCGGCCCACCGGCGCGGCCGTCCGAGACGGTATCGAGAAGCAGCTGTCAGAGCTCGGCGACCGATCCCTGACCGTCATCGACTTTTCGCACGTGGGCCTGCTCGATTACTCGTGCGCTGACGAGATCGTGGCGAAGCTCCTCATGCGGTACGCCGAGGCGAGCGCGCCGCGCGATGCGTACTTCCTCTTTCGCGGTGTGAGCGACTCGCATCTCGATGCCATCGAGACGGTGCTCGAACGCCACAACCTCGCGATCGTCGCGCAGGCGGAGGATGGCACCGTGGTGCTCGTGGGCACCGTCGACGATCCCGAGCGGCGCGCCTGGGAGGCCATGTCGCGCCTCGGCCGCGCGATGGCCGTGGATCTCGCGCGCGAGGCGGACATCGCGCCCGAGCAGGTGGAGCGCGTCATCGGTGCGCTTTGCCGACGCCGGCTCGCGATGGAGCTGGATGGCGGATACGTGGTGGTAGGCGCGGTGACGTGAGTGATCGGATCAACGCGCCACTACGGGTGGCGCAGCTGATCGCAACGCGCTCGGGGGACGCCGAGCGCGGCACGGAGGTGCGGATGCGCAGCGACGATGCGCGCATGCGCCTGATCAGCGATGGGGAGCTCGTCTGGGTGCACGGACCGCGGCGCCAGGAGCTTGCGACGGTTCGGATCGACGACACCCTTCCCCGCGGCGATGTCATCCTGCGCGATGTCGCCGGCGCATCGCCCTCGGAGATCATTACTCTTGTAAAGGCGGCATACGGAACGCCGCGTGATCCAGGCCTCGTCTAGCCTCTCGGAGTAGTCGGTGACTGACAGCATCAAGCACCCATCGCTCGCGACCCTCCTCGTGCATGGCGGCCGCGATGCACTCGCGCGCGACGAGCCGGTCGCATCTCCGCTTTATCAGAGCGTGAACTTCCAGCATCCTGTCGGCACCGCCGAGGGGATGCGTTATCCGCGCTACGGAAACAATCCAACTGCGGAGCTCGTGCAGCGGCGCCTTGCGTTGCTCGAGGGTGCGGAGGCCGGACTCGTGCTTGCCAGCGGCCAGGGAGCGACGGCGTGCGCGCTTCTCGCGCTGCTCCGTGCGGGCGATCATCTGCTGTCGAGCAGCTGGATCTACGGCGGCACGCATCAGCTCGTGGCGAAGGAGCTCCCGGCAATGGGGATTGCGACGACACTCGTCGACCCCACGGAGTCGCGCGGGTGGCGGAGGCGGTTGCGGAAGACCACGCGCGCGATCTTCCTCGAGACACCTGTGAATCCGACGGGACGCGTGCTCGATCTCAAGCCGGTGACGATGCTCGCCAAGGAGCTCGGACTCGCGCTCGTCGTCGACTCGACGTTCGCGACGCCGGTCGCGTTCCGCCCGATCGAGCATGGCGCCGACGTCGTGATTCATTCGGCGACGAAGTTTCTGAACGGGCACCACGATGTCATCGCGGGCGCCGTGCTGGGCACGGCCGCATACATCGAAGAAGTGCGCCAGAAGATGATCGTGTGGGGCCAGGCCCCCGATCCGTTCGCGTGCTGGCTCCTCGAGCGCGGGCTCAAAACGCTCGACGTGCGTGTGAAGCGCGCGACCGAGAACACGATGCGCGTCGCGCTCTGGTGCGCAACGCGCCCGGAGCTCAGCGCCGTGCTCTACCCGGGGCTCCCGAGTCATCCCGATCACGAGATTGCGCTCGCCACTCTCGACGGCATGGGCGCGATGATGGCGATCGTGCATCGCGGCGGCGGAGAGGCGATCACGAAGATGCTCCGGCGCCTCGAGCTCATCACGCACGCGCCCAGTCTTGGCGGCGTCGACACGCTGGTATCGGAGCCGCGATTCTCGTCGCACGACCACCTCTCCCCCGAGGAGCGCGCGGCACTCGGCGTCCCCGATGGCTTCCTTCGCATCAGCGTCGGGATCGAGGATCCCGATGACATCATCGCCGATCTCGATCACGCGTTGCGCGGGTGAGTTGCACGCAAGTCGGCACGCTACGCGCGCCGGTGTTTATCTTCCCGTGACCGCACCGCGCGCCATCTTTCGCGATCCCAGACCGAGCGCGATCCGCCGATGATCCGATTCTCGCACGTCGTCAAGGAATATCCACGCACCGGGCTCGCCCTCAACGACGTGACCTTTCGCGTCAACAAGGGTGAGTTCGCCTTTCTCACGGGGCCGAGCGGTGCCGGGAAGTCGACGATCCTGCGACTCGTGATCGTCGAGGAGACGCCGACGGCGGGCGAGGTGCGCGTGAGCGGCAGCCTCACGAGCGGAATGCCGCGCGCCGAGATTCCGCGACTACGCCGCCGGATCGGCGTCGTGTTCCAGGACTTCCGGCTACTCGAGGATCGCACCGCGGAGGAGAACGTCGCCTTCGCGCTCGAGGTGACTGGCGCGCCGCGCGAGGGAATTCCGGCGCGCGTGAGTCGGCTGCTCACGCAGGTCGGGCTCGCGAGCAAGGGCACGAGCTACCCCAAGGAGCTCTCGGGTGGCGAGCAGCAGCGCGTCGCGATTGCGCGCGCGCTCGTGAACGATCCCGTGCTCCTCGTGGCCGACGAGCCCACCGGCAACCTCGATGACCGCGCCACGCGCGGCGTATTCCAGCTGCTTCGCGACATCAACGCGGCCGGAACGGCGGTGCTCATGGCGACCCACAACCTCGAGCTCGTGAAGCGAAATCCGTATCGCGTGATCGAGGTGAATCGCGGGCAGCTCGTGTTCGATTCAGCGGAAGGCGACGGCGCCGGCGTCGTGACTACGACGACGCCCATCTGATGCGACTCACCTTTCGCGAAGTCATACTCGGCGTGCGCCGCTCGCCGCTGCTCAGCACCCTGAGCGTGATCACCATCGCGTTCAGTCTCTTCGCCTTTGGCCTGTTCGGCCTCCTCGTGCTCAACGTCGACCGCGCGCTCAAGGGTGTGGAGGAGCACGTCGAGATCGTCGCCTTCCTCGCCGACGGCACGCTTCCGGAATCGATCAGCGCCGCGATGGGCGACATCTCCGCGTTTCCCGAAGTCGCGCGCGTCGAGCAGGTGTCGCCCGAACAGGCACTCGCACGCGCGCGCGCCGAGCTTCCGGAGTTTCAGGACGTGTTCGACGCGAGCTTCCTGCCGCCGTCGATCGAGGTGCGGCTCAAGGAAGGACACCGCGATCCCGCGACCGTGAAAGACGTCACGCAGCGCATCCAGACGTACCCGTTCGTCGACGATGTGCGCTACGGCGAGGACTGGGTGAAGAAGCTCTACGACATCCGCAACATCGCGGGCGCCGCCGGCATCGCGCTCGGGCTGCTCTTCGCCGCCGTCGCCGTGATCATCATCGGTACGACCAACCGCATGACGGTGCTCGCGCGCACGCGCGAGATCTCGATCATGCGACTCGTGGGCGCGACGGACGGCTTCGTGCGCTTTCCCTTCCTGATCGACGGGTTTCTCAAGGGACTCGTGGGCGGACTGCTCGCGCTCTTCCTCACGTGGGGCGCGAACTGGCTGATCAACCACAATCTCATCCAGACGATCTTTTTCGATCCCGGCATCGCGACGCTCGGCGTGATCGGCGGCGGTGTCATCGGTTTGCTCGGCAGCGCGCTCTCCGTCGGGAGGCATCTACGCCGCGTCTGAGCGCGCGCGTCGCTCTCGTGGTCGCGCTGCTGCTCTCTGCCGCTCCGATCGCTCGGGCGCAGCAGAACGCGGATCAGAAGGGCGCCGAGCAGCGGATCAAGGACGAGAAGGCGCGGCTCGAGGCGCTCAAGAACGAACGCGAGGAGCTGCAGCGCCGACGTACGAGCTTGCAGAACACCGTGCACGATCTCTCCGAGGAGGTCGAGACCCTCGATCGCGAAGCGGACGTCACCGCGCGCGTGATGCACTCGCTCGACGCGCAGCTCGATGCAATCTCGAGCGAGGTCGGCACCACCACCTCCGATCTCGTGCGTGCGCAGGACGAGATCACAGTGAAGCAGGCGACGATGCGCCGCCGCCTCGTCGACATCGACAAGCGCGGCCCGCTCTTCTCGTTCGAGGTGCTGCTCTCGGCGCGCAGCTTTGGCGAGCTGCTCGCGCGCTACAAGTATCTGCATCTGCTCGCCGTACGCGATCAGACACTCGTGCATCGCGTCGAGGATTTGCGCAATCAGATCAACCACCAGCGCGCGAACCTCGTACGCTTTCAGGAGAGCATCAAGCTCAATCTCGACGAGAAGGCCGAAGAGGAAGACCGCCTCAGGACGCTGCGACTCGAGCAGACGCGCAGTCTCGCGCAGGCGAAGCGTCGCGCGCAGGCCACCGATGCACGGTTGCAAGCGATCTCGCGCGACGAATCCCGCCTGAGCAACGTGATCGCCAATCTCGAATCGGCGCGCCTCCGCGCCGAGCGAACGACGCCGGGCGTGTCGCGCGCGCCGAGCACAATCAGAAAGGGTACCGGCTCGATGGACTGGCCCGTACAGGGCGAGATCCTCTACAGCTTCGGCCGCGTTGTGAATCCGAACAACACGACCGTCCGCTGGAACGGCATCGGCATCAAGGCCGCGTCGGGAACCGAAGTGCACGCGGTTGCCGCGGGAAAGGTTCTCGTCGCCGACCAATTCGGAACGTACGGCCTCACCGTGATCGTGCAGCATCCCGGCGGCGACTACTCTGTGTACGGCTCGCTCAGCAAGATCACCACGCAGAAGGGCGCCGTCGTCACCAAGGGTCAGGTGATCGGCCTCGTGGGAACCGCGGATCCCGACCTTCCCGCGCATTTGCACTTCGAGCTGCGGCCACAGGGGCACGCCGTCGACCCCATGGACATCCTGCGACCCACGCAATGAGCACGCATCTCCTCGGCGCTCACGTCTCCGCCGCCGGCGGCGTTCCTGCCGCGCCGCCGCGCGCGCGCGCCATCCAGGCGACGGCGATGCAGATCTTCACGAAGCAGGCGAATCGCTGGGCCGAGCGCGAGTGCGACGACTGCGAGCGCGACGAGTTCCGCGCGGCACTCGCGCTCACGGGCGTCGAGGTCACGATCGCGCACGACTCGTATCTCATCAATCTCGCGAGCCCCGACGAGGCGCTGCGTCGCAAGTCGATCGAGTCGTTCGTGTGCGAGCTCCAACGGTGCTCGGCGCTCGGGCTGACGTATCTCGTGTCGCACCCCGGGAACTACATGGACGATCGCGAGAGCGGGATCGCGCGCAATGCGGACGCGATCGCGGAGTCGCTCGCGCGCGCGCCCGGCGACACGGTGCTCTGCCTCGAGACGACCGCGGGCTCCGGCACCTCGCTCGGTGCGAGCTTCGAGGAGCTGGCCGACATCATCGAGCGCGTCCCCGAGCCGCTGCGCTCGCGTATCGGCGTGTGCGTCGACACGTGCCACATCTATTCTGCCGGGTACGACCTCGTCACCGCGTACGACGATGTGTGGAAGCGCTTCGAGAGCGTACTCGGCTGGTCGCGACTGCGCGTCATGCACCTCAACGACTCGAAGACGCCGTTCGCGTCGCATCGCGATCGTCACGCACTGATCGGCTTTGGCTCGCTCGGCGAGGAGCCCTTCCGTCGCATCATGACGGATCCGCGGATGGTTCGCGTGGCCAAGGTGCTCGAAACGCCCAAGCTCGACAATGACATGCTCACCGACAGCTGCATGCTGCATCTGTTACGGGGCTTTGCCGAGGGTTAGACGTGGTGTAGGCTCAAGTATGCCCCCATTCCTCCGACGCTAGAGTGAATGGCCCTCACTTCTACGAAGATGCCCGCATCCTCTGACGCCCAATCGGTTACTGTCGATGCTCTCGTCGGCTGCGATCGAACGGGACGGATCACCGCCTGGAACGAGGCGGCTGTGCGGCTCTTTGGATATTCGGAAGAAGAGGTGCTCGGCCGACCGTTCGTCGTGCTCCTGCCTCAGCGCCTTCGCCCGGCGCACGAGCAGGAGCTGGAGACTCTCGGATCCCGTCCACCGAAGGCGCTGCTGCACGGAAGGCGGTGGACTGGCCGCCGTAAGGACGGCGGCGAATTTCAGTTCGACATGACGGTTCGTTGGTGGATCGTCGACGAAGGCACGTGCGTCGTCGGCTCGATTGCACCCGTATCGAGCGAGAGCGCGGAGGCGGAGCAGCCGCTCACGTTCGGCGCCGCGCACCTCGACACTGCGATCGCAGAGGCGATTCCACAGCTCGTCTGGCTCACGAATGCACCGGGCCAGGTGACGTACTGCAATCGTCGCTGGTACGACTACTTCGGTCTGACGAGCGCGGACCTCGAGCTGATCGCGGAGCAGCCCATTCTGCACCCCGACGAACGCGCCGCATGGATCCAGAAGTGGGTACATTCGCTCGCAACGGGAGAGCCGTTCGAGCACGAGTGTCACCTGCGTCGTGCCGACGGCGAATACCGCTGGTTCCTCAACCGCTCCATTCCTCTGCGCGATGAGCGCGGTAGAGCGCATCAGTGGCTGGGCACGTCCACGGACATCCACGACCAGAAACTCGCGCAGCGAGTCATCGCGAGTCAGCGAGACGATCTGGAGGCGGTCGTTGCGCTCCGCACGCGAGAGCTTCGCGACACCGTGGCGGCGGTCGAGGCGAGTGAGCTACGACTGCAGTCGGCGCTCGACGGTGGGCGCGACTTCGTGTGGGACTACGATTGCGTGACGCGCGAGGTGTATCGGAGCCCGGGGTGGAGCACGATGCTCGGCTACGCGGCAGGGCCGTTCGATTCGTCGCAGGAGCATTGGACGGCAATTGCGCACCCCGACGATCAGAGGCTGGCGTATGCGCGATTTCAGAGCTTCATCGAAGGAAAGTACGATTTCCACGAGGCCGAATACCGTCTGCGCGATTCGGCTGGCAGCTGGCGCTGGATTCTGTCGAAGGGAAAAGTCGTCGCGCGAGCGCCTGATGGGACGCCGCTGAAGGCCGCGGGCACCGCCACCGATATCACCGAGCGCAAGACCGCTGCAGCAGCGTTGGAAGTGGCAAAGTCGGAGGCAGAGCGAGCGAATCGCTCGAAGAGTGAATTCCTCCAGAGTATGAGTCACGAGCTGCGGACGCCGCTCAATTCGATCATCGGCTTCGCGAGCGTGCTCAAGCGAAATCGAAATCAGAATTTGGGCGTGACTGACCTCGTGTATCTCGATCGCATTCACACCAATGGCGTGGAGCTCTTGCGCCTCATCGACGATGTGTTGGACATCGCCAAGCTCGAGGCGGGGAAGATGGAGGTCGCGCTCTCCACGATTCGCCTCGACGAGTTGATTCACGACGTGGTGGCCCAGTGTACGGGACACGCACGCGCCCTCGTGCGAGTGATCGCCGAAGTTCCGACGGGCCCACTCTATCTTCGCGCGGACCCGCTGCGGCTGCGACAGATCGTGCTCAACCTGCTCTCGAACGCGATCAAGTTCACGCAGGCGGGGAGCGTTGTCGCGGCAGTCATTTGCGACGATGCCCGTGAGCCGCTCCGCATCGAAGTGCGCGATACCGGCATCGGCATTCCGCCCGAGCGCGCGGCAACGATCTTCGAATCCTTCGAGCAGGCCGACACCGGCACTTCGCGCGTGTACGGCGGCACGGGGCTCGGGCTGTCCATCTCGCGCGCGCTGTGCGAGCAGATGGGATTCACGCTCGCGATGACGAGTGAGGTGGGGGTGGGCTCGAGCTTCGCGATCGGATTGACCCGGCGGTTGGGCGTGTAGCGAACTGCCGCTCGGGCTGGCATCAACAAGTTGAGATACGGAGCAAACGGAGTAAACGGATTAAACGGATCACTGCGACTCGGAATTGTCTTCGTTCAATCCGTTCAATCCGTTCAATCCGTTCAATCCGTTAAATCCGTATTTACATTGTTGATGCTTGTCTTATGCGAGTCGCACACCCGCACGGCATCAGTCCGCGCGCGGAGCTCCGTAGTGCCACACCAGCGCAGCGACCGCGATCCCGATGCTCGCGCCCGCGACCACGTCGCTCAGGTAGTGTGCGTGCGCGAGCAGTCGGCTCACCGCACATCCGATCGCGGCAGCGTACCACACCCACTTCGCGCGCGGAAAGAGTCGCGACAGAATCGCCGCGGCGCCGAATGCGACGACCGCGTGACTGCTGGGGAAGCCGATCCCGCGCGAGCTGAACGGATGATCGCTGTACGCGCGGAACGTGTACGCGGTGCCCACGTCGGGCGGACGCATCCGGCGCACCAGGATCTTGAGCAGCTCGCCCACGATTCCCGCCGCGGTCGGCGCCGCCGCGAGCAGCGCGCCGCGTCGCCACCATTTCTTGCTCTCCCGATCGTTCAATGCCAGCGCGATTGCCGCGAGCAGCCAGAAGGGGAGGTAGCCGAAGTTGCGCAGCATGCGCCCCCAATCCGTCTCGTACACGCGGCCGTAGCGCACGTGTTCGGCTACCCATCCGTCCGCGAGCATCGAGAGGGCGATCAGCGCGACCGCGATCAGCACGTCGCGAATGACGGTGCGGCGCGCGGGTGATTCAGACGTTGTCGACACGCGACTCCGCGACGAGAAAAAACCCAGTGGGTGTGGCCGACGCGCGATTGGCGCGCCCCTCCGCGGGATAACCTACGCCCGCTGCTGACATCGTAGAAGCCCCGTAACTAGCTTTATGTATGAGTTATGATCGGGAGGACGCGCTCGACTATCACGCACGTGGACGGCCAGGAAAGATCGCCGTCATCCCCACGAAACCGCTCGACAACCAACGCGATCTCTCGCTCGCGTACTCACCCGGCGTCGCCGAGCCGTGTCTCGAGATTCAGAAGAATCCGGAAGACGCGTACAAGTACACCGCGAAGGGGAATCTCGTCGCCGTCGTCACCAACGGCACCGCCGTGCTCGGGCTCGGCAACATCGGGGCGCTCGCATCGAAGCCGGTGATGGAGGGAAAGGCCAATCTCTTCAAGCAGTTCGCCGATCTCGACGTGTTCGACATCGAGGTCGGCTCGACGGTCCCCGATGACCTGATCAACTTCTGCAAGCTGCTCGAGCCCACCGTCGGCGGGATCAACCTCGAGGACATTCGCGCCCCGGACTGTTTCTACATCGAGCAGACGCTGCGCGAATCGCTCAACATCCCCGTCTTTCACGACGACCAGCACGGCACCGCGATCATCTCCGGTGCCGCGCTCTTGAATGCGCTGGAGCTCGTCACGAAGAACATCGGCGATGTGCGCGTCGTCTTCTCGGGCGCGGGCGCTGCCGCGTTGTCGACGGCCGAGCATTACGTGAGGCTGGGTGTGCGGCGCGAGAACATCACGATGTGCGATCTGCACGGCGTCGTGTACGCGGGTCGCGAGATCGCGATGGACCCGTACAAGGCCCGCTTCGCACGCGAGACGCCAATGCGCACGGTCACGGAGGCGCTCGTCGGCGCAGACGTGTTCGTCGGACTCTCGGCCGGGGGCGCGATCACCGGTTCCATGGTCGCGGGGATGGCGGAGCGTCCGATCATCTTCGCGCTCGCGAACCCCGTTCCGGAGATCTCGCCGGACGAGGTGCGCGCCGTGCGCGACGATGCAATCATCGCGACCGGTCGCTCGGATTATCCGAACCAGGTCAACAACGTGCTCGGCTTCCCGTTCATCTTCCGTGGCGCCCTCGACGTGCGCGCGACGCAGATCAACGAGGAGATGAAGATGGCGGCCACGCGCGCGCTCGCATCCCTCGCCAAGCAAGGGGTACCGGACAGTGTGGCGCGGCTTTACGGGCTGTCCTCGGTGACGTTCGGCAAGGAATACATCATCCCGTACGCGTTCGACCCGCGGGTGCTCCTCTGGGTCGCGCCCGCCGTCGCGTGGGCGGCGGTGGCGAGCGGGGTGGCGACGCACTTCATCGATCTCGACGACTATCGCGTGTCGCTCGAGACGCGACTCGGCCGCGCGCGCGGGATCATGCGCGGGATCATGAGCCGGGCGATGCAGAGCCCGAAGCGCGTGGTCTTTCCGGAGGGCGAAGAGCCGAAGATCATCGAGGCCGCGCGCATCCTTCTCGACGAGGGAATCGCGCAACCGATTCTCCTCGGCAACCGCGCCGTGATCGAGCAGGTCGCGGCGGGCTCGCGCATCTCGATCGAGGACATCGAGATCGAGGATCCGTACACGTCGAGTCGTCGCGATGAGTACGCGGAATTTCTTTTTGCGCGCCGGCAGCGGAAGGGGATGAGCCTTGCAGAAGCGCATCAACGGCTCGCGAATGGCAACTATTTTGGCAGCGTGATGGTCGCGCTGGGGCACGCGGACGCACTCGTATCCGGTGTGAACATGCACTATCCCGAAACGATCCGGCCGGCGCTGCAGGTGATTGGGGCGCAGCCTGAGGTCGGGATCGTGAGCGGGCTGTACATGCTCGTCTTCGAGCGCCACGTTGTCTTCTGCGGCGACACGACGGTCAACATCGACCCGACGGCCGAGCAGTTGGCGCAGATTGCGGAGGGGGCGACGCGCCTGGTGCGAACGTTCGGCATCGAGCCGCACGTCGCGCTGCTGTCCTTCTCGAACTTCGGCTCGGTGCAGCACGCGGAGACGCAAAAGGTCGCGCGCGCGGTGGAGTTGCTGCGCGTCCGCAACCCGACGCTCATGGTGGACGGCGAAATGCAGGCCGACACGGCAGTGGACGAGCGCAAATTGAAGACGATGTATCCGTTCAGCACCCTGACGGAACGCGCGAACGTGCTCATCTTTCCCAACCTGAGCGCCGGCAACATTGCCTACAAGCTGCTCAACCATTTGGGCGGCGCGACAGCGATCGGACCCATTCTGGTCGGCATGCGCTTGCCGGTGCACGTGCTGGAAGAGGGCGCAGAGGTGCAGGACATCGTGAACATGGCGGCCGTGGCCGTCATCGATGCGCAGCAGCACGAAGCCGCCGCGCGTTGAGCAAACGCACGCATCGACTACACACCGAAATCACGGATTTCCAGGAATATGACTACTGAAGCGGTGCCAACCCCTACAGCGGTGGGACGCTCCGACAATCGAAGCCTCTCGCAGCAAGGGCTTCGTCCGAGCGGATGCATTCACTGGAACCTCGTCGCGCCTGAGCTGATCCGCAGGCGGTGCGCCGAGATGAGGGCATGCTCGCGGACATGGGACCGTTCGTCGCGGTCACGTCGCCGCACACTGGCCGATCGCCGAACGACAAGTTCGTCGCGAACGATCCCGATGTGGCGAAGGATGTCTGGTGGGGGAAGGTGAATCAGCAGATTCCCCCCGAGAAGTTCGATGCGCTTCTCGCAGACGTGCAGAAGCATCTGAATGCGAGCAGCGACTTGTTCGTACAGGACCTGTGGGCCGGCGCGGATCCGGCACACCGACTCTCGGCGCGCTTCGTGAGTCCGAACGCGTGGCACATGGCGTTCGTGCGCAACATGTTTTTGCGCCCTACGTCGTCGGACTTGCCCGGGTTCGTCGCCAACTTCACGGTGCTGCACGCGCCGGAGATGCAGGCGGATCCAGCGAAGCACGGCACACGCACGGGCACTTTCATCGTGTTGAGCTTCGCCAAGCGCATGATCCTCATCGGAGGCACGCGCTACGCCGGCGAATTGAAGAAATCGATCTTCACGGTCATGAACTACCTGATGCCGAAGGAGAACGTGCTGTCGATGCACTGCTCCGCGAACGTCGGCGAGCAGGGCGACACGGCGCTGTTCTTCGGTCTCTCGGGCACGGGCAAGACCACGCTCTCGGCAGATCCGCACCGCTTTCTCGTGGGCGACGACGAGCACGGCTGGAGCGATGAAGGCGTGTTCAACTTCGAAGGCGGCTGCTACGCGAAGGCGATCAATCTGTCGGCGGACGGCGAGCCGGAGATCTATCGCACGACACAGATGTTCGGCACGGTGCTCGAGAACACCGTTCTGAATCCGGCGACGCGCCAGGTGGATTTCGCGGATCAGTCGATCACCGAGAACACTCGCGTCAGCTACCCGATGCACTACATCAAGCGCCACGTCGCGGGGGGTCGCGCGGGTCATCCGAAGAACGTCGTGTTCCTCACTGCCGATGCCTTTGGCGTTCTGCCGCCGATCGCCGCGCTCACACGCGAGCAGGCGATGTACTACTTCCTCTCCGGCTACACGGCGAAGGTCGCGGGCACGGAGCGAGGCGTGAAAGAACCGCAGGCGACGTTCAGCGCGTGCTTCGGTGCGGTGTTCTTGGTCTGGCACCCATCTCGCTACGCGCAGATGCTCGGCAAGCTGCTCGAGCGTCACGATGCGCGCGTGTGGCTGGTGAATACGGGATGGACCGGCGGCGCCTACGGTGTGGGAACGCGCATGAAGCTCGGCCACACACGCGCGATGATCCGCGCGGCGCTCTCGGGCGAGCTCTCGCATGTGCCCACCGTGATGGACCCGGTGTTCGGTCTCGCGGTGCCGTCGTCGATTCGTGATGTGCCGAGCGCCCTGCTTTCGCCGCGCACCACCTGGGCGGATCCTGCGGCGTACGACGCGCAGGCGCGTACGCTCGCGCAGATGTTCGCGAAGAACTTCGAACAGTTCGCCGACGTGGTCGATGCGCCGGTGCGGAATGCGGGGCCGCGCGGATGAGACGACGACGCGCGTGACGATCGTTCGCGATCCGCTCTGGAACAACATTCCGCTCGATGCGGATGCGATGCGGCTCGTCGATACTGCCGTGTTCCAGCGGCTGCGTTACGTGCGCCAGCTCGGTCTCGCGTTTCTTGTTTATCCCGGCGCGACCCACTCGCGCTTCGAGCATGCGCTCGGCACGTATCATCTCACCGGGCGCACACTCGCTCTGCTGAGAGAACGCGGCGAGATCGCGCAGCTCCCCGCGGACGAGTGCGCGGTGGTGCGCGCCGCCGCGCTCTTGCACGACGTGGGACACTATCCATTTTCGCACGCGCTCGAGGAGATCGGCGCGCTGCACCACGAGGCCGTGGCGCGCACGCTGATTACGGGCGGCGAGATCGCGTCGGTGCTCGCGAGCACCATCGGCAAGAATGCGGCGATGCGTGCGCACGCGATCATCACGGGCGAGAGCGCGAGCCCGCTGCAGGGGCTGATCTCCGGGTCGCTCGATCTTGACAAGATCGAGTATCTCAAGCGCGATGCCCTTATGTGCGGCGTGCCCTACGGCGAGATCGACGTCGAGCGCCTGATTCACTCGCTCACCATCGTCGAGGATCCGAAGAGCGGCGCACCTGCGATCGGGCTCGTGGAGAAGGGGCTCGCGGCGCTCGAGTCGCTGCTCTTCGCGAAATATCAGATGTATCGGAACGTCTACTGGCACCACGCCGTGCGGAGCGCGACCGCGATGTACAAGCGTCTGGTGGACGATGCGATGCGGAGCGGCGCGATCGAGGAGCCCGAGCTCGCGGGATTCACGGACGAGGGGCTGCTACACGCGCTCGAGGAGCGCGCGCCGTCGATGCTGCTCGACGCGCTGCGCAATCGTCGCCTGCACAAGCGCGCCTTCGAGCTCTCCGCTACGGAACTCGAAGAAGGACGCGGCGACTGGATCGCTGGCGATCGCACGCGCGTGATCGAGGCCGAGGATGCGCTCGCGCGCGAGCTCGGCGTCGAGCCCGGCGCTGTGCTGCTCGACTATCCGGAGAAGCCGCGGATGCTGGGGCTCGATCTCCCGGTGCGGATGCGCGGAGGCGAGGTGCGGAGGTTGGGGGCGAAGGGCTTGCCGGCGGCGATCAACTTGCCGCTCTTGTCGCAGGAGCTCTACGAGTCGACGCGAGTGATGCGGGTGTTTGCGACGGAGGGGACGAAGGTGCCGAAGGCGCGCGTGATGGAGTTGTTGGCGTCGTAGCGCAACACAGCAAGTCCAGCTCGACTGAGCGACACCCAATCAACAATGCGCTGCGTCCTCGCGCCTCGTCGCCCTGCATGGCCCTTTCCAGCCCACCGTTGCGCGTAGTCAAGTGGCGGGATGACTGCTCAAGTCGCCGTCGTCGCTGTGACACCCAACCGGAGTACGCCATGAAAAAGTTTGCCATGCTCGTGCTGTGTGCGGTCCTCACCGCCTGCGGCAGTGACAGCAGTGACAATGGGCCGAGCACTACGTTCACCGGAACCTGGACAGGATACGCGCTCGAGAATATGGGTGAGGACACGCTGTACCTGTCTCTCACGTCGTCACAGACCGGAAGCGCCCTGAGTGGGACCGGCACAGGCACGGAAAGCGGTAGTAGTGCGCCGCTCACGTTCACTGGCACGTCGACCCCGCCCACGCTGAACCTCACGATCCCACTGCCAGTTCTGACGCTCACGTTCTCGGGTGTGTACGTGAGGAGCGATAGCGTCTCGGGCACGCTCTCCAATGGGACCACGGCGCTCGTGCTCGGCCTGAAGAGGAACTAGGCGCTGTCGCAGCAAACCGTCACGCAACGATGTCGGTTAAGAAAAAAAGCCGCCCACATGGGCGGCTCGTTGGTCGTGGGCACTAGCGGTCATGGCCGTCAGCTCTTCGCCGCCCCGCCCTTCACATCCCTCCCCCGCGCCTCCGCCAACTTCCGCGCTATTCCCCGATAAAACGCAGCGTCCGTCGGCTTCTCCTGCTGCTCCAAACTCAACGCCGCCAGCTCCAGCGCATACAACAGATTCCCCAGATACAGCTCGGCCAGCGAGCCCACCGTCTCGTCGCTCACACGCTCACTTCGTCGCCGCCGCCACTCCCGACTTCTCCGCCGCCAGATCCGCGTCGGTCGCAATGACGCGCACGACGATCGCCGTGATGTTGTCCAACCCGCCACGCCCATTCGCTTCGGAGATCAACGCCTCCACCACACGCTGCGCCGTCGCGCGCGACGAAAGTAGATGATGCAGCCGGCGATCGTCCACCATCCCCGTGAGCCCGTCGCTCGCGACGAGGAACGTGTCGCCCCGCTTCAGCTCACCCGTGTACGTATCCGGCTCCACATCCGAGCCCGCGCCGACACATCGCGTGATCACGTTGCTGTAAGGATGGTAGCGCGCCTGCTCCGGAGTCAGAAATCCCGCGTCCACCTGCTCCTGCACGTACGAATGATCCTTCGTCAGCTGCGTGAGCTTCCCATCGCGAAGGAGATAGATGCGCGAATCGCCGACCTGTCCGATGAGGTACCGGTCCTGGCCGACGATCAATACCGACGCCGTCGTTCCCATCCCCTGCTTGTCGACTTCCGTCAGCGTGCGCTCGTAGATCTCCTGGTTCGCGCGCTTCAACGCGTCCGAGACCTTCACCGGCACGTCGTCCGTCGTGATGTCGCGAATCACACGCAGCTCATCAGACACGATCCGCACCGCCATGTCGCTCGCGATCTCGCCGGCCGCATGACCGCCCATACCATCGGCGACCACGAACAGCCCCGCGGGCGGGTCAGCGAAAAAGCTGTCCTCGTTCCCGGAGCGGACCATCCCCGTATGCGTTCCCTGACCGACTTCGAGCTGCACTAGTGACCTGTGATCAGAATGAAAACACCGGCCGCCGCCAAAATCAGCACCACACACCAAATCAACAGCGGAATCCAGCGCGACGACTTCTTTACCGGAGTCACGGGAGCCGGCTGCGGCACTCGCTGCCCTGGTTGCGACACCACGGGAGTCTTCTCCCCGACATTCGACTTCCGCGCGTCAGTCTTGAACGCGGCAATCGCCCGAGTCTGACTGGCGTTCCCGGCGTTCGCTCCCTCCGGAACGC
>Ga0193716_1000930_pt1 | contig 17402 bp, 9 predicted proteins | sample U2c1metaG_FD_145901 | JGI IMG/M metagenome (GOLD analysis project Ga0193716, IMG submission 145901) | Soil microbial communities from a riparian zone of the East river system, Colorado, United States - U2c1 | ecosystem: Environmental > Terrestrial > Soil > Riparian zone | place: USA: East River...
TTCCCAAGAACACCACCGGCACATTGGCAAGCATCATGCCGGCGGTCGTACCGGCCACGACTGCCAAGAGACTCGGGTAGGCGGCCGCGAGCGCCAGCGTCGCAATTTGCGTTTTGTCGCCGATCTCCGCGATGAAGAAACTGGTCAGCGTGGCTAGAAACGCACCCATGGCGCCGGTCGCGCCTGTATTCTCGTCCAGCTGGTCAGGTTTCAAGGTCCAGATTGCCATCACGATCATGCTGATGCCGACCACGACATCGAGCGTGCGGGGCTTGAGCAAACTCCCAAACCAAACCCCAACGACGCCGGCCAGCGCGTGATTGGCCAAGGTCGCGCACAATATGCCGGCGATGATCGGCCACGGCCGCCGATAGCGCGCAGCCAGGACCAGCGACAGGAGCTGAGTGCGATCGCCAATCTCGGCAACGGCGATTGTTGTAATCGAAACCAAAAAAGCTTCCATCGGGAACTCCGCGCCGAGGCGAACGGGCGATTATGAATGCAGCGCGTCCGACCGCTGCCGGCAGCGGCACGGATTTCCCCGGGCGCTACTGCATCCGGTCAAGCGTAGGGAAATGCTTGCGTGCGTAGCCCAGAACCTGGGCATCGGTGGGGTGATCGGCACTTTCGACAGCGACAATGGATTTCCCGAGTTGCGGATATTTATCGCGCAGATAGGCGGCGAACTCCTGTTTCGTCTGCGCAGGGCCGATCACTAAAATTTCGTGGGCACCGCTCAAGGCCTTCGCGACATCATCGAAAAAATGATGATCGGCAGGCGATTTGTGACCGCCATGCGTGCTCTTGCGGCTGTGGACGCGCTGGTGCTGATTCTGCGCATGCACCACGGTCTCTTCCTGTTCCGTTGGCGTGAAATGCCATGCGGTGGCTTTCTGGTGATCTATCCAAACGACGGCGTGGTAGTGTGACATTGTCATCTCCATGAAAGCGTATGCGCGTATTGTAAACTGGCCCGCCGCGCGCGCGTGGCCAAGGTTCCCGATGTCGGTGTTTGTCCTACGATGCCCCATATCCTGACCATCAATGCCGGCTCATCGAGCATTCGCTTCGCTCTGTTTGCGACCGGCGAGCGGCAGGTGCGGTTGCTGGACGAGAAAATGGAACGCATCGGCGACGAAGCGGCGAGCGTGACCGCAGATCGGCTGCTGCAAAAACTAAAGACGCAGTCGACGGCAGCTCCTGATGCCATTGGCCATCGAGTAGTGCATGGCATGCTGCATACGCAACCTGAGCGCGTGACGCCGGGCTTGCTGCAGGAACTGCGACGCATCACGCCTTATGATCCGGAACACCTGCCGCGCGAAATTGCCCTGATCGAGGCGCTACAGCAACGCTTTCCCGACGTGCCGCAGGTCGCATGCTTCGATACGGCGTTTCATCGCCATATGCCGGCCGTGGCGACGCAGTTGCCGATTCCGCGCCGCTACCTCGCGAAGGGCGTGCAGCGCTACGGCTTCCACGGCTTGTCGTACACTTTTCTCTTGGGGGAACTAAAGCGGCTTGGCGATCCCGCCGCGGTGCAGGGCCGGGTGATTCTCGCGCATTTGGGCAGCGGCGCGAGCATCGCCGCGGTTCTCGACGGCCGCGGCATCGACACGAGCATGGGTTTCACGCCGGCAGCGGGACTGGTGATGGGCACTCGATCGGGCGATTTGGATCCTGGGCTGATGAGCTATCTGGCGCTGACCGAGTCCATGACTGCGGCGCAATTTCAAACCATGGTCAATCATGAATCGGGGCTCATCGGAATTTCGGAAAGCAGCGCCGACGTCCGCGATTTACTCGAGCGCGAAGACGCCGACGCGCGTGCGCGTGAAGCGATCGACTTGTTTTGCTACCAGGCGAAGAAATGGATCGGAGCATTTGCCGCCGCCTTGAGCGGCGTCGACACCTTGGTGTTCGCCGGCGGCATCGGTGAAAACTCGGCGCCGGTGCGCCAGCGCATCTGCGATGGGCTGCAGTTTCTCGGCATCGAGATCGACGACTCGCTGAACCGGCGGCATGCGGCGCAAGTCTCGACCGGCGCCGTCGCGGTGCGCGTGATTCGCACCGACGAAGAGTCGGTGATCGCGGACTTGACTGGCCGCGTGTTGACAATGATCGATGAAGGAGTAGCAACATGAAACAGACCGACGTCAGCCCAGTGCTCGATGCGCAAATGGCCCGCAAGATCGACGCGTACTGGCGCGCAGCAAACTTTCTGTCCGTCGGCCAGATTTATCTCTGCGACAACCCATTGTTGAAAGAGCCTCTCGCCGTCCCGCACATCAAGCGCATGCTGCTGGGCCATTGGGGTACGACGCCGGGGCAGAATTTCATTTACACGCATTTGAATCGTGTCATCAAGAAATACGATTTGGACATGATCTACATGTCCGGACCCGGGCACGGCGGGCCGGCGGTGGTCAGCGGCACTTATCTCGAGGGCACTTACAGCGAAGTGTATTCGAACATCAGTCAGGACGAAGCGGGATTGAGGCGCCTCTTCACCCAGTTTTCCTTTCCCGGGGGAATTCCGAGCCACGCTTCCGCGGAATGTCCAGGATCGATCCATGAAGGCGGTGAACTCGGATATTCATTGAGCCACGCCTTCGGTGCTGTCTTCGACAACCCCAGTCTCACCGTAGCCTGCGTGATCGGCGACGGCGAAGCGGAAACCGGACCGCTCGCCACGTCCTGGCATTCCAATAAATTTTTGAATCCCGCGAGCGATGGCGCGGTATTGCCGATTCTTCATCTCAACGGCTACAAGATCGCCAATCCGACGATATTGGCGCGCATTTCCCGGGACGAGCTGCGCCAGTTGCTGCAGGGCTACGGTTGGACGCCATACTTCGTCGAGGGCCATGAACCCATGCCCATGCATGAAGCCATGGCGGCGACGCTGGACACGGTCATTGAAATGATTCGCAAAATTCAGGCGGACGCGCGCCGCTCCCCGGGCACCTTTGAGCGTCCGCGTTGGCCTATGATCGTGCTCATTTCACCGAAAGGCTGGACGGGTCCGAAGCTGATCGACGGCAAACGGAACGAGGGAACGTTCAGGTCGCATCAAGTGCCCTTGACCGATCCGGCGAAAAATCCGCAGCACCTCGGGCAGTTGGAGGAATGGCTTCGCAGCTACCGTCCATCAGAGCTCTTTGATGAAAGCGGGCGGCTGAATGCCGAACTGGCAGCCCTTGCACCCACCGGCGAACGCCGCATGGGCGCGAACCCAAACGCCAATGGCGGATTGCTGTTGCGGGATTTACGCATGCCGGATTTCGCCGATTACGCGGTAAACGTTCCCAAGCCGGGTGTCGCCGGCATCGGCGATACGCACGTGGCGGGAAAATTCCTGCGCGACGTGGCGAAGTTGAATGCGTCGCCGCGAAACTTTCGCATTTTTGGTCCGGACGAGACTGTCTCGAATGGATTGGAAGCGGTGTTCGAGGCCACCAACCGCCAGTGGATGGCCGAAACCACGAGTGACGATCAGTTCTTGGCGCGCAGCGGCCAAGTCGTGGAGATGCTGAGCGAGCATCAATGCGAGGGTTGGCTCGAGGGCTACCTGCTCACCGGACGGCACGGGCTGTTCAATTGCTACGAAGCCTTCATACACATCGTCGATTCGATGTTCAATCAACATGCCAAGTGGCTGAAGGTGACGGCGGGGCTTGCATGGCGGCGCAAGATTGCGTCGCTGAATTACCTGTTGAGCTCTCACGTTTGGCGGCAGGATCACAATGGCTTCACCCACCAGGACCCGGGTTTTATTGATCACGTCGTCAACAAAAAAGCTGAAATCGTGCGTGTGTATCTGCCGCCCGACGCCAATTGTCTGCTGTCGGTCATGGACCATTGCCTGCGCAGCCGCCACTATGTCAACGTCGTCGTGGCCGGCAAGCATCCGGCGCCGCAGTGGCTGTCGATGGATGCGGCGATCAATCACTGCAGCGAGGGGATAGGCATCTGGCAGTGGGCCAGCAATGATCAACAGAGCGAACCTGATGTGGTGATGGCCTGCGCAGGCGATGTGCCCACACTGGAAACGCTGGGCGCGGTATCCATTCTGCGCCGCGAGCTGCCTGACTTGAAGGTGCGCGTCGTCAATGTGGTCGATCTGATGAAGTTGCAGCCGCAGTCGGAGCATCCGCATGGTTTGAGCGACTATGATTTCGATGCGCTGTTTACCAAGGATAAGCCCGTGATCTTCGCGTTCCACGCCTATCCCTGGCTGATCCATCGCCTGACTTACCGTCGGCACAACCACGACAACGTGCACGTGCGCGGCTACAAAGAAGAGGGCACCATCACGACTCCCTTCGACATGGCGGTGCTCAACGACATGGACCGCTTTCATCTGGTGATCGACACGATCAATCGGCTGCCGCAGATCGGCAGCCGCGGCGATCATCTGAAACAGCGGCTGCAAGACAAATTGGTTGAGCACAAGCAGTACATCGACAAGCACGGCGAGGATATGCCCGAAATCAAAAATTGGAGTTGGCCAAACGCTTGAGGCCATTGTCCTACAAGCCCTATAGCCGTCAGCCGACAGGTCCTACGGCGCGCCGCCTACGGTTTCGATGTGTGCAAGGTCAATAATGCCAGCGGTAAAAATAAATGACGGCGGCAAATTTGCCGCGGGTCGAGGAATCGGAAATTTCCAGCAACTTTGAACGGTCAAATCAGGCCGCGGGATCGCCGTTCCCGCAAGGCGCCAACTGGGACGGACGAGGAGTCAATTTCTCGCTGTTCTCGGAATCCTCTGAATCGGTTGAATTGTGTTTATTCGATGGGCCCGAAAAGGCCGAGAGGCGCATTCGAATCCGGGAGCGCACCAACGGCGCCTGGCACATCTACGTGCCGGATATCGGTCCCGGTCAATTGTACGGATACCGCGTGTACGGACCCTACCTTCCCGAGAGCGGTCTGCGCTTCAATCCCAATAAATTGCTTCTCGACCCTTACGCCAAGGCGATCGGACGGGAGCTGAAATGGGCGGACGAGTTATTCGGCTACCAGGTCGGCGATGAGAGCGGTGACCTGTCATTCGACGATCGCGATAGCGGGCCGTTCGCTCCCTTGGGCGTGGTCATAGACCCGGGATTCGACTGGAGCGGCGAACAACGGCCGTCATACCCGGCGCACGAAACTTTAATTTATGAGGCGCACGTGCGTGGTATGACGCGCCTGCATCCTGATGTGCCTGAGCATTTGCGCGGCACCTATGCCGGCATGGCCTCGGAGCCCATCATCCGGCACCTTCACAAAATGGGGGTTACTGCCCTCGAGCTGATGCCCGTGCACTATTTCGTGCACGACCGGCATCTCGAAGATAGAGGACTGCGCAATTATTGGGGCTACAACACGCTGGGATTTTTCGCGCCGCATATGAGCTATGGCTCCAATCCTCAAGCGCCGGCTGAGGTGGTTCGAGAGTTCAAGGGAATGGTCAAGATTCTGCACAACGCCGGCATCGAGGTCATCTTGGATGTGGTCTACAACCACACCGCGGAAGGCAATCATGCCGGTCCGACGCTCTCATTCCGCGGAATCGACAATTTGGCCTACTACCGCGTCGTCCAAGGCGATGCGCGCCACTATATGGATTACACGGGCTGCGGCAATACGCTGAATATGGTGCACCCGCATTCGCTGCAGCTTCTGATGGACAGTCTCCGATACTGGGTAACGGAGATGCATGTCGACGGCTTCAGGTTCGATCTGGCCTCGGCGCTGGCGCGCGAATTAAAGGACGTCGATCAGCTTGGCGCATTTTTCGACACCATCTATCAGGACCCGATTCTGGCGCCGGTGAAATTGATCGCCGAGCCCTGGGATTTGGGCGAGGGCGGATATCAGGTCGGAAATTTCCCCACGGGCTGGATGGAGTGGAACGGCAAGTATCGGGACACGGTGCGCCAGTTCTGGAAGGGCGACATGGGAGTGAACTCGGAAATCGCAACACGCCTTGCCGGCAGCGCGGATCTTTACGAAACGACCAATCGCCCGCCCTCAGCCAGCGTGAATTTCGTCACGGCCCACGATGGATTCACGCTCAATGATTTGGTGAGTTACGAACAGAAGCACAACGAAGCGAACGGCGAGGAAAATCGCGACGGCGCTGATGACAACAATTCATGGAACAGCGGCGTAGAGGGACCTAGCGATGATGCGGGCATCATCGAGCTGCGCGAGCGGCAGAAGCGCAATTTCTGGTGCTCGCTGATGTTTGCGCAGGGATCTCCCATGATCAGCGGCGGCGATGAGTTGAGCCGCACGCAACTGGGCAACAACAACGCCTATTGTCAAGACAACGAACTATCCTGGTATCACTGGGACCTGGACCCCCCGAGAGCCCAAATCCTGGAATTCGCCCAGCGCGTAATTCACTACCGCAAGAAACACCCTAACCTTCACCGCTTCGCGTTTTACGACGCCGATCCCGACGCCAAGCACCCCGACAAAAACATCGTGTGGTTCAGGGCGGACGGCAAACGCATGGAGGAGAAGGATTGGGAAGACGGCGGCTGGATGCGCACGCTCGGCATGTTCATGAACGGCACGGCATCCGAAATCCGCGGCGCTCAGGGGCAGTGCATCGACGATTCGGATTTTCTATTGCTCCTCAATGCGCATCATGAGCCGGTCGCATTCCGCATTTCGCACGAGCTGTACCACGCCGGATGGAAGATAGCCTTCGACACGGCGCGTCCGGGCCTGGAGATCGACAAGGAAGCGGTCAAGCGTAATCGGCTGGTGCAGCTCGCCGGCCGCTCGTTGGTGCTGCTGAGTCATGAGCGGTAGATGGATTGCGACCTACCGGCTGCAGCTGCACGCCGGATTCCCTTTAAGTGCGGCTCAAGGGGTGCTGGCATACCTCAGTGAATTGGGCATCAGCCATGTTTACCTGTCGCCTTGCCTGCAAGCAGTTCCCGGCAGTCAGCATGGCTACGATGTCGTAGACCCCACTAAAATCAGCGACGATCTCGGCGGTGAGCAGGCGTGGTCCAGTTTCGTGAAGGCCGCGCACGCCTTGGATCTTCGAATTCTGCTCGACATCGTCCCGAATCACATGTCCGCCTCTCAGTACAATCCTTGGTGGGACGATGTACTGCAACTTGGACCCTACAGCCGGTTTGCAGAATTCTTTGATATTAGAAATCCGCAGCGCCGGCCGTTTTGCCTGCATTTATGCTCGCTCGCGAAACCCTATGGCGCAGCGATGGAAGCGGGTGAACTGAGCATCGAGATCGTGCAAGGAAGCCCGCGCGTCAAACACTACGAGAACACGTGGCCGTTGGGGCCTGCCTCATGGGGGGAATTGCTCTCGGCAGGGGGCGCGCGCTGCTTCAGTGAACTGCAGCGTCTGCAGCGCATCGAGTCGCCGGTTGAGGAGGACCTGACCGCCTTTCGACGTCATGCGGCGCGGGCACGGCAGATGCTCGCCGAAGCGCTCGAGGCTGGACGGCTGCAATCGGCGGTCGATCGGGTGCAGGGCGATCACGCACTATTCGACGCCGTGCTGCGCAGGCAGTTTTATATGCTTCACGGCTGGAGGCTCGCCGGGGAGCTGACCAACTACCGCCGCTTCTTCGATATCGACACGCTCATCGGCATCCGCACCGAACTGCCCGCCGTTGCCGCCGCCACGCATGCACGCATCGAGCAGATGATTTCAAACGGGGAGATAGACGGCGTGCGCGTCGATCATCCGGATGGGCTGCGCGAGCCGCTCGAATACTTCGAGCGGTTGCGCGGCGTGCTGCCGAAGGGACGAATTTATATCGAGAAGATCCTCGAGAATGACGAGCGGCTCAATGGGGACTGGCCCATCGACGGCACCGTCGGCTACGAATTCTTGGCGAAGGTCAATCGCTTGTGGATGGATGATCAACGAGTCGACGTGTTGACCGCCACTTATTCGGACTTCACGGGCCATTCGGTGAATTTCGGCAAATTGGTGCGCGAGAAAAAGCGTGCGATTATCGAATCGACGTTCTCCGCCGCGCACGAGCAATTGGCCGCCATGGCGCTGGACATTGCCCGGACCGATTGGCAAACGCGGGATTTGAGTCCGAGCCAACTGCGTGAAGCATTGGAAAAATTGATCACGGCGCTGCCGATCTACCGCACCTATCGAACCGCCGACACTCTGCACGATGAGGACAAGCGTGTATTGCTCGAGGCGCTGCAGAGCGCACGCATTGGATCCTCGGACATCGACGCGGCCGTGTTTGATTTTCTGGCCGCCTTGTTTACCAAGTCGCCGCTCAACGATGTGGAAGCGGATTTCATCGCCAAGTGGCAGCAATTGACGCCCGCGGTGATGGCCAAGGGCGTGGAGGACACGACGTTTTATTGCTTCGACCGGCTGGTGTCGTGCAATGAGGTGGGATCGCAGCCTTCCCTGATTGGGATATCGAACGACAAATTCCACGAATTTTGCAACTACTTGAGCGATCGGTGGCCGAACAACATGCTCGCCACATCGACGCATGACAACAAACGCAGTGAGGACGTACGCGCGCGTATTTCCATACTCTCCGAGATCCCCGAGCGTTGGTCCGAAGCGCTGCATCTGTGGTCGCAGCTCAACTCCGATGCCTGGCAGAATCGCTTGCCGGATCGGCATGCCGAATACCTGCTGTACCAGACGCTGATCGGCGCGTGGCCCATCGACCGGGATCGAGCGTGGCAGTACATGCTCAAGGCGTGCCGCGAGGCGAAAATCAACACGTCGTGGCATGAGCCGAATAACAGCTTCGAGGAAAAAATTCGCGGCTTCGTCGGCGGGGTATTCGACACGCCGGAGTTCATCGCGAGCCTTGAACGATTTATTGAGCCGCTGATACTGCCGGGCCGAATCAACAGTCTGGCCCAAACCCTCATCAAAATGGTCGCACCCGGCGTGCCTGATTTCTATCAGGGCACCGAATTGTGGGACTTGAGTCTGGTCGATCCGGACAATCGGCGGCCTGTGGATTTCAAAATCCGCCTGGAAACGATGCGCCGCGTGAGCCGCGTGCGCTCCCTGAACGCTGCTGAGGCGCTCATGGAATGGGATTCGGGAGCGCCAAAACTTTGGATGATGGCCTGCGTCCTGGCGATTCGCCGCGAGCGATTCGAGGATTTCTCGCCGGAGAGCAAGTATCAACCGCTGGTGGCTCAGGGAGCCCATCTTGGCCGGCTGCTCGCCTTCCGCCGCGGCGAGAATCTCATCGCCGTTGTCCCGCGCTTCACGATGACCCTGGCAGGCGAGTGGGGCGATACCCGGTTGCCGCTGCCGGGCGGTGCTTGGCGAAACTGCTTCACCGAGCAAGTCATTCAACGGGAGATTTCCCCCGCCGAGCTTTTCGGATCATTTCCGGTGGCATTGCTGATTCGGGATCCCGCGTGATTTTTTCCGTATGGGCGCCCAACGCCAAGGCCGTCGATCTCGTTGTCGGGGAGCAACGATTCGCACTTGAATCATTGGCTGACGGCCATTGGCAAATCGATGTGGCGGCGGATACGCGGCAGGGCTATCGATATTCCATTGATGGCGCTGCCCCCGTACCCGATCCGCGATCGCGTTGGCAGCCAGAGGGCGTGCATGGCGCATCGCATGTCATTGCGGCCGAAGCGCTGAAGGCCGGACCGCCCGAAACCGAACCGCGAGGCAGTGGTGAATTTCGACCGGTGCCTCTTGGCGAAGCCATCATCTACGAGCTGCACATCGGCACCTTCACACCCGAAGGCACGTACGCAGCGGCGCAGGGCAAGCTGGCGTACCTGAGCGAACTCGGCGTTACTCACGTGGAACTGATGCCGCTGGCGGCGTTTCCCGGTCGGCGCGGCTGGGGTTACGACGGGGTCGATCTGTTCGCGCCGTTCCCTGCCTACGGCACGCCGTCGCAACTTGCTGCGTTTGTCCGCGCCTGCCATTCCGAGGGCCTCGCCGTGCTTCTCGATGTGGTCTACAACCATCTAGGTCCGGACGGAAATTATCTTGCGCAGTTCGCCCCTTACTTCACCGATCGCTACAAGACCGGGTGGGGCGCGGCCATCAATTACGATGGCCCGCAAAGCGATGAGGTGCGGCTTTTCGTCATCGACAATGCGCTGATGTGGCTGCGGAACTATGGGTTTGACGGCCTGCGCTTGGATGCCGTCCATGCCATTTTCAGTTTCGAGGCCGTGCACGTCCTTGAAGAATTGTCGATCGCCGTGAAGGCGCTCGGCAAGGAGCTGGGACGCCCGCTGCTGCTGATCGCCGAGAGCGATCTGAATGATCCTCGCCTGATTCGGCCGCCTTCACGAGGTGGGTACGGCCTCGATGCGCACTGGGAGGATGATTTTCATCATGCCATCCATCGCTATTTTACCGGCGAGACGGAAGGCTACTACGCGGACTTTCATGGGCTGCAGGATGTGGCGGCTTCGCTGCGCGATGGCTACGTGTATCAAGGGCAGCACTCCGTGCATCGCGGGCGGCGGCACGGCAGACCCCCGCTGGGCGTGGAGCCGCAGCAGCTCGTGGTAAGTGCGCAAAATCACGACCAGATCGGCAATCGCGCGCAGGGCGAGCGGCTCAGCATGATGTTGAATGTCCCGCAGCTCAAAGCCGTTGCGGCGTTGACGCTGCTTGCGCCGTTCGTGCCGCTTTTGTTTCAGGGCGAGGAATGGGGCGCGGAGACGCCGTTTTTGTACTTCACGGATCATGAGGATCCTGATTTGGGGAGGCGGGTTGCCGAGGGGCGCAGCCGGGAATTCAGCGCCTTTCGATGGCAGGGCGCAGTACCCAACCCGCAAGAAGCCGATACCTTTGAACGTTCAAAATTGAATTGGTCGGAGTTGTCTGCGCCTCGGCACGCCGAACTGCTCGAGTGGTATCGACGGCTCATTGGGATACGGCGCGACAAAGTGGTGCTGCCGCGCGAAAGCTCGGCGGATTGCGCCAAAGCCGTGACCAACTTCGATGCTGAAGCCGGGTGGCTCACGTTCGTTCATAATGGCGTGCTCGCGGTTTTCAATTTTGCGGACCTGGCGCAGACCGTGCCTCGCCCGGGCGGCGAGTGGAACTTGGTGCTGAGATCCGATTCGACGGATACGCAGACGTCGGATGCGCAGGCGTCGGATGCAGTGTCTCCTCGATCGACGCTTATATATATTGGGGGTTGAGGCCGAATGAATTTACTGAGCCTACGTCAGTACATCGAAAACGTCTGGCAGAAATCGATCATCGGACGGCTCGAGGCCTATGTCCGCATTCCCAACAAATCCCCGGCTTTCGATCCGGACTGGGAGCGCCACGGATACATGGACCAGGCCGTTGAGTTGATGGCTGAATGGTGCCGCGCTCAACCGGTGCCGGGCATGCGTGTCGACGTGCGCCGCTTGCCGGGCATCACGCCCTTACTGCTGGTCGATATTCCCGGCGAGCTTCCTGAATGCGTGCTTCTGTACGGACATCTCGACAAGCAGCCGGAATTTACCGGCTGGCTGCCGGGGCTTGGGCCTTGGGAGCCGGTGATTCGAGACGGCAAGCTGTATGGACGGGGCGGGGCGGACGACGGCTACGCAGTCTTCAGCTCTTTGACCGCAATCGCCGCGCTCAAGGCGCAGGCAGTTCCCCTGCCGCGTTGTGTATTGATGATCGAGGCCTCCGAGGAGAGCGGCAGCGTCCACTTGCCGGCACATCTGGATGCGCTCGGCAGCAGTATCGGCGAGCCGTCCTTGGTCGTTTGTCTCGACGCGGAATGCGGTAATTTCGACCAGCTCTGGACGACGACGTCGCTGCGCGGCAATCTCGTGGGCAAGCTCAAGGTGCGCGTGCTGACCGAAGGAGCCCATTCCGGTCTTGCCTCAGGTATTGCACCGACTCCCTTTCGGCTCTTGCAGCAATTGTTGGCGCGCGTCGAGAATCCCCTGACGGGAGACCTGCTGCTCGATGAGCTGCACGCCGACCTGCCAAAGGATCGTCGCGCGCAAATCGCCGCCGCGGCCGATGTATTGGGCGCACAAATCCTCGATAAAATACCCTTTGCGGCGGGCGTTGAAGCCGTGTCGGCCGACCGGGTCGATCTGCTGGTCAACAACACCTGGCGGCCGGCACTCGCGGTAACCGGCGCGGACGGCCTGCCCTCGCTCGGTACGGCGGGCAACGTACTGCTGCCGGAGATCTCCCTGAAGATTTCCCTGCGATTGCCGCCTACGGTGGATCCCGTCAGTGCCGGCCGGGCAGTTCGCGAAGCGTTGGAGCGTGATCCTCCCTACGGAGCACACGTCAGCTTCGAGCCTGAGTCCTCATCGGGAGGATGGAACGCACCCGCGTTCGCGCCCTGGTTTGAGAAGTCGATGCAGCGCGCCTCGCGACATGTGTTCGGACGTGATGCGGTGAGTCTGGGCGGCGGAGGCACGATTCCATTCTTAAGAATGCTCGGCGAGCGGTTTCCGCAAACTCAGTTTCTCGTGACCGGCGTCTTAGGGCCGCACTCCAACGCACACGGACCCAATGAGTTCCTGCATATCGGTTATGCAACGCGCCTGACGGAGTGCGTGAGCATGGTGCTCGCCGATTTCGGCGCGCGGCGCCCACCACACGGTGAATCTACCTAGGCGACGATTATCGCAAGGATATAGAGTGGGCGCGCGTAGAGGGGACGCGGCGCGGCTGGGATGAATACCAACCTCACGGTGTTCGCGACTACGCCGAAAATCAACATAAAAATTCATGGAGGTCATATGGGAATCCGCTCAGGATCAACGCGCGCGCTGCTCAGCGCCGTAACATTGGCGAGTTTTGCACTGGCGCAAAATGCGTCCGCGGCCAAACGGGTCGAATCAATGGGTGCGGCAAGTCAAAACACGCTGGCACATTTCAACGTTTACTTGCCGCTGACGCATACCGATACTTTGGAGAAGCTGCTGCAGAGCCAGACGGACACTGCCTCGGCTAACTATCATCAATGGTTGACGCCGGCGCAGTTCAAGCAGCAGTTTGGTCCCAGCCGTACGAATGTGGCAAAGGCCAGGGAATTGCTCGAGTCTGCCGGGTTCACGATTGTCGCCGAGAGAACACAGAACCTTGAGGTCGAAGGTCCGGTATCGGCCGTCGAAAGAATGTTCAATGCGAAGATCGAACGCGTGCAGGTGAAACCGGGGGACGTCAAACTCGCCGCTGCCGATCGGCATTTGAATCTTCCGCAGTCGCTTGCGGCGATGGGTGCGGTGATTCCTGAATTCACCGCGCATCTTGCGGCGCATGTACATTCAAGAGCGGTGCCTCTGGCCAATTCCAAGTCTCTACAGCCGGGAGCCGCGGGCACCGCGTCGACTTCGGACCGTCTGGCCAACGACTTTAGCCTCTTCTACGCGAATGATCTGAACGAGGCCTATCAATTGCCCTCGTTCCGGACCGAAGTCACGCCGTTGTTCTCGCATAAGAAGCTGCAGATCGCCGGCGTCGGCGCGCATATCGGCATCGTGATCTCCTCCGTGATCAGTCCCGCCGATCTGGCGAAGTCCTTCAATTCCTCGGTGAGTATTGGACCCGTCGTCGATGTTCAGGCTTACTCGGCCAATTCCAATTTGCCGGTTCCCACGGTGAACATCCGCCCGGTAAACGGCGGCAGCGGTGCGTTCAATCCCGCTTCCGACGATGCATTCGAGGCCTCTCTCGACACGCAGATGTCATTGGGCACGGCGCCGGGTGCGCAGGAGACGGTGTACGACATGCCGGATCTCACCGACGATAACATCACGGCCGCGTATACGGCCGTCGTCGAGGACAATGCGGTTGATGTCGTGAGCTCTTCTTTCGGCGAGTGCGAGCTGGACTTTACGCCCGCCTATAACAACGGCACCGACTTCACCGGCATTCTCAAGACCTTCCACGCACTGTTCCAACAAGGCAATGCGCAGGGCATCACCTTCCTGGCAAGTTCGGGCGACAACGGTGCGGTGCCGTGCTTGTCGCAAACACTGGCCGAATCTCCGGTTTTCATTGACGGCACGAATTTCGTGCTGGGCGTTGAAAACCCGGCCAGCGACCCGAATGTCACGGCCGTGGGCGGCACGAACCTGCAGACCGCGGGGACGCCTACGGTGAACGATGTCGCTTACGTCAGCGAGAACGCCGATTTCGATCCGCGCTTGCCGGCACAATTTGATCTGGGCGGCGGCGCGATTGGTACGGTTGGCAACAATACCTGGGGATCAGGAGGCGGCTTCAGCCAGGTCTTCGGCAAGCCGCTGTATCAGTTCCTGGTCAACACCGGCAGCAACTCGCACCGTGCGGTGCCCGACGTTTCTCTGATGATGGGCGGGTGCCCGGGAGACTTCGATCAGGCCGCGCAAGATTGCACCGTGCTGCCGCGAAGCTCAGTCATTGTCTGGGTCGGCGGCGGCCCCGTAGGCTTGATCGGTACCAGCGCCTCGTCGCCGGAAATGGCCGGCGTGTTGGCGTTGGCAGTCGAGTTGAATCGCGGCCGGCTGGGCAATGTCAATCCGTTGATCTATGCGTTGTCGGCAGTGCAGACCATCGCCGGCGGAACCAAAGCACCCAAGGCGCTGCAGTATTTTCATCGCAATATTTCCGGCAACAACAATGGCTTCACGGTCAAGCCGGGCCAGGCCTACAGCGAGGTGTTGGGCAACAGCACTCTCGATGTGAAGAACTTCTTGCAGCTGCAGGGGGCCCCGGCAGCCGGAGCGCCGGGCACGCCCAGCAATCCGTGATTCGGAAGTTTCGATAATAAAGTCAGTGATTCCGACGGCAGGGTTGAATCCCTGCCGTCCTTCTAAACCGCGGCGCTCGGGCGTGCCGAGACCCGCGCAAGCCATGCGCTCGCTTCATCTCCATTATAATCGTGCGTCCCAACAGGCCAACACGATTCCAGGACAACATGACTTCAATTCCTCTTCCACATGCGACGCCCGAGGACGTTGGGCTCTCCACCGCGGGTCTGGCGCGCTTAGGCTCAGTGATGCAAGGCGAGGTCGAACGCGGCCGCGCACCCGGGGCCGTGGCGCTGGTAGCGCGGCGTGGCCGGTTGGCGTACTTCGAGAGCTACGGGCGGAGCGACCCCGCCGGCGGCGCGCCGATGGCAAAGGACAGCATTTTTCGAATCTATTCGATGACCAAGCCGATCGTTTCGGTGGCTGCGATGATGCTGTTGGAACAGGGGCGCTTCCTGCTGAGCGACGCGATTGAAAAATACCTGCCTGAACTCGGCAATCGGAAAGTTGCCGTCATGCGGGGCTCGGAAATCGACTTGGTGGATGCCGATCGGTCCATCACCATTCACGACCTGTTGCGCCACACCTCGGGTCTCACGTATGAATTTCGCGGCAGCGGTCCGGTGCACAAGATGTATATGGCTGAAAGGATCTACAGCCGCAACCAGAGCAACGCCGATCAAGTGGTCACCTTGGGCAAGCTGCCGCTGATCGCTCAACCGGGAGCGAGGTGGGAATACAGCCGCTCCACCGATGTGCTCGGCCGCCTCGTTGAGGTCTTGTCGGGCCTGACCCTAGGCGAGTATCTACAGCGTTACATCCTCGCACCGCTGGGAATGGTTGATACCGCGTTTTACGTGCCGGCGCACGAGCTTGCGCGACTTGCCGAGGCGTTCCCCAAGGACCCCGAAACGGGCTCAGGCGTGCAATTGATCAATGTGCGCGAGGCACCGAAATTTGAGTCGGGCGGCGGCGGTTTGGTGTCCACGGCCGGCGACTACGCGCGCTTCCTGCAGATGCTGTTGAATCGCGGCAGGTTCGAGGGCACTCGATTCTTGAGTCGCAAGACAATTGAACTCATGACGGCGGATCATTTGGGACCCATCAGCGGCGCTCCCGACCTGCTGTTGCCCGGCTACGGATTCGGCTTGGGATTTGCCGTGCGCCTGCAGGCGGGAATTTCCCACGTCCCCGGTTCCATAGGGCAGTATTTCTGGGGAGGTCTCGCCGGCACGACCTTCTGGGTCGATCCGGCAGAAGAGTTGTTCGCGATCCTGCTAATTCAGGGTCCGGGCCAGCGCGATTACTTCCGCACATTATTCCGTGACCTGGTCTATGCGGCATTCGATGACTGAACGCTCAAGGCCGCCGCTGCTTCCGGCGCCAGCGCCGCCTGCGCGCGCCACCATGCCGCGGTCAACAAGCATTCATGTTCGCGAATGAACACTTCGCTCAAGGCGGACGGTATGGACAGAAACGGCAACCATTGTTCCGGAAATACGTCGTGCGGTCCGTAGTGAAACCACGGCTCGGCACTTGACTCCTCTTCTTCGTTGCGCGCACGCGGCAAATCCCGAAACACGCAATCGGATACCAGGCATAGCTCGTCGTAGTCGTAGAAGATGACGCGCCCGTGACTGGTGACGCCGAAATTCTTGAGCAACAAGTCGCCGGGAAACACGTTGCTCGCGGCCAGATCGCGCAATGCGTTGCCGTAATCGATGATTGCCGATTCGGCGGCGGCAGGCTCCGCCTCGCGCAGAAATAAGTTCAGCGGCCGCAAGCGCCGTTCGATATAGCAATGCTCGATGATCAAGTCTTCGCCCTCGACCCGGCAACTTTCGCCCGCTTCGCGCAGCAGCTCCTCGGCCAGATCCGGCATGAAGCGGCCGCGCGGCAGCCGCAGCCGCTTGAATTCCTGTGCGTCGACCAGGCGGCCGGCGCGGTCGTGGCGGAATACGTATTGGTAGCGCTCCATGACTTCGGCGCGCGTGGTGGTTTTCGGCGCTCCGAATTTGTCGCGAATGACTTTGAACACCAGATCGTGCGACGGCAAAGTGAAGACGATCATGACCAGGCCGCGATCGCCGGGCGCATGCACGAAGCTGTCGATCGATTTTTCCAAATGACGTTGCAGTGCGAAATAGCGCTCCGTTTTGCCCTGCTTGGCGCGGCCGAGGACGGTGTAGAGCTCGTCGACGGGTTTGCGGGGCATGAAGGATCGCAGCAGCGTGATTGCGGCGCCGACCACGGGCAGGTCCACATGGAAGTACGAGCGCGCATAGCCGAATAAAGATCCAACCTCGGCGCGCGACAGCATCACGGCATCGATCTGCACGCTGCTGTGCAGACGTGTGAATGCCAATACCAGCGGCGTGATCGCGCCGTCGCCGATCAGACGGCCGACCACGAATGCCTGCATGCCGCGATAGAACACAGGCTCGATCAACTCGATCGATTCCGGTGCGCCGCTGTGCCTCCCGGTTGCGAAATACCGGCCAATTTCGGCGCTGATGCGATGCACCGCGGCTTCGGTATCGCCGATGGCTGTGCCAAAGGGCAGATCGGCCAGAATTTCTCTCACGGCGGTGGGCAACGATCCACCCACGCGGTAGACGCGGATGGGCACCGATCCGGAGGCGCGGCCCACGCTGGTGGCGCAAAACTCGACTTCC
>Ga0193716_1000931_pt1 | contig 17401 bp, 15 predicted proteins | sample U2c1metaG_FD_145901 | JGI IMG/M metagenome (GOLD analysis project Ga0193716, IMG submission 145901) | Soil microbial communities from a riparian zone of the East river system, Colorado, United States - U2c1 | ecosystem: Environmental > Terrestrial > Soil > Riparian zone | place: USA: East River...
ATCTGCACCCCGTCGTGGGGGTGGGATTTCGCGGCATCGCGAGACCCTTTGTGGTGGGCTATGTCGACATCGGCTACGGCAGCGAAGGCGCCGCCGTGTTCACCGGACTCAATTATCCATTCTGAGTGGACCGGCGCCCGGTCACTTCTCATCCGCAGTTGCAACCGCGTTGTCCTCGGCAGTTTTCTCCGGCGGCTGCTCGACGAATTCGTACCAAATGGCGTTGAGCACGGCAAATGACAGCGCAAGGCCGGTACCGAGAATCCAGCTGAAGTACCACATCAATACTCGCCTTCGTGTTCGTGCATATTCTCAAGAGTAACGCGGCCGCGTAAAACCCGGAACACCCAACTGGTGTAGGCTAGAATGATCGGCAGGAATACGCACACCATGCCGAGCATGATCAACAGAGTCTTCGCGCTGCTGGAGGCGTCCCACACCGTCAGGCTTTGATTCGGAAAGGTGGAGGAGGGCAGCAAGAACGGGAACAGCGCGAAACCACCCGTCAAGATTGTGCCGCCCTGGACCAGGACGCTCGCCATGAACGCGGCGCCGGCGTGCCGCAGGTGCAGCAGTGCATGCGCGGCCAGCGCCCCGAGGACGGCACAGGCCGGGGCCGCCCACATCCACGGCCAAACATGAAAGTTGTTGAGCCAGGCGCCGGCCGCGATCGCAACGGTCTTTTGCATGGGATTGGACGGTCCTGCGTGGTCCATCACGCTGGTCACATGGTATCCACCCAGCGTTGAAGATACCCAGATACCGGCTGCCAGAAATGCCACGAGAAAAATCGCGGAGGCGGCGCGTCCCACGGCGCGCGCACGCGCGGCCATCGGCTCACCGACCTTCATGGCGGCATAGGCATTGCCGTGCAAGACCAGCATGGAGAGGCTGATGACTCCACCCAGTAGCGCGAAAGGATGCAGCAGGCTGAAAAATCCCCCCGTTACCACTGGCCGCTGCAAGCCATCGAAGTGAAACGGCACGCCGAGAAACAAATTCGCGAATGCGACGCCGAACATCAGCGCGGGTACGCCGCCTCCCAGGGTCAATGCCGCATCCCAGACTGCCCGCCACCGAACGTCGGTGAGCTTGCTGCGGTATGAAAAGCCCACCGGCCGTAATATCAACGAGACCAGCAGTAGAAACATCGCCAGGTACAGGCCGGAGAACGATGTCGCATACAAGAGCGGCCAGGCGGCAAACACCGCACCGCCACCCAACACAAACCACACCTGGTTCCCCTCCCATACCGCTTCTACCGATGACAGCAGGGCGCGTCGCTCGGCGTCGGTACGGCCAAGATAGGTAAAGCTCACGCCCAGTCCCAAATCAAACCCGTCGGTAATCGCGAACCCGACCAGAAGCACGCCGATGATCAGCCACCAAATTACCCGCAAGGTCGCGTAGTCAAAGAGCGCTGAACTCATGGCGTGTACCCCAAGCCGTCCGGGCCACGCCTAATGATGCGGGTGAGCAGAAAGGCATCCACCGCAGCCAACGCTGAATAGAAGACCGCGAATCCGATCAGCGAAAGCCACACATTGCCCGCTGCCGTGCGCGACACACCGAGGAACGTGGGCAGCACGCCGTCGACCGCCCATGGCTGACGGCCATACTCGGCGACGATCCAACCCAATTCGACGGCAATCCAAGGCAGCGGCAAGCTGAAAAAAGCCAGCTTCAGAAACCAGGGATGCCGGTCAAAACGGTGCCGTGATGCCAAATAGAACGCAGTCGCAAACAGGGCGATGAAAAATATGCCCAACCCCACCATGAACCGGAAACTCCAAAACAGCACCGGTACATTCGGGACTGTGGACCACGCGGCCGCATCGATTTGCTGGGACGTTGCCGCTGCCGGATTGTCCGTAAAGCGCAGCAGCAGCAGTGCATAGCCTAGGTCGGTCTGATTCGCCTCGAAGCGCTGCAGGGCGGCCGCATCAGGCGCCTCGGCAGGCCCAGCGCGAAGCACTTGCAATGCTGAATACGCCTCCATCCCTAAGACGATGCGCGCGCGCGCCCGGGCGACCAGATCGTAAATACCCAGGACCGGTTGATCGGTCGAACGCGTCGCAATCAGGCCCAGCAACCAGGGGATTTTGACTGCGGCATGTGTCTTGCGTGCAGCAACGTCAGGAAATCCAAACAGCGTGAAGCTGGCCGGGGCGCGCGCCGTGTCCCATTCCGCCTCAATCGAGGCGACTTTCATCTTTTGGTTTTCGCCATCGAGATATCCCGATTCGTCGCCCAGGACGACGACGGAGATGGAGCAGGCCAGGCCGAAGCTGGCAGCCACCGCCATCGAACGCTTGGCCATGGCAATGTTGCGCCCGCGCAGCAAGTACCAGGCGCTGATCGACAGCACAAATATCGAGCCCATGACATAGCCGGCAGCAACCGTGTGCACGAACTTAGCTTGTGCCACCGGATTGAAGAGCACTTCGCTGAATGAGGACAGCTCCATGCGCATGGTGTGGTAGTTGAAGTGCGCGCCCACAGGGTGCTGCATCCAGCCGTTTGCAATCAGTATCCACAATGCGGAAAGGCTCGAGCCCAGCGCCACCAGTGCGGTGATGATCAGATGCCCAATTTTGGACACTTTGTTCCAGCCCAGGAAAAACAACCCGACAAAGGTCGACTCCAAAAAGAAGGCGACGAGGCCCTCCAGAGCCAGCGGCACGCCAAAGATGTCGCCGACATAGTGCGAGTAATAAGCCCAGTTGGTTCCGAATTGAAATTCCATGGTGAGACCGGTTGCGACACCCATCGCGAAATTAATGCCGAACAGCACTCCCCAGAATTGGGTCATGCGCTTCCAGATTTCGCGTCCCGTCATGACGTACACCGCTTCCATGATCACGAGAATCATGGACAAGCCGAGTGTGAGCGGCACGAACAAAAAGTGATACATGGCGGTGAGCGCGAATTGCAGGCGTGAGAGCGTGACGACGTCGAAATCGATCATGAGCCGTGCCCTCGGAAGAACAGAAACCAAAGGAGCGCCAATCCCAACAGCTTCGCAACCAGGGCCCAGGCGATTTTGAGCTTAAGGTCCCGCTGCCACGCATCGACGAGATGCTGATTCTTATTCACGCGCACTCCGATTCCGCCGAAAACCTACGCCATTCTGCACGCCTTCGCAAGGTCGCGGCAGGGTTTGCCGGCGCGCTCGAGGTGAAGTGTCACGCGCGGTTGGTGCATAATCGCTCGCATGGCTGATTCTCGAAGTTCGGGTTTGCGCCCTGCAGGATCTATGCTCGTCACCCGAGTTCGAGAGCCGACTGAAATACGCACCGCCGACGTCACGGTGCTGTTTGCTGACTTGAGAGGCTACACCGGCATGGTGGAGAGCCTGCCGGCCGCACGGGTAGTCCCGCTGTTGGACGAGTTCTTCCGAGTGCTCGGCACAGCAGCGGAACAATTCGGCGGCGAGGTCTATCACATGGCCGGCGATGGGATCATGGCCGGATTCGGCACGAATGCCGAGAGCGGCGGCGGCGCGGCCGATGCGCTGGCTGCCGGTCACGCCATGCTGGATGGTTTCTCTCCGGTTGCGCAGCGCTGGCGCAGAGAACTGTCCATTGATGCGGGCATCGGAATAGGGCTGCATCTGGGCGAAGTGGCATTCGGCGTCCTGGGTCCTCCAGAGCGCAAGACCACCACATTAGTCGGAGATACCGTGAATGTGGCTGCGAGACTCTGCGGCCGAGCGCGCGCCGGCGAAGTGCTGTTCTCCTGCACGGTCGCCGCGGCCATGAGAATTTCGACGGGTAGGAATGGAGGCGCCGGAGCGACTTCGTTTCTGCAGCTGCCGCAATTCGAGTTGCGCGGCCGCCGTGGACCCATCGACATCTGGTGTGTGCCGGCACCTGAGCGCCTGGCGCTGTAACACTCAGGGGAAGTTGGTGCCCCGAGCCGGGGTCGAACCGGCATGACCTTTCGGCCAACGGATTTTCATACCCGCCACGACTTTCGTCGCCGCGCCACCGCGCGTTTGGGGTCTGGAGTGCGCCACGACCATGAGAGTTCGTTAAAACTACCTTTAGGTCCCCGCCGTCCACTCTCTACACCTGCCGGCCGCTCTTTACAGTCCGGATTGGCTCGGCGTTGCCTCGGGATATCCCAGGGGGTTCGCCGACTTTGACGGGATCCGACAGGGCGTTTCCGCGACTGCCGCTCAATTATTTTAAGTCCGTTGCGTCTACCAATTTCGCCATCGGGGCAAGCGCGCCAGTGTACCTTAGGATCGCCCGCCCGCGGCGAGATGCTGCCGAACGGTGCGCGGAGCCTTGCTTAAGGGTCCCGCGCACCCAAGCCGCACCAAAGCCCTATAGGTCGAGCTTGTTGACCTTCGAGCCGTTGAGCGAGACGTCGCCGATCAAACCCTTCGTGCCGAACACGAAACCTAGGATGGGTCTCTGCAAGGTCTGGGTGTCGTAATCGCCGCCGGCACCCTTGTCCAGTACGGCAACGGCGGTATCGGCGCCGATGGTCCAGCCATGGCTGGTGGTGAATTTATCCAACGCTTCCTGCGTCATGAACAAAATGACTTCTTTGTGTTTTGCCAAGCCAAGCGTCAAGCCGACCGAGGCGGACGTGATGCTGTAGTAAGAAACATTCTTGCCGTCGATACGCAACGCGCCCTCTCCAAATTGACCGCCGACGCCGACGCCCCCTTTGGTGATGTGCGGAAATACCAGAACCCCCTTGGCCCTGCCGACCAACTCTCGATGCGCTGGGTTGAGCTTATAAAACTGCTGCATCGTGCCGTGTACACGCTCATCGATCTCTGCTTTGGTGGCAGCGAATGACACTGAACTCAAGAGCAAGGCAACGGCTGCGAAACCCGCGGCCGAAAATAAATGACGTGGTTTCATAAAGCTTCCCTGTAGTTATTAACAGCGTAAGTCTACGTAAAAGCGGGGCGCTTCCTAGGCTGGCCGTCCGCGACTTCGAGTAGGCATTTCCTTACGGGCGGGGCGCGCCAGTGCACGTGCCGAGTAGAACGAGGCATTCTGTTGACCGCGAAGCGCTTCGCGCGAGAACTCGATGAGATGATAGGCAATGAACCCCACGCCGAACAGGGACTCGATCTGTCCGCGTCGAATGGCCTGCCATGCCATCCGCCAGAACGGCCGCCGATAGTCGGCGAACAGGCCGACTCGAATCAGCAGGTTTGCCACCAGCGTCAAGCCGCGTTTCAAATTGGAGCGCGTGAGCCGCGCGGCTCCGGGCGTCACCAATCGATTGGCGTAGGTGCTCTCTATCTGATGGGTAAAGCGTGCATACAGGCGCTCCGGGTTATACGCATATTCGATGCAGCGTCGCCACGTGGCGACCACCTCATCGTAGGGTCTTAAGAAATGCACATTGCTCTCGCGCCCCATCTCTTCGACGAGACGTCCATCTCGCGCCAGGCGGTCCCACAATGCAGTCCTCGGCAATGCCTGCAGAAGATTCATGGTGAGCATCGGGATTTGCGAGCGATTCACGAAATCGTTCAGACGCGATTCGGTTTCGACGGTATCCGAATCCAATCCGAGGATGATCCCGGAGGCTACCTCCAGCCCATAGCTGTTGAGAGTCCGTATCGCCTCCAGCATGGGCAGCGACGCATTGTGTTCCTTGTGCATGGCCTTCAGCGCATCGAGCTCCGGCGTCTCGATGCCGACGAACACGGCGTCGAAGCGCGCCTCACGCATCATGGCAAGAATGTCCGGGTGCTTGGCGATATTGAGTGTCGCCTCGCAGGAGAACGACAGCGGATAACCGTTTCTCTTCTGCCAGGCCACCAAGTGCGGCAGCATTTCCCGGGTCGCCTTACGATTCGCGATGAAATTGTCGTCGACGAAATAAAGGCTGGCCGGATGGTTTTTCTGCGACAGGATAAAATCCAGTTCGCCGATCAATTGTTGCGGCGATTTCATGCGAGGCTGGCGTCCATAAAGATTCGGGATGTCGCAAAACTCGCAGAGGTAGGGACATCCTGAGGAAAATTGCAGAGTACCCAGAAGGTATTTGTCGAATTGGATCAAATGGTACGCCGGGTATGGGAAATCGGTGAGCGCAACGCGCTTCGCGCTCGAGTAGCGTATTTGCCTCGGTGCTGCGGCAATGGTGGCATCAAGGCGCGCCATCAGGTAGTCGGTGGCTTCGCTCAGCTCGCCGATGTGAAGATAATCGAAATCTGGGTACTTCTCCGGCGCGGCCGACACGGAAGGTCCGCCGAGTACGGTCACCTTGCCGCAGGCTTTCGCCCGCCGGCACACATCATGTATTTCCGCCTCTTGAATGTGCATGCCGGTGACGAAAACGGCATCGGCCCATGCAAAATCGGCGGGCTGCGCGCGTTGCATGTTCTCATCGATGAATCGCACCGGCCAGGTGGGCGGAAGGTAGTTGGCAATCAATAAGAGCCCTTGAGGCGGCATGAAGGCCTTGGCGCCGACCAGCCGAAAGGCGTGGGAAAAGGTCCCAAAGGCGGGTGCATAGGCGGGAAATATGCACAGCACGCGTCTGATGTTTGCCGCTTGGACCGGGGTACGCACGTGGAGAATATTGATCCGTTTGCACAGGCAGTCAAAACCCTCGAACGCCCAACGCCATCCCAGCGCCTGGCCACTGCTCGAGTAAGAAAATTCCTACGTCCGAGCAGGCAAATGTGGTTATTAGCGATAACATAACGGGCTGCTGTGAAGTTGGCGGGGCGCCGATGTTTCGTTTCTTTGAAAACTTGGTTTCACCTTACCCACAAACCGCGGCGCGGCCGCTGCCTCAAGCGTTTTTCCCCTTCCTGTGGGCCTGTGCCGCTGGCGCGCGCCGCTACATTGGTTCGATGACGCTGCTGACGGCTGCCATCGGCGTGTTCGAGGCTCTGTTGTTCGGCATGCTGGGACGCGTTGTGGACTGGCTTGCCAAGGTGCAGCCGTCGCGGCTCTGGGCTGAGCAGCGGCTGCATCTGGCGATACTGGCTGCTGTGCTTTTCGGCAGCGTCGTCATGGTCGCGCTGCAAAGCTTGCTCAAGCAGCAGGCCCTTGCCGGCAACTTCGCGATGCGATTGCGCTGGAACTTTCACCGCAACATGCTCGCTCAGAGCCTGAGCTTCTATCAGGATGAATTCGCGGGAAGGGTTGCCGCCAAGGTGATGCAAACCGCGCTCGCCGTTCGCGACACCTGGATGATACTGGCGGATATCCTGGTTTTCGTCGTGATTTATTTCGTCACGATCGCGCTGGTGGTGGGGAATTTCGACCTGTGGTTGCTGGCGCCTTTTTTTGGCTGGTTGGCGTTTTATTTGCTCGCTGTTTGGTACTTCGTGCCCCGGCTCGGCGCCGTCGCGAAAGCTCAGGCTGACGCCCGCTCATTGATGACCGGCCGCATCACCGACGCATACACCAATATCGCCACGGTCAAGTTGTTCTCGCATACGCAGCGTGAGGCCGTATATGTGCGGGGAGCCATGGCTGAATTTCTGCAGACTGTCTATCGCCAGATGCGCATGGTGACCGGGTTTGAGATCGTGAACCATGTGTTGAGCATGGGGCTGATTGCGAGCACCGCGGGCGTCGTACTGTGGTTATGGACACGAGGCGAGGTGGGCGTGGGCGCCGTGGCGGCAGCGACCGCCATGGCGCTGCGGCTCAACGGCATCTCGCATTGGGTCATGTGGGAAATGGCCTCTCTGTTCGAACAGATCGGTACCGTTCAAGACGGCATCAACACCCTCGCGCGCCGGCCCACGGTGGTTGATCGTCCCGACGCGGTTCCATTGCGCGTGAGCCGCGGCGACATCCGCTTCGAGCACGTCAGCTTCAACTACGGCGCCACGCACCAGGACGCGAGCCGGGTGATCGAGAATCTCAACATTCATATCCGCGCGGGCGAGAAGATCGGCTTGGTCGGCCGCTCCGGCGCGGGCAAGAGCACCATCGTCAATTTGCTGCTGCGATTCTATGACATCCCGCAGGGCAGGGTGCTGATCGACGGCCAGGACATCGCGCTGACCACTCAGGACAGTTTGCGCGAACAAATCGGCATGGTGACTCAGGACACGTCTTTATTGCACCGCTCGGTTCGCGACAACATTCTCTATGGGCGTCCGGATGCGAGCGATGCTGAGATGATCGCGGCCGCAAAACGGGCCGAGGCGCACGATTTCATCGTCAGCCTGACAGACCCGAAGCATCGGGCGGGGTACCAGGCGCATGTGGGTGAGCGGGGCGTGAAACTCAGCGGCGGGCAGCGCCAAAGGATTGCGATTGCGCGCGTCATGCTCAAGGACGCGCCAATCCTCTTGCTGGACGAGGCGACCAGCGCCCTCGACAGCGAGGTCGAAGCGGCCATTCAACAAAGCCTTTACCGCTTGATGGAAGGCAAGACGGTCATGGCCATTGCGCATCGCTTGTCGACCATCGCCGCGATGGATCGATTGATCGTACTGGACAAGGGCCGCATCGTCGAAGAAGGCAATCACTACTCGCTGTTGGCGCAGAAGGGCCTGTATGCTCGGCTCTGGGCGCATCAAAGCGGTGGATTTCTCGGCGAGACCGAAGACTCCGAGGAGCCGATCGCCATTGAAGCTTGCGGCGAGAATGATAGGTGACTGTTCGCGCATGGCTGCCGGTTTGGTGGCTGAACCGATTCTCGCTCTCGCCGACTGATCTTCTGCGCGATAGAACCTATCGCAGGCTTTGGAGCTCAATTCTCATTTCCTCCTTCGGCGGTCAAGTGACTTTGCTCGCCGTGCCCCTGACCGCGGCCGTGCTGATGCATGCGGCGCCCACGCAAATGGGTCTGCTGACGGCGATGGAAATTCTGCCCTTCGTATTGTTCTCTCTGCCGACGGGCGTGGTGCTGGATCGAGTGCGAAAATTGCCGGTATATATTGTCGGTGAATTGTCGATTGCCGTGGGTGTGGCGACGGTGCCGGTGGCATGGTGGCTCGGATGGCTATCGATGCCCTGGCTTTACATCGTCGGGTTTCTGATCGGCGCGGTCAATACGACCGCCGGCAGTGCGGCGCAGATCGTGTTGACGCAAATTGTTCCGCGGCAGCGCCTGGTGGAAGCGCACGCCAAGAACGCGCTCGCGTCAGCGACGGCCGAGGTGACCGGGCCTGCCGCTGCCGGTGCACTGATCAAACTCACGGGTGCGCCCATTGCGCTGCTCGCAGATGCAGGCTTGTTGCTGATATCGGCGTCCATTCTTCGCGGTGTACCGGTCAGGGAAACGCCCAGCAAGGTGCACCGGGCATTCTGGTCGGCCATGCGCGAGGGCTTGGATTTCGTGCGGGGCCACAAGCTCCTGGTGACAATGGCCTCGTGCGTCGGCATTTGGCAAATGTGCAGTCAGGCGGCCACGGTCGTGCAGATCCTGTTCGCCATTCACGAGCTCGGGCTTTCCGAGCGCGGCGTCGGCTTGAGCTATGTTGCGCTCGGTGTCGGCACCGTGTTTGCCAGTGCCAATGGACATCGGGTGGTACGGCGCCTGGGCCCCGGTCCGACGCTGGTATTGGGGTTTGCAGTTTCAGGCACCGGCTGGCTGCTGCTTGCCGTGGCGCCGGCCAATGTCCTCGGCGTTTTTGCGTATGCAACCATGCTGATGATGTTCGGCGTCGGCGCGATTTTCATTTTCATTAATTTCCTGTCGCTGCGCCAGTCGGTCACGCCGGCGCACATGCTTGGGCGGATGACGAGCACCATGCGTTGGCTGATTTTGTTGCCGGCGGGGCCCGGGGCTCTGCTCGGTGGCTGGCTGGGCGAGCACGTGGGGTTGCGCGCAGCCTTGGGGTTTTCCGGCGTCACGGCGCTGGGGTTGGCTTGCGTCGCATGGCGGCTGCCGGTGATTCGCAGCGTGAAGACATTACCAACTCTTAAGGCGGAGGCAGTAACGCCATATTCTTCGGATTCTCAATGACTTAGGCGCCAGTCGCGGGTCAGCAAGATGCGGTACAGTCCTACATACGCGGCCGGGCAGTCAACGGACCATATGCTGGTGCCGTTTAGGCAATAAGTTTGGTTGCGTAGCCGAACGACATCAAAAAGGAGTGTTTAATGAAAGGTTCTCGTAGGGCGTTATTGCTGGGTTTGTGCATGGCTGCGAGTGCGGTGACCGCACCCACGATTGCATCGGCCGGAGTCGCCATTGATATTGATATTGCACCGCCGCCGCTGCGCGTTGAAACGGTGCCGCCGGCGCGTGCGGGCTTCGTTTGGGCGCCAGGCTATTGGGACTACCGCGGCCACGATCATGTGTGGGTGCAGGGCCGTTGGGTCGGTGAGCGCCACGGATATCACTGGGTTCCCGACCATTGGGACCAACGCGGACCGCATTGGCACCATGAGCGAGGTCATTGGGAGCGCTGAGTTTCCCAATGATTGGTTGATAAGAATTGCGGCGCGATAAGGCGCCGCAATTTTTTGGATCATGGCGACGGTGGTGCGGCTCGCGCCGATTTCATACAATTCTTCACGAAATCCCGCCGCGCATCGCCCGCCGCGAGCTTCTGATCGTCAGCCTGCTTCTTGCACGCGGCAAACGCCGGATTGTGGCGCCGTCCCGCACCGTTTTCCGGAGACGGGGTCGTCGCGGGCGGTGGTTCTTCGGCGGCCGCAGCCGCTGAAACACCGATCGTCGCGCCCGTGAGCAACATGAGCGAGAGTGCCGGCAGCAAGGCGCTGATCATTGGTAAGCGAATCATAGGGACAACCTCCGGATGAAATCGATCGATGCGCTGGAATCTTACTGGGCATGCCGGGGCGTGTTGAGCCAGCGCAGCGCAAAGCTATGTAAAGTTTCGTGAAAAACACATTGCGCGTCGCACTGCTGTCGGATACTCACGGACTGATGAGAGCTGAAGCGCGGGCATTCGCGGTCGGCAGCGATTACATCATTCATGGCGGAGACATCGGGTCGGCCCAGATTCTCGATGAACTTGCCGCCATCGCTCCGCTCATTGCGGTCAGAGGCAATAACGACACGCAGGCGTGGGCGGCCCACTTACCGGAAACGGAGATGATTCGTGTCGGAGGGGCGTTCGTCTACGTCATCCACGATCTTTCGCAGCTCGACATCGAGCCGCATGCCGCGGGCGTGCAGGTGATTGTATCGGGCCATTCGCACAAGCCCCTGGTGGAGAATCGCGACGGCATTTTGTTCGTCAACCCTGGAAGTTGCGGTCCCCGGCGGTTTAAGCTGCCCATTTCGGTGGGTGAACTCATTGTCGCAGGCGCCCAAGTCAGCGCGCGCACCGTTGAATTGACTGATTGAACTCCGCGGCCAGTTTCCTGGTCAACGCAGTAGCGGACTCCTCGTCTTTGTGTTATTTCCCGTATGATCGCCGCTGCGCACCGGCATTTTCGAGGAAATTACCAGAAACGAACGCTTCGTTAAACCTTAACTCCGGGCACCGGCACTCACCGGATATGACTGTGCTGATTTGGTGAGCACAGGTTCCCACACGGTCCTGCACTGGTGCGTGATTCGCTACGGAGAAATGATGCTTTCGATCTTGGTTTGCCACTCCTACTTCTTGCGGCTCGACCAAAAACAGATCGTGCGCGCCAAACCGTACCCGCCGCTCGCCACGCTGCAGCTGGTGTCCCTGTTGCGCGAGGCCGGCCACCAGGTGTCCTTCTTCGACGCGATGCTGGCCGAGGGGATCGAGGAGTACGACCGCTTGCTCGAGGCGGATGCGCCTCAGCTCGTCCTGTTTTACGAGGACAATTTCAATTTTTTGAGCAAGATGTGCCTGGCGACCATGCGCCGGGCGGCCTGCGACATGATCGGCTCGGCACGGCGTGCCGGGGCTAGGGTAATCGCCGCCGGCCCCGATGTCAGCGATGCTCCCGCACCCTATCTGCGCGCGGGCGCCGATTTGGCGTTGGCCGGCGAAGGCCTGTCGACACTCCTCGAACTGCTGCCGAGGTTTGATGCGCAGCTCAATATGAACAACGAAGACTTGGTCCGTGGCCTTTCGGGCATTGCTTCCTTGAGCGGCGGCAAAGTAGTCAAGGCGAGCGGCACCAAGGGTCTGGCGCTGGCCCACGATGCGGGTCTTGCGGCCTGGGATCTCGTTGACATGGATCGCTATCGCTCGGTATGGATGAAGGCCCATGGCTACTTCAGCCTGAACATGGCGGCCTCCCGCGGGTGCTCATTTCGGTGTACGTGGTGCTCCAAACCCATTTGGGGAAATCAGTACCTGCAGCGCAATCCGCTTGAAGTGGCTGCTGAAATGGCATACCTCAAGCGCACATTTAATCCCGACCATATTTGGTTTGCGGACGACATATTCGGATTTCGCGTTGATTGGGTGACCCAATTTGCCGCTGCCACCCAGGCGGCCAATGCGCAGATTCCGTTCAGCATACAAACACGAGCGGATCTACTCAGTGAGCGAATGGCGCTTGCGTTGCGCGATGCCGGTTGCAAAGAAGCATGGATCGGCGCAGAAAGCGGCAGTCAAAAGATTTTGGATGCGATGAACAAGGGCACGACGGTGAGCGAAATCCTGACTGCCCGTGCGCGCCTGAAGGCGGCCGGAATTCGCGCCGGCTTTTTCATTCAATTGGGATACATCGATGAACAGCTCGAGGATATTCTGGCCACTCGGGATTTACTGTCGTCCGCGCAGCCCGACGAGATTGGCGTCAGCGTGTCCTATCCCTTACCAGGCACCAAGTTCTACGATCTCGTCAAGGCGCAAATGCGAGCCAAGACGCATTGGCGCGAGAGCAACGACCTGGACATGATGTTTCACGGCACGTATACCTCCGATTTCTATCGCGCTGTGCGCAATATTTTGCATGATCAAATTGCGTTGCAGACGCCGGCTTCTCCTGAATCACTCGAGCACAGGAGAGCGACCCAGGCGATCGAGCGGCGCTGGCAGGAACTGATGACGGACGAGTTGAAATACCGCTCGTCCAGTCAATATTCCGCAGCCAGCGCGTAGACGACTGTGCGCGCGATGGCTTCCAACACAGTTGTAGTCCCGCCAGCCGCAGAACTACAACCGACCTTATGTACGGTCACTGAAAGACTTGCGCGCGAACTCGCGAGTCCAACTCGCTGTACGCCCGATTGGTCCGACTACGAGTGGGCCGTGGCGCGAGCGGTCGCTGCCATGCACGGTATCTCGCCATTACTGTCGGTCTGTTTGAAATGGCAAGGGCCCAACGCATGGACAAGCTTTCTCAGAGACCAAAGATCCCACACTTTGGCGCGGCACCTGCGAGTTCAAGCGGTGTTGGTGTCCATCGATCAAAAAGCGCGTGAGGCGGGCGTTGCCTCAACGCCTTTGAAAGGCGCCGCGCTTCACGAGTTGGGCTTATACGCAGCGGGCGATAGGCCGATGGCCGATATCGACTTGCTGGTGCGACCGGCCGATGCGGAGCGGATGGCTGCATTGCTGGCGTCCTCGGGGTTCCGCCAATCCGGCGAGACCTGGAAGGAGCGGATATTCACCGCCATCGACGAAACCGCACCCGCAGAATTCGGCGAACATTCGAATAATAGTGTGAAGATCGAGCTGCACGAACGAATCTGCGAAAAATTGCCCCGGCGCTTGACCGATGTGTCGGAATCCATCTTTCCGGTGCAGCCGTGCCCGGGCTTGAATACTTACCCGTCGAATGGCTCCCTGATGCGCCACTTGCTGCTGCACGCCGCCGGCTCGATGGCATTCCAGGGCTTGAGGATTCTGCAACTCCACGATATCGCACTTCTAGCGACGCGCATGAGCGAGTCGGATTGGAATGAAATTGCCGCCCCGGGCTCACCGGATGCGCGTATGTGGTGGGCCTACCCACCGCTGGAGTTGATGTCGCGATACTACCCATCAAAAGTGCCCAGGCGCATTCTCGCTGCGTTGAGCGACGACTGTTCCTACTTCCTACGTGCGCTCGCGGCTCGTAAATCCCTGGTCGAAGTTTCCTATTCGTACTTGTGGGTAAAAGCCTTTCCGGGCATTGAGTGGTCGCAATCAATTCCAGAATGCTTGGCCTATGCGGCAAGCCGCGTGCGCCCCAATGCCGGGCACATGGCACAGAGAAAGTACGTCGAGAAGACCCAGGCTTGGGCAAAGCAGGGTCAATGGTCGAGTATGTCCCAAGGCCGCCGCATTTTGCGCTGGCTGACTTCGCGCCAGACACGCCCGACTACCATGCACGCGATATCCGCGGCTCTTGCTAAAAGAGATTGACAGCGATGGACTTAGTGTCCCGCCAAAATCGATCGCAGCGCTTCGGCCGTGTCCATCGGGTGTTGTCCCCGGCGCAACTCGAACGTTGCAAGGCGAGACACGTTTCTGCTGAACGTTCGCCATTGTGGCTGGCTCGCTCCGTATGCTTGCATGTCCGCAAGCTTCCTGCGGAGCCCGGCGCTCGAAAGCGGATTTAGTAGCCGGTTCGTGCCGGCCTTTTGGGAGGAAAGGAATACGATGCTGACAATCTCCAGGGGGGACTTCGCAAGCTTGAAAGGTTCTCGTCGCAAATCTATCTCGTATTTCCTTGTGCCACTGCGACGCCGAATTACAGGAGACTTGCGAATGGCGGCAGCTTCATGTGATCGCCCGAGCCAGCGGAGTGAGTCGGCGCGAGTGTGCAAGAAGTTTGCGATGCCTGTGGCCCGCATGGTTCGGGGGGCCACGAATACGCTGTCCTCGGATAGAAACTCGAAGCCAGCCAACAAACATTGGAGGGCGACGGTGGTTTTTCCTGCGCCGCTGGGACCCATCAAGAGAACTCCCCTTCCCCCGATCCCCACGCAAGCCGCATGCAACGACACCAAGCGTTGGACGCGGGCGGCGAGAGCAAACACTGCAAACTCAATCAACTCATATCGTATGTGGTATGGATACCGCATCATTGACGGGCTTACCACCACCAGCGCTGTGCGTTCACGAGGAGACAGGACGACGAAGTTGGATGCGTCCGTTGCTCCGCCGAGCAGACCTCCTGCGTTGAACAAAGCGAGCGGCGAAGGCTCGACACGGCTGGCCGTAGGCTGGCGAGCGCTTAGCAAAAGCCTGATCCGTAAGTCAGATACCTTGGTTGACAGACGGTGACGCGGCAAGCCTGCGTAGGCGGAGTCCACGAGCCGCAGCAACGCGCGATCGTTGCTCTCGAAAAGAATCCGTGCGCCGAGCAAATTCAAGCGGTTGCGAATCAGTGGCGGGGATCGTTCGCCGAAAGGATCGGATTCCAATTCGGAAGCCATGGTGCGGGTTTTGGTTTTCATAGTGAGCTTGTACTTCTTGGGCGCTGCTATGGTATCGCCGATTGGCAGCATAAGCTCAACGGAGTTATAAAGCGGTTACACTGGCGTATGCCATTGAGACCTAACGCTGCTGAGCGGCGCCGTCCGCGGAGCTGAAATGAGCGATCTATTGCTAACTCATGGCTATTTCCTTTTCGAGGACGAAAAGGAAATACAGATTATGCGGCCCTATCCAACTTTGGGCCTGCTGTACGTATCGGCATTTTTGCGTCGCGCAGGCTTCGACGTCGAAATCTTCGATACGACATTCGCACACCGCCAGCAGCTCTTCGATCGCCTAGCCAGGGACATTGGCGTTATCGGGATCTATACCAATTTGATGACGCGCAGACCGGTGCTGGATATCGTCGCTGCAGCAAAGCGTCACGGCTGGACTGTAATTCTAGGCGGCCCAGAATCGGCCAACTATCCAAGCGAGTATCTCGCGGCCGGAGCCGACATTATCGTTTCAGGCGAGGGCGAGACGACCATGGCAGAGTTGCTCCCCGCGCTTGCAGCAAGGGGACCGCAGGATTTGCACGGCATTACGGGGATCGTGTTTCGCGACGGCAACGGCACGATGGTGACGAACCCTGAGCGCACGAAAATTGCGGATCTGGATTCGATTCCATGGCCTGATCGCGGTCAGATCGATCAAGCTCGCTACGTCAATGTGTGGCGAGAGAAGCATGGCATGGGCAGCGTCAATATGATTACCGCTCGCGGTTGCCCCTACAAATGCAACTGGTGCTCACATGCGGTTTTTGGCTACACGCATCGCCGCCGAAGCTTCCTGGATAGCGCGGCTGAACTCGAACACATCATGGAAACATACCGGCCGGATCAGGTCTGGTACGCGGACGATGTGTTCACGATCAGTCATCCCTGGCTTTTTGGTTACGCAAAAGAACTTAAGCGGCGCAACTTACGCGTGCCTTTCGAGACGATCTCGCGTGCGGACCGCATGATGAAGGACGAAGTGCTGCAGACGCTTGCCGACATGGGCTGCTATCGAATTTGGATCGGCTCCGAAAGCGGAAGCCAACGCATTCTTGACGGGATGGAGCGGGGCGTCAAAGTAGATCAGGTCATCTGGGCCGCCAATGCCGCCAAGCGTTACGGCATTCAGGTCGGCATGTTCCTCATGTGGGGATATCCCGGGGAACAACTAGAGGACATTGCAGCCACCGTTGATTTGGTCAGCAAGTGTCAGCCAGACATTCATTTGACCACAGTGGCGTATCCAATTAAAAACACGGGTTTTTTCCGCAATGCCGGTGATTTGGTAGTGGCTGACAAGCAATGGTCAGACGCGACAGATCGAGACTATCGAATCAAAGGGCGCCATTCGCGCGCCTACTACAAACAGGCCGATTCGTGGCTGAATAACGAAGTCGCTGCCGCTCGCCTCCAAGGCCAGAATCCCGCAGAGGCGGCGCTGCGACAGGTTGCTGCAATGCAGGCTCGGGAATCGATGCTGGCGGTTGCGTCGGAAACGGAGGCATAACTGTCCACGGTGGCTACCGCATTTGATGCGATGGCGGGCGCTTACGATAGCTCGTTCACCGCGACAGTCATTGGCACGCTCATGCGCAGGGCGGTCTGGGCACGATGCGCCGCGCGTTTCCAGCCCGGCTACCGCGTGCTCGAGATGAACTGCGGTACCGGGGAAGATGCGCTGTGGCTCGCCCATCGAGGCATGGACGTCCTCGCAACCGATGTCTCGCCGGCTATGCTCGAAGTCGCGCGTAGTAAACTTTCAGACTTGCCGGCTAGCCTGGTGGTCCGGTTCGAACCGTTGGCGTGGGAAGAACTCGCGACGCTGGATGAAGGTCCATTCGACGGAATGCTTTCCAATTTTGGTGGCCTCAACTGCGTTAACGATTTGCGACAAGCCGCACGTGGGTTAGCGGCGAAGCTTCGACCGGGTGCGACTGCGATTCTATGCGTCATGGGACCGGTCGTACCCTGGGAGTGGGCATGGTTTTTCTCACACGGCCGTCCAGCAAAGGGTCTGCGGCGTCTGCGGCGAGCGGGATCCCTCTGGTCCGGTATCCGCGTTCATTATCCGTCCATTGGCAAAACGCGCGAAGTTTTCTCTCCTGAGTTTCGGGTGCTTCGAGTTTCCGCGCTCGGGGCG
>Ga0193716_1000932_pt1 | contig 17400 bp, 16 predicted proteins | sample U2c1metaG_FD_145901 | JGI IMG/M metagenome (GOLD analysis project Ga0193716, IMG submission 145901) | Soil microbial communities from a riparian zone of the East river system, Colorado, United States - U2c1 | ecosystem: Environmental > Terrestrial > Soil > Riparian zone | place: USA: East River...
CCGGTGCAGTACGCGGTGATGCCGGACAGGTCCGCCTTGCCGTGGTTGGCGATCGTGACGTACTCACGCAGTACGTCGCCGACGGCGTAGCTGTCCCGGTCGAACCGGATCGACGCGGACAGCGGCAGCGGGAGGTCCCGCGCCGCACGGAACGTCAGCTCGTTGGCACCGGGCTCGGCCACGAACGCGAAGTACCTTCCCGCGCTCTCCCAGCCGGCCGGCAGCCCCGCCTCGACGACGTAGGACCCCACCACCAGGTCGGGCACGGCGAACCGGCCGTCCCGATCGGTGCGCAGGGTCCGCCCGAGGTACGGCCACTCGTTGCGGTTGAGCGCCAGCTCGACGCCGGACAGCCCTTCACCGGGGTCGACCTGTTCGTCGCCGTCGCGGTCGCCGTACAGCACGCCGGAGACCGATGCCGCGGCGTTGGGCAGCGGCGCCTCGACCACCATCCGGTTGTCCGCCGGTTCGTGCTCCGGTTCACTGCTCGTCGCGGTGACGTCGACGGTCGCGGTGAGCTGGGTCGGCACAGTCACCCACTCGAGCGCCTCCGTGGCCCAGCCCGGCTCCAGCGTCTCGGACAGGCCGACCCAGGACGACTCCGGGAAGTAGAGGTTCCCGGTCACCCGCACGGCAACGCCGTGCGCCGTCGCGGTGCCGTTGTTGGTGACCACGAGCCTGGCGGTGACCCGGTCGCCCGGCTCGTAGGCGGTCTTGTCGAGCGTGACCGTCACGGCGAGGTCGACGTAGCCGTCCGCCGCGGCGGCGGGCGTGGCGAAGACGAAAAACAGAATCGCCGTGAGGGCAACCGAAAGCCAGGTCACGCGCGTGTCAGATTTGGGGTGTGAGGTTCTCACTCGCTCGCACGTCTTCCGGTATGAAAAGTGGTTTCGGGCGGCTCGCTGGAGGGGCGCTATGGTCGGTAGAGGCGAAGTGGGCACGTGGGTGATCGGCACGGCCGGGGTGACGTTCGCGGCCCTGGTCCAGCGGTGGCGGCACGCCGCCAACCTGACGCAGGAAGGGCTCGCGGAGCGATCCGGGCTGAGCCCTCGCAGCATCCAGAACCTCGAGCGCGGCCGGGTGAGCCGCCCGCGCCGCGACTCGGTGCGGCTGCTCGCCGACGCGCTCGGCCTGGTCGGCCGGGCCCGGTCGGAGTTCGAGCAGGCCGCGCGACTCGGCACGCCGACCCCGATCACCGAGGCGGCCAGCCGTCGCGGCGTCAGCGACAGCGGCCACGTCACGATGGCCGACAACCTCCGCCAGCTCGTCGCCCAGGCCAGCCGGCACGGTTGGCAGCCGGTGGATCTTCGCGGTCTCACGCCGGCCGCCGACCCCGGCGAGGTCCTCATCCGTCTGTTCGAGGCGCTCGGCATCGACCGGCCCGAGTCCGCCGACTCGGTCGAGGCGTCCGTCGCCGTCTGACCGGCGCTAGGGGTTGGCGGTCGCACCGCTGCTCGCGAAGGTGTTGCCGGACCACAGGTAGTCCGGCGCACCAGGGTTCCAGCCGGTGCTCGGCGCACTCCCGACGAACCTGTTGTTCAGCACGTGGATGCTCGCGGAACCCGGTTCGGTCGGGGCGTCGACCTGCATCAGCACGTTGTTCTCGATGGTCACGTTGGTGATCGGCGCGTCGAAGTCGTTCAACGTGACCCGGCCCATCACGTTGTGGCGCAACAGGACGCCGGACGTGCCGGGCGAGACCACCAGGTCCGCCGCGTTCAGGTAGTTGTCGTTGAGCACGGCGTCCTTGGCCAGCGTCCCTCCCGACTCGAGCCTGCTCCGCCGGACGGACAGCCCGCCCGCGGACTGCGCGATCGAGGAGCTGCCGGACAGCTCACTGTCCTCGATGGACAGCCGGCTGGCGTTCTGGCGAACCGCGGGCGCCGCGTACCCGGCGACGACGATCACCCTGCGCAGGGTGACGTCCGGCGCGTCGACGATCACCGAGCCGGTGATCCGGAGGTCGCTGACCACCGCGCCGGGGGTGGTGACGCGCAGGTCGCCGTGGTGGTCGGCGAGGACCGCCCCGACCGGGACGCCGGTGTTCGACGGGGACGGGTCGCCGACCATCGGCGGCCACGCGACCTGGTTGCCGCCGGGGCCGGGACCGCCGCCGTTCTGCTGGTCGCCGGGACCACCGCCGTTCTGGTTGTCGCCAGGCGGGTCGGGGGTCGCGGCGCCGCCGGTGACCGGTGCGGTCTGGCTGCCGGTCGGCGGCAGCGACGAGGAGGTCGGCGGCGGTGAGCTGCGCGTCCGATCCGGCCCATCGATGATCATCGTGGGGTCGGCGGGCGGGGCGTCGGAGAGGAACTGGCCGGCGACCACCACGCCGGCGAGACCGATCACGACCGCCGCCGCGGCCGCGACCGCCACCGAACGGCGGCGCGTCGGCCGCAACTCCCGTTCGGTGGGAAGGGCAAGGATCGTGGCACCGTCCGCCTCGGCGCCGTCCTGGTCGACGTCGGCTATGCGTTCTCGCCAGCGGTCCAGGCTCGGCGGCGCCTCGATCTCCTCGAACAGCGCGCGCAGCTCGTTCTCGTCGGCCGGACCTCGGGTGCGCCAGGTCATCGCGACACCCCCAGGTGTCGCTGCAGCCGCGTGAGTGCCCGCTTGCTCGCCATCGTCGCCGCGTGTTCGGAGATGCCCAGCACCACGGCGACCTCGTTGTGGGGCAGACCGGCGGCGATGCGCAGACCGAGGACGGTGCGGTCCTTCTCCGAGAGATGCGCCATGGCGGCAAGCGCCTGTCGCACCTCGTCCCGCAACACGACCTCGCCTTCCACGTTGGTCTTCTGGTCCGCCTCGGTCTCGCCGCCGAAGAACCGGGCCAGCAGCGCCGACCTCCTGGTGTGCCGGCGCCGGTGGTCGATCACGGCGTTGCGCGCGATCCGCAACAGCCACGCCAGCACCGCCCCCGGCGCCAGCTCGGCCACCCCGTACGCGTGGAACGCGGCCGCGAACACGTCCGCGGCCAGGTCCTCCGCGTCGCCACGGTTGCTCACCTGCGACAGGCAGTACCGGAACACCCGTGCGGCGTGGTCCCGGTAGACCTGCTCGAACGGCAGCGCCACCGGCCCGGCCACGTCGGCGCGCTCCATGTCGCGCTCCCGAGTGCGCTCCGAATCCGGTTCTGCCGTGTCATCTGGGAGAACGCGTGAGCTCACGAAACCTCACACCCGGTTTCGTGACTGTGCGGCAAATGTGCGCACACCCGAGCGCCGAACCTGCCCATGGCGGGCCGCGGCTCGGTGCGAGTCACCAGATCTCCCCAGGTCAGACGACCGCGACGGCGCGGTTGCGGTACAAGAAACTGGCGGAGGCTAACAGTGCGCAGACCGGAAATCGAGACTCAAACCGTTATGTGCCAGGTTGGGGACATGGACACATTCGATCCGCGTCTCTACGGGGCGCGCTGGGCGGACGACTACGACGAGTGGCATGCCGGGATGCTCGACGACGCCGGGACGGTCGAGGCACTGGCGAAACTGGCCGACGGCGGGCCGGTGCTGGAGCTGGCGGTCGGCACCGGCCGGCTGGCGGTGCCGCTGGCCGAGCGGGGGCTGGACGTCGTCGGCGTGGACATCAGCGCCGACATGCTGGCCAAGCTGCGGGAGAAGTCGTCGGCCGTGACGCTCGTCGAGGACAGCATGACGACGGTGCGGCTCGAGCGCGAGTTCGACCTGGTGTTCGTCGGGTTCAGCTCGATCTTCGTGCTCCCCACCCAGCGGGAGCAGGTGGAGCTGTTCCGCAACGCGGCGCGGCACCTGCGCGCCGGCGGTCGGTTCGCGCTCGAGACGTGGGTGTCCCAAGCCCGGCCGAACGACGACGGCCGCAGCCCGCTGAAGGTGACGCAGATCGAACCCGACCGCGTGACCATGGTCGCCGGCCTCACCGATCCCGTGACGGGCGTGCACCGCGCCATGTGGATGACGCTCGGCCCGGACGGCGTGAAGTTCTTCCCGATGGACGGCCGGAACGTGACCCACCACGAGATGGACCTCATGGCGGAGCTCGCCGGACTGGAACTGGAGAGCCGGTCGAGCGACTGGCAGGGCGCCCCGTTCGGCGCCGGCTCGAAGATGCACATCTCGATCTACCGCAAGCCGTGAGAACGACCGTGGGCCCCGTGTCGCCGCGGGGCCCACGGTGTCCTACGGCGCGACCGTGACGCGGTCCGCGGCAGGCGGTGCGACGTTCGGGTTCGCCGTCAGGTACTCGGTGAACGCGTCAAGGTCGACCGGACCGCCCGTCAGGTCGGTGCCGTTCTTGAACTCGGCGAAGCCGTCCCCGCCCGCGGCGAGGAAGTTGTTCACCGACACGCGGTAGGCGGCGGTGTCGGACACCGGCTCGCCCGCGACCGTGATGTTCGAGATCTTCGAACCGACCGCGGCGCCCTGCGACCACGTGTAGTGCAGCGTCGACGAGATCTGCAGGATGCGGATCTGCACGGACCCGTCCGGCTGCGGCTGCCACTGCTGCTCGAGCACGGTCTTGAGCTGCGCGCCGGTCAGCGTGATCGTCTGCATGATGTTGCTGAACGGCTGCACCGCGAACGCCTCGCCGTAGGTCACCACACCGTCGCCCTCGCCGGCCGGCGAGCCGGCGAACGTCAGGTCGGTGCGGATGCCGCCCGGGTTGGTGATCGCGATCTGCGCGTTGTTGGCCGCGGTCGCGGCGAGCTGCGCGTCGGCGATCACGTCACCGAGCGGCGACTCGCCGGACGTCGGCGCGGCACGCACCAGGTCGGCGGTGATCGTGCCGACCTGCTCGTTCGCGATCGGCGCCGCCTTCGTCCTCGCCTCGTCGACCAGCGCCTGCACGGTCGGGTCCGGCGTGACCGTGCGGGTGACGATCTCGTTGTGCGCCGCGGTCTTCGAGCGCACCACGTCGCGGCTGCGCTTGTCGATCTTCAGGTCGACGACCGAGAGGAGCCGGCCGAACGAGGCGCCCTGGATGAGCGTCCTCGGGTTGCCGGCCGGGTCGGTGACCGTGCAGTTGTACTGCTGGTGGCTGTGGCCGGTGAACACGACGTCGACCGACGCGGACGTGGTCTTCGCGATGGTGGTGGCCGCGCCGGGGACGGTCTTGCAGTCGTCCGGGCCGCCGCCCTCGGTGTTGTCGCCCTGGTGCAGGAGCACGACCTGGGTCTTGATGCCGAGCCGGTCGAGCAGCTTGGAGGACCGGTTGATCGCCTCGACCTCGTCGCCGAACTTCAGGCCCTCGATCGCCTCCGGGGTGACCACGAGCGGCAGATCCTTCAGCGTGACGCCGATGATGCCGATCGGGACGCCGCCGGACACCTGGATGGTGAAGGGAAACGCGGCGGGCAGCCCGTTGTCGAAGGTGATGTTGCCGCCGAGGAGCGGGAAGCGGGCGCCGGGGTAGCGGTCGCGGAACTGGCAGCCGTCGGTCGGGTGGCAGCCGCCGAACTGCATGCGCAGCAGTTCGCGGTAGCCCTCGTCGAGCTCGTGGTTGCCGATCGTGGAAGCCTTCACGTCCAGGTCGTTGAGCAGTTCCATGGTCGGCTCGTCATGGAACAGCGCGGAGTCGAGCGGTGAAGCGCCGACGTTGTCGCCGGCGGACAGGACCAGCGAGTTGCGGACCTGGCCGCGTAGCTGCTTGACGTGCGTGGCCAGGTAGGCGGCGCCCCCGGCGTCGACGGTCGTGCCGTCGGGCAGCGTGACCCGGCCGGACGAGCCGGCGGGTGGCTGCAGGTTGCCGTGGAAGTCGTTGAACGCGATGAGCCGAACGTCCGTGGTGGCGCTCGGTGCGGCGGTCGCCGCCCCGGTACCACCCGCGGCGACAAGCGCCGCGGTGGCGACCACGGTCGCCAGTTTCGTGAAAGCCCTCATGATCCTCCGTCCAGGCGTGTGCGGCGTGGAGTCTGCACGTCGCGGGTGACGTTTACCAGCCCCGAACGGTGAACGTTCTAACCTTGGGGGTGTGACCGCGATTGCAGAAGAGCCGCGCTGGCTGGACCAGGGCGAGATGCGGGCCTGGCGCGCGTACGTGATCGCCAGCGAATTGTTGCGGAAGCAACTCAACAGAGAGCTGCAGGAGCGGCACGGACTCGCCCTTGCGGACTATGAGGTGTTGGTCCGACTGTCCGAAGGAGACGGTGGCCGGATGCGAATGGCGCAGTTGGCCGGCGAGGTGGCGTCGTCCAAGAGCCGGCTCTCGCACCAGATCGGCCGGATGGAGACCGCGGGCCTCGTACAGCGAGTCGAATGCGGCGACGACGCGCGGGGCGTGTTCGCGGAGATCACCGAAGCCGGTCGGACCCGGCTGCTGGAGACCGCCCCGACACACGTGGCGGGCGTGCGGTCGCACCTGATCGACCTGCTCCCGTCCGAAGAGCAGACCGCACTGGCAGAGATCTTCGAACGAGTACTGACCCACCTCGGCAACGACGACACCTAGCACTCGTGGCCTAGCCTTTCCTGGTGTGAGCCGCGCCGCCACAAGCGGACCTGCGGGGAGGTCTTTCGAACCCCAATCCACGCGTGCAGCGCGTACTCGACATGGCGGAGTACCGGGCCGGCGACAAGGCTGCCGAAGAGGCGACCAACAGAGTTGATCTTGCCCTATGACCATAGATGGAGCTGGATCAGCTCATCCGCTGGCGGTGGCGTTGCTCGGTCCGAGGCGATGAGCGCGTCGAGGAGAGTGGAGCACGAGTCCGTGCTTCGGGTCAGAGCCGGCCGCTGCCGAGGGGCACAGGCTTGAGCGTCGTACGGGTCGCCTCGTAGATGAACGGACCGGGCTTCTCGAGCAGTGCCTCGATGGTGCGCCACCGGCACATGAACAGCTCGAGCTGCGCGAACTTCGAGTTGGCTTCCTTGCTGGCGAGGGTGACCATGCGGGCGCCGTGATCACGGACCGCGGCGATCTCCTGACGGTGGTCGTTGATGTGCCAGTCCCGGGTGACGATCAGCCATTTGTTCCGGCATACCACCGGGAGCCACTCGACGTCCTTTACCGCTGGGCTCGCGACCGCGCACGGCGGGCGCTTCTTGCGGTACAGCTCGCCACCTGGGTCTCCCGGGTAGGTGACGTCGTTGCGGACCTGAACTAGCAGCTTGGCCAGGCCCAGCAAGTCCGCGTCGATATAGAACCGCACGTCAGCGGCGACGGGCCGGCGCGGGCTCACGCGGCACGAGCGCCGTTCTCGTAGCTGACCGCCCACCGCACATCAGCGACGGTGATCCCGAAGTCCTCCGCGACCTCGGCCACGGTCGCGCCGGCGTCGACCTGCTCCCAAAGCGCCTCGGTGCTGATCCCGCCCACCGAAGGACGGCCGAACCGCACGTCGGGTCGTATCCGCACCCTGGACCGGTTGTCGTCGTGGGGACGCCACTCGGCCGCGACGCCGCCCTCCCAGGTGACGTGCGCTAGGAACGACGACGACGGGCCGGTCAGCACGTACTGCCCACTGATCTCCGCAACCAGGCAGAACTCCGGATCCAGACCAACCTCTTCCTGTGCACGGGAGACCGTCACGAGTTGCCCTTGGTTGGCGAACGGCCGCTCATGCACGAGTGGGTACGGAACCCCGTAGTCCTCTCGCAGCTTGGTGATGAAGTCGCGTAGTTCCCGCATCGGGACCCGCTTCTCCCGCCGATATTGCTTGAGCCAGCCGCACTCGACGAACTCCGCCCACGTCACGGCCGGATGACCGCCCCGCGACTTCTCGCGGATGATCGGCGGGTAAGTCTTGCCGAGGCGCGTGCCGCCTTCCAGCCAGTAATGCAGCGTGCTCTGCGACACAGTCAGTAACCGGGCCGCCTCAGCCTCGGTGTACATCTCCTGCTCCAGCACGGCCAGGCTGCTGGTCGCGGGCCCTACGCTCCCGATGTTCACTGACACAGACTTGCACAACTTCCGGCGCCACAGCACATCGATCAGCGACAACGAGAGACAGTTGCGACAGCGTCAACAGTGCGTCACTGTCATATTGAGTTGACCTGTTGGCACCCGTCAGCTACGGTCTTGTCAAACCATATGACCACCTTATGACAGGATTCGATATGACTGCTAGTGATGCTCTCGCGAACTTTCTCCGCAACATAAGTGACGCCTGCCTCACGTTTGCCACGGAACTGGAGGAGGGGACGAATGCTGCGGTCCTCGTCGACAACATCGAGCTACCGCAAGGGCGTGGACAGCGCCAACAACAGGTCCTCGAACTCCCTCAACTGGCCGACGAGACTGGCCTGAAGACAGCGGACATCGCAGCCTTGATCGACTACGAGGTACCCAACACCCACTCAACACTGCAGGCACTGGAGAGAGCTGGTCTCGTCGAACTGGTTCCCAGGGAGACACCTCAGCGCTGGCGTCTCGCGTCCCGGTATAGGACCACCGCGACCGTCTTCAAGCGAGTCGCTTCTCGGATCCGGGCAGGCGAGTGGGCAAGCTATGGCGACATATCCATCGCGGTACGAGGCGACACGGCAGCGGCTCGAGGGGTCGGTCGTGCCGCTGCCACCGACCTGAGCTTCCCGCATCCCGAACGGGTACTCATGGACGATGGGAGCGTCAACCCAAGGTGGCATCACCACAACGGGCAAGGGCCAGAATACTGCCGACAGTTGCTCGAGGAGCAGGGAATCACGTTCGTTGACGGTCGTGCCAGCAGCGGTCAGCGGGTCTCATGGGCCGTTCTGGCTGAACGAGACAGAACAGAACCGGTGTAGGAGTAGTAGCACGAAGACACGCCGCAGCACCCGACCGTGGTCCCGCACACGGGCCACCGATGTTCGGAGTTCGAACGTCGAGGCAAAGGTCTTCGTTCAGCGGAGGCGGAGGGATTTGAACCCCCGGTCCCGTGAAGGACTCCTGTTTTCAAGACAGGTGCATTCGGCCGCTCTGCCACGCCTCCCTAGACGCGCAAGACTAGTCCACGGCCGCCACGCGCGAGCGTGGCGCATGGCTCTCTCAGCCGTCGCCGAGGTGGGTCTGCACTGGTTCGACGACCTCCGCCAGCGCGGTCTGCGCCGGTGAGAGCAGGGCGATGAGGCGCGACAGCCCTTGTGGAGAATCTTCCGAGACCCTGCGTACTGACGAGCTTCGACATATTTGTACCTCAGCACGTCACACGGCGACGGGTCATGATCCGCAGTCGGCCGAACCGATGCCGGTGGGCAGCGGTGTCACGTCCCCCGCATTTTTTGTTCCAAATATTACCCCGCTAACCTGACGTCGTTCCTGAACGGACCAGACGGAAGGGGGTGATGCCGTTGAGTCATAGAAGCAAGTGCTGTTGTTGCGTCGAGCTCCATCGCACCGTGCGATTTCTCGTTGCGACGCTCGCACTTATGACGCAGGGGTACGTGCTGCTAGGCCACACGCTGATGCGATGACCTAGCAGCACGCACCATCAGGAACACGGGGCGGTGATCGGATTACTCCGCGGTGTTAGCCCACCTCGGTCGATTGCCGCCCCGCTCGCGTCTCGACGTTAACGTCGAGACGACATCTGAGAATCCACATGTCCAGTCAGACTCTCTAAGCACCCAGAAAAGTTATACTAAAAGTGTAATTTCTACACTCTACGTGCACTAGTTACACGCTCCGTGCGTTAACTTAGCATGCAAGGACGATCATTCTTGCTGAGGAACATGCTTTCGCTACCCCCGCAAATGGCCGCTCCGCGCGCCGCGCCCACCTGTTGGATGGTGCCGTTCAGCGCCCGATCCGGCGTCTGCCTGCACCTGCGGCTCCTAACCATCAGTGCGGCCTCGCGGACCCGTCTTGCTGACCGTACGTGAAGGCGGCCGCCTGCTCGCGCTTCCTTTACCGCCCAAGAGGATGGACCGTCCTTAGAGGACCGCGTGGTGTCCGTATCGGACGGTGACGGTGAACTTCACCAGTTCAGGGGCCCGTGACGGGGTTGTGACCCACGGCACTCGGGTGCATGCTGGGACCACGGCCGGCCGACGGAGCGCCCGCCGGGAAAGGGCAGGTGGTGCCGTGGCGAAGCAGGACAAGGACGTGGTGGATCGCCGTTCGCTGCGACCCCGCGACTGAGCCGACAACATCGGCTGGGCCGCGATTGCGGAGCAGTACCAGGGTTCGGGCGTTCGCGTGCGAACAACGCACTTCCCGAGTGCCCCGACGATGTTGATCCCTTCGATCCGGACGCCTCTCCAGAGACGCCCAGACGGGATCCACGCCAGTCTGGAGACCGGCGACCACCGCGAAACTTCGACGCCCTGGGTGCGGCAGCCGGCACGGCCCGCACCCAGGGGTTTACAGAAACAGCAACACAGCCCGCGCCCGAAGTTCCGGGCGCGGGCTGTGTCGTTGTTACGCGAGAACTAGATCTGCGCGTCGTGGTGGTCGGCCGGCGCGGCTGCCACCGACTTCGCGGCCGCACGGCCCGCCGCAGCACGGGTCTTGGCCCTCGCCGCACGCGGCGGGACGCCGTTGATGTCCTCGGTGCTGATCGCGTAGGAGCCGAGCACGAACGCGATCGCGTCCGAGTTGCGGTCCAGCGCCACCCGGTCGATGTTGCCCAGGTTGTCGCACTTCTGGTGGTAGCACTTGTCGAAGGCCTGGCCCTCGATGCCGCCCCACTTGTCGGCCTGGTCCGCCGTCTTGACGACCTCGGCGCCGGTGAACAGGCCACCGGCCGGGATGCCCTGCAGGATGAACTCGCCGTAGTCGGAACGGCCGTCGAAGTCCCGGCCCTCCAGCGGCACGCCCGTGTACGAGAAGTAGTTCTCGAACGCGGCCTCGATCTGCCCTGAGCCGTACGGGCCGGGGCCCGCGCCGACGCCGTCGGAGTTGTCGCCGTCGAACGTGAAGTAGCCGGCGTTCGGCGAGCCGATCATGTCGAAGTTCAGGTACAGCGCGATGTTGAGCTGCTCCTCGAAGTCGAGGCTCTGCACGTAGTTCTCGGAACCGACGAGCCCGAGCTCCTCCGCGCTCCACCAGCCGAACCGCACCGCGTTGTTGACCTTCGGCGACCCGCCGAGCTGCAGCGCGGTCTCAAGCAGCGCCGCGCTGCCCGTGCCGTTGTCGTTGATGCCGGGGCCGGCCGGGACGCTGTCGAGGTGCGCGCCCGCCATGACGACGTTGTTGTGGCGACCCGTCTGGGTCTCCGCGATCACGTTGTACGACGTGCGGTCCTCCATCAGGCCCTGCAGGTCGACGGTGACCGTCGCGCCGTTCTGCGCCGCGAGCGCCTGGCCGTCGGCCTGCGTGATGCCACCGGCCGGGGCACTGCCGGGCACCGGGGCGCCGAGCGAGCCGTTCAGCGTGCCGGGCACGTTGTTGTAGATGAGGACGGCGACCGCGCCGGCCTCGGCCGCGGCCATCGCCTTCTGGCCGAACGTGCAGACACCGCGGCTGACGAGCGCGACCTTGCCCTGGGCGCCGACGTAGTCGGCCGCCTCACAGCCGGGGGTCGCGTCCGACGGGATCACCGCGAGGGTGCTCGTGACGCCACCGACGGGGGTGGACTGGCTGTAGCTCAGGCGAATGACCGGCACGTTGGCGCCGGCGACCGTGACGGTCTGGCCCTTCGTCTGGTCGAAGACGAACGGGAACTCCTGTCGCTCGACGATGTATCCGGCGGCCTCGAGCTTGGTGGCGACGTACTCGGCGGACGCCTCGTGCCCGGCCGTGCCGGCCGCGCGGGTGCCGCCGTTGCGGTCGGCGAGCCGCTGCAGGGCGATCAGGTGGCGGTTGGTGTTCGCCACGTCGACCTTCTTGACCAGCTGGCGGGCCAGGGCCGGACCGTCTGGGATGTTCGGGACCGCGGCGGGCTTCGCCGCCGCGGGAACGGCGGTGAGCCCGAGGCCGGTCGCGGCCGCGAGTATCGCGACCCCGGCTCGGAGTGTCGTCTTCGCGGACGGCATGTAGCTTCCTCTCGTCACAGGCAGGATGCCGGCGCGCGATCGTCCCGATCTCGACCGCCGCTGCCGGCCAGCACACCCTTGTCGGATACCCGCCGCAGGTCAAGACCCTCATGCGTACTGTTATGGACACCCTTTACCGTCTTGGTATGCACGCGATCACAATCGACGCGCCGGGCGGGCCGGAAGTGTTGGCCTGGACCGAGCTACCCGACCCACGACCCGGTCCCGGCGAGGTTGTGGTCGACGTCGCCGCGACCGCCGTCAACCGCGCGGACCTCCTGCAGCGCAAGGGGCAGTACCCACCGCCGCCAGGCGTGAGTGACGTGCTCGGCCTCGAGTGCGCCGGGACGGTCGCCGCGCTCGGTGCCGGTGTCGACGGCTTCCGGATCGGCGCCGAGGTGTGCGCGCTGCTCGCCGGCGGCGGCTACGCGGAGCGGGTCGTCGTGCCGGTCGGGCAGGTCATGCCCGTGCCGTCCACTGTGGACCTGATCACCGCGGCCGGGCTGCCGGAGATCGCCTGCACGGTGTGGTCGAACCTCGTGATGACGGCGGGGCTCGCGGCCGGCGACACGCTGCTCGTGCACGGCGGCGCGGGCGGCATCGGCACGCACGCGATCCAGGTCGGCAAGGCGCTCGGCGCACGCGTGGCGGTCACCGCGGGCTCCGCGGAGCGGCTCGAGCGGTGTGCGGAGCTCGGCGCCGACGTGCTGGTCAACTACCGCGAGCAGGACTTCGTCGAGGAGGTCAGGGCGGCCACCGGCGGGCGCGGCGCGGACGTGGTGCTCGACAACATGGGCGCGAAGTACCTGCAGCGCAACGCCGACGTGCTCGCGCGGCACGGCAGGCTGGTGGTCATCGGCATGCAGGGCGGCGTACAGGGCGAGATCAACATCGGCGCGCTGCTGTCGAAGTGCGCGAGCGTGACCGCGACGTCGCTGCGGTACCGGCCGTTCGAGGAGAAGGCCGAGATCTGCCGGCAGGTCGTCGAGAAGCTGTGGCCGCTCGTCGAGTCGGGCGCGGTCAAGCCGATCACGCACGAGGTGCTGCCGGCGGAGCGGGCCACCGACGCGCACCGGGCGATGGAGGACGGCGGCGTGTTCGGCAAGCTCGTGCTGAAGATGCCCTAGTTCGACCGCGAGGTGAGGGCCGCGACGGCCTCGACGAGCGCGTCGATCTCCGCCGAGGTCGTGTAGTGCGCGAGGCCGATCCGGACCGCGCCGCCGACCTCGGCGACGCCAAGCGCCGCGAACACGCCGCTTGGCACGTCGTCGGCGAACGCGCAGACGCCACGGTCGGCCAGGTGCACGATCGCGTTCGACGCCTTGACGTCGGTCACCGTGAACGCGAGCGCCGGGATCCGGCGCATGGCGTCGCCGATGACCGTGACGTGGAGCAGGCCGCGCAGCTCGGAGATCAGCTTGCCGAGCATGCCCGCCTGGTAGGACTTGGCGGACCCGATCGACGTCTGGAGTCGCTCGCGGCGGGTGCCGGACGCGGTGTCGTCCAGGTTCGCGAGGTACTCGATCGACGCGACGAGCCCGGCAAGCAGCGGGTACGCGTGCTGACCGAGCTCGAGGCGGCCGGGGCCGGCCTGGTTCGGGCCGAGCGAGCACGCGGGCAGCCGGTCCAGCAGCGACGGGTCGGCGAACGCGAGCGCGCCGACGGTCGGCCCGCCCCACGCGGTGGCCGACACGGCGACCACGTCCGCGCCCATCGCCTTGATGTCCATCGGCACGAACGGCGCCGCCGACGACGCGTCCACCACGACCAGCGCGCCCGACGCGTGCGCAAGCGAGGTGATCTTCGCGAGGTCGGGCCGGGTGCCGACGACACCGGACGCGGCGGTCACCGCGACCACTTTCGTCCGGTGCGTGATCAGGCTCTCGTACTGCCAGGCGGGCAGCTCGCACGTCTCGATGTCGATCTCGGCCCAGCGGGTGGTGGCGCCGGAGCGCTGCGCGACCGTCAGCCACGGCACGATGTTCTGCTGGTGGTCGAGGCGGGAGACGATCACCTCGTCGCCGATCACCCAGCCGGCGCCCATGGCCTCGGCGAGCCGTTGCAGGAGCACCGCGGGGTTGGGGCCGAGCACCACGCCGGCCGGGTCGCAGCCGACGAGGTCGGCGATCGACCGGCGGGCCGCGTCGACGATGGCCCCGGCGCGCTGCGAGGCGGGGAAGACGCCGCCGGGGGCGGAGACCGGCGCGCGCAACGCCGTGGAGACGGCGGTCGCGACCTGTTCCGGCACCTGCATGCCGGCGGGGGCGTCGAGGTGAATCCAGCCATCACCCAACGCGGGAAACTGACCCCGAATCGCAGCGACGTCGAACGCCATGGCACCACACCGTACGGAGGTCGTCACCCGACGCTTCTCCGGGGCCCATCCGCCAGTGTCGCGGGCGCTGGTGACGGCTACTCTCGGGTAGTGATGTCGACGCCGTCGATCTGGCCCGGGATGGAGCAGATGAACCCAGCAGGCGAGTCCGGAAACGGTACGGAGCAGCCGCAGCAGGTCATGGTGATGGGCCCGGACGGCACACCGCTGGGCGCCGCCTCCTTCGACGGTGCTGCCGGCGCGGAGGCCGTCGGCGACATGGTCGAGCAGCCCGCCAAGGTCATGCGCATCGGCACGATGATCAAGCAGCTGTTGGAGGAGGTCCGGGCGGCGCCGCTCGACGACGCCTCGCGCAACAGGCTGCGCGAGATCCACAAGCGGTCGATCGCCGAGCTGGAGGACGGTCTGGCGCCGGAGCTGCGCGACGAGCTGGAGCGGCTTTCGCTGCCGTTCACCGAGGACAGCACGCCGTCGGACGCCGAGCTGCGGATCGCGCAGGCCCAGCTAGTCGGCTGGCTGGAGGGCCTGTTCCACGGGATCCAGACCGCGTTGTTCGCCCAGCAGATGGCCGCGCGGGTGCAGGTGGACCAGATGCGGCGCGGCCTGCCGCCCGGCACGGGTGAGGCCGCGCAGGAGGGCCCGCACATCCGCGGTACCGGGCAGTACCTCTAGAGCAGGGCGAACGTGCCCTGCTCGAAGTCGAGGAGGTAGCGCTTGCGCGGGAGGCCGCCGCCGTAGCCGGTGAGGCTGCCGCTCGTGCCGATGACCCGGTGGCACGGCACGACGATGCTCACCGGGTTCTTGCCGTTCGCGAGGCCGACGGCCCGTGACGCGGTCGGCTGTCCCAGCCGCTGCGCCAGCTCGCCGTAGGTGACCGTCTCGCCGAACGGGATGTGCCGCAGCTCCTGCCACACGCGCTGCTGGAACGGCGTGCCGGCCATCGCCAGCGGCAGGTCGAACTCCGTCAGCTCGCCGCCGAAGTACGCGGCGAGCTGTTCGACCGCCGGTTCGAGGCCGCGCGGGTCGGCCGGGCCGAACGTGTCGCGCGCGGGGCTGTAGCGGTGCTCCGCCATGTACAGACCACACAGCGCGCCGTTGGTCGCCACCAGCGTCAGCGGTCCGATCGGGCTTTCTGTCACGGTGTGTGTGCGAGTCATGAGATCTACATTGCCCTGTTCGGCGTGGCATGACTGGCCAGATTCGGACCTCAACATAGTCGTGTCCGAATTCGGCGAGACCGTGGCTGGGCCGGGCTGCTGGAGTACCGCCATGACTTCTTTCCGCGACCTTCATCTCGCCGACGAACCCCTCGTCCTCCCCAACGCGTGGGACGCCGCCAGCGCCCGTGTCATCGAGCGCGCCGGCGCACTCGCCATAGCCACGACCAGCGCCGGAGTCGCATGGAGCCTCGGGGTGCCGGACGGTGGTCTGCTCGACCCGGTGGCCGCCGCCGAGCAGGTCGAGCGGATCGTCGCGGCGGTCGACGTGCCGGTGACCGCGGACATCGAGAACGGCTACGGCGACGTCGTCGCGACCGTGCGCGGGATGCTCGCGGCGGGCGCCGTCGGCGTCAACCTCGAGGACGACGCATCGCGTCGACCGGAGCGGTTCGCGGCCGCGCGATCGGTCGCCGACAGTGACGCGCTGTTCGTCAATGCGCGGATCGACACCTATCTGCTATCGGTTGGCGACCCGGCCGACCGGCTCGACGAGACCGTCGCGCGAGCCGCCGAATATCTCGACGCGGGAGTCGACGGGGTGTTCGTGCCGGGTGTCGGCGATCCGGTGGTCATCGCCGAGCTCGTGGCCAGGATCCCCGCGCCGCTGAACATCATGGTCGGGCCGGGTTCGCCGAACGTAGCCGAGCTGGGGAAACTCGGGGTGCGGCGGATCAGCGCGAGCGGCGGCATCGCGCTCGCCGCGTACGCGCTCGCGGCCAGGGCGGCCACCGAGATGCTGACGTTCGGCACGTACGACAACACGGCCGCGGATCTGACACACGGTGACCTGAACACCTACCTCGCTCACTGAGCGCATATCATCAAAGAAACCGGCCGGTCGGTATTGACATACCGCCCGGTTGGTTTTTTAATTGTGATGTACGACACCCAGTCGGGACGGGCGTCAGCAGGGGACGAGTTTCGGCCGGTCACGACGGATATTCCATGCGGATTCCACTGACGGTCATCCGCGTCGTGAAAGTCTTCTCGTATCGGAGTTCGCTTCCGATGCGCCGATCAGATGAGGTCATCATGACAATCTCGATCACGAACCGGCCAGCGCCGGCGTGGCTCCGAGAACTCGCCCACGGTCGCGACAGCTACGAAGAGTTACTTGGCTGGCCGGTCTCCGTGCAGGTGGGCAACCGGGCGCTGATCGTCGCGATCGGCCAGACGGTGGACGCTGTGACGATGCCGGCCGGGCTCGGCGCGCAGGTGCGCGATGAGCTGGGGATCGCCATGCTGAACGGGCCGGTGATAGCCGATCCGGACGGCAGGCGCTGGACCTTCCTGACGAAGCCACTGGAGGCACTGCGGCCGACGATCACCGCGGACCTCTCCCACGCGCACGTGGACCTCGCGCCGCACGGCGGTTACGTCGTCATCCCGACCGAGCCGGGCACCAGCTCCGGGAAGCTGTGGCGCTGGATCGAGCAGCCGACGCCAGCGCGGGCACTGCCTCCCGCGTACGCGGTCATCGGCGTCACGCGCCGGCTCACCGACCACAGCCACGACCTGGCGGCTTAGTCCCGGTCGTCCGAGCGGGTGGCGGGCGGCCACCCGCGGTATCACCAGCTACGCGCACGCTGACCACGATCTGGTTACGCCGCGCGACGCATTCCCCCGCCGACCATCGGCAGCCACGAGTTGCCACCCGGCCGGTCACCTGCTGCCCCCAGCTCGCGCGCGATGCATCCCCCACCCGATCCCAGGGTGCCGGCAAAGTCCGGTTTCTTCAGGTAGAGAGTGGGAGCACACGTCACGAAAGGCGCTTGTGTGACAGTGGCGGTGCCGTGAAAGGCGCGTTGAGGGCGTTCACTGCCCTGAAAGCGTCTTTCACGGCATCTCGTATGTCGCGAACGCGCCGTTCGGGACACGGCATGCCAGGTTCACCAACAGAACGACTCTGCCGAAGCCCCGGCGCGCGATGCGGCTTCCACGCGGTACCGCGAAGGGCGCGTGTGGGGCGTTCAACGCCCTG
>Ga0193716_1000933_pt1 | contig 17379 bp, 12 predicted proteins | sample U2c1metaG_FD_145901 | JGI IMG/M metagenome (GOLD analysis project Ga0193716, IMG submission 145901) | Soil microbial communities from a riparian zone of the East river system, Colorado, United States - U2c1 | ecosystem: Environmental > Terrestrial > Soil > Riparian zone | place: USA: East River...
GTCGCCAACAGCTCGCGACGCAGGTCGCTGGCGCCGGCCAACGACCCGTGCGGCCCGCTGGCGGACTGTAGCTGGTAGATCCCGACGCGCCCGAGCTTGAGCAACACCGACTGGAACGACGAGTCGACCTCCAACCCGGGCAGCTCGGCGGTCAGCGAAGGCGCCGTGGCGCGCAGATACTGGTACCGATCGGTGCCGAAGCTGGTGTTGTTGTCCCAGTTGCCGCGCGGCGTGTCACGCCGGGCCGGCTGTAACCCGGCGGCCGCCTCGTGCGCGTCCTGCAGCCACTGACAGACGGCGGTGGTGAAGTCGAGCAGCGGCACGGGTTCGATGAGCTGCGCCAGCCGTTCCACGTGGCCTCCCCACTTGATCCGCCACTCGGCAGCAGCCGAGCAGCACTTGATTCTCACACCCGATCCGCTCACGGCCGGGGATTTGCGGGGTGCGTGTCGCCGCGCACGCCGGGGTCGGCGGTGGCGACCGCGTACTCGCTCAGCGCGATGCGGTTCGGCAGTCCCGTCTTCGTGATCAGGCTCGACACGTGCTTCTCCACCGTGCGGGGCGACAGGTGCAGTCGGTCGGCGATCTCGCGGTTGCCGAGCCGGTCGGCGAGCAGGCGGAGCACCTCGTACTCGCGGACGGTGAGGCCGGCGGACCGCAGCGCGGAGGGGATGTCCGTCAGGCCGGAACGCCGTTGCGCGACCCGCACGCCGCTGTTGCGAAGCAGCGCCCGACAGGCGCTGGCGACGGCGGGGACGTCCGCGGCGTGGAAGTGGTCCTCTGCGGTCCGCAGCCATTCGACCGGGGTGCCCCACCCGTCGGCCAGCGCGGCTTCCGACGCGAGGCGCAGACCGAGGTGCCGGCCCATGGCGTACGGGGCGCCGACGGACAGTGCCTCCGTCACGGCCCGCATGGCGGCGGCGTCGTCGCCCGCGCGGCCCGACAACACGGCGCGGCCGTACAGCGCGAACATCCGGTCCCACCGCAGGCGCGCCGCCGGGGAGTCGGCGACGGCGGTGAACTCGGCCAGGGTGATGGTGCCGGAGATGGCTTGTAGCAACAGGTTCAGCCCGTGCCGGCCACCGAGGTGGTACACGGTGGGCGTGGTGTCCTCGGCACGCAACCCGAACGCCTGCTCCTCCAGCGCACGCGGCCGGTTCTCCTCGAGCAACGCACAGAACGTCCTGGCCAGGCCGTACACCCTCGGCGCGTACAGCGGCTGCGCGTCGCCCTCCCAGCGCCGGAACATGGCGAGCGCCTCGTCCATCTCCTTGCGCCGGCCGCGGTGGCCGGCGAGGACCGCGCGCAACAGCGTCACGTAGTGCGCGTTCTCCGCCAGCTTCAGTCTGGTCGCGGCCGCGAACACCTGGTCGAGCAACGACTCGGCGGTGGCGAAGTCGCCGTTGAGGATCATGAACATCGCGATGCTCTGTTCCGCCTGGTAGCGCGCGATCACGGCGCCGACGAGCGACGCCTGCTGCCGTGCCTGCTCCAGCCGGTCGAGCCGACCGTCGCGCAGTGCGTCGTCGCTGCCGAGGCGCACGAGCGCGTGGATCTCCCAGATCGGCAGGTCGTGGCGCACAGCGACGGCGCGCGCCCGTTCGAGGCAGGCCGTCGCCTCTTCCGGTTCCCGCGCCCGGAGCAGCGCGCCTAGCAGCTGCCATGCCTGGCACGCGACGACCGGCAGCGGCACGGACTCGGCGACCGTCGCCGCGCGGCGGGCGAGGGCCTCGGCCCGGTGGACCTGTTCGGTGCCGGGCATGTCGAGCACACAGTGCGCCTCGACGATGTCGATCGGCGCGGTGTCGGCGGCCGCGGCGTCCGGGCCGAGCAGGGCACGGGCCGTGGCGATCTGCGCGCGGCTGTGCTCACCGCGGCCGGCGACCTGCCCGGCCCACGCCAGGTGGGTGTGTAGCTGCGCGCGCCTGCGTGGGTCGAGGCCGCCGACCTGGTCCAGCGTGCCGACGGACGCGAGCGCCCGCTCGACGAGCCCGGCCTCCGCGAGCGCGTACAGCAGGTTCTCCAGCGTGGTCGCCCGCGCCGCGGCGACGTCGCCGGTCTGCAGGTCCCACGCCTTGTCGAGCAACCCGACCGCGGAGTTGGCGGCGCCCTGCGCGAGCGCGCGCCTGCCGGCCTCGGCGAACAGCCGGCCGCCGACGATCGTGTCACCCGCGCCGACCCGCAGTGTCGCGGTGGCCTGACACCATTCGCCGGGCAGTTCGGGATGGACGGCCTCGATCGCGTCCGCGACCTGGCCGGACAGTCGGGCCTGCCGCGCGGGGGTCATGAGCGTGAGCACGGCCTCGCGGATGAGCCGGTGCCCGAAGGCGTACCAGTCCGGCTGCAGCTCGTCGGGCATGACGAGCTGTTTGCCGGGGTCGCCGTGCAGGTGGGACAGCAGCTCGCGGTCGGGCAGCCCGGTGACGGCCTGCACGATCGACAGGGGGAACCTGCGGCCGAGCACGGCGGCGACCGACAGCAGCTCCCGCGCCTGCGGGCCGAGCGCGTCGAGCCGGCGGGCGACCGTGCGGGCGAACGTCGCTGGCACGTCGCTCGGCCGGTGCTCCGCCATCCGCCATCCGTCGGCGTCGGGCACCAGCAGACCGCCGTCGACGATGCCGGCCAGCAGCTCCTCGATCAGGAACGGGTTGCCCGCGCTGCCGGCCCACAACAGGTCGACGGCCGGCTCCGGCACGTCGGTGGCCGGCACGTCGAGGCACGCGCCGGCGAGCCCGCGCAGGTCGTCGTGGCTGAGGCGGTCCAGCTCGATGAGCACGCAGACCCCGCGTTGCGCGGCCGACCTCGCGAGGTCCAGCGCGGGGCTCGGCTCGTTGCGGATCGCGCCGAGTAACAGCGTCGGCTGGCGCTCCAGGTTGTCGATCAGGTACTCGACGACCGCGAGGCTCTCCGCGTCGGCGTCCTGCAGGTCGTCGAGCGACAGCAGACAACCTCGGCCGTCGCCGACCAGCCCGGTGAGCCGCAGCACCGCCTCGGCGAGGATGACCAGCGAGCCGCCGGAGTCGCCGTCCTGCTGCGCGGCCGGCATGCCCCAGTCGGGGATGAGCCGGGCCAGCACCGGCCGGTACGGGCCGAGCGAGGCGACGTCCACCTCGACGTCGGCGCGCAGCAACGACAGCAAGGCCTCGGTGAGCGACCGGAAGGGCACCATGGGGCCGATGACGCTGCCCCGGCCCCGCATCAGGACCATGTTGGCGGCATAGGCGCGGTCGGCGGCCGCGGCGACCAGTCGGGACTTGCCGATTCCGCTCTCGCCAACGAAGAACACCGCACCGCCGCGGCCAACGCTCGCGGCATTGAGCGCGTCCTCGACGGTGCGGAGCTCATGGTCCCGGCCCACCACGGTCGACGAGCGGTTCCGCACGTCGCTGACACTACTCAGGTAGCGGCCAGATGATCCATCGGATCAGTCCGACCGGCCTACACCACGCTGGAGTCGTGGTGCGGCGGACAGCACACGGTGTTGAAGGCCTCGACCGAGTCACCGAAGGGGCCGGCCAGCCCGATGGCGAGAGCGCCGGCCGAGACGACGACCCCCGCGAGGGCGGCGGCGCGCTGGCCGAAGCTGTGCGCGGGCCGGTCGCCGGTGGTGTGGTCCGCGCCGATGGTGAACCGCTCGTCAGACACGATGCTCCCCGTTCTGTGGTGGTTGGTGTTCATCCGTTGGGTGTTCTCGATGGCTCGAGCAACAGCACCGAGGGCACGCGTTCCGCGAACCCCAGGCGCAGCAGCCCGTAGCCGATGCCGGCCAGCCCGGTCAGGAGGCCCGGGGTGGGCACCCCGCCCGGGGTGCCGCACGACGCGCCGTACTGGGTGAGCGCGTCGAGAACGAGGCCGGCCCGTCGCCGCCGCGCCGCGGCGACGGACTCGGCTCGCGTCCGGTCGCCGGTGGTGGCGAGGACGGTCAGTGCCTCGGCGATGCCCAGTTCGCCGTGGCAGAGGCTGAGGTCGCCGAGCACGGGGCGGTCGGCGAGCAGCGCGGCGGTGTCGGCGGCGCCGGCCATCGCGACACCCGCGAGGCCCGCGCACCAGCCGAGGTCGCCTGCCGCGGCCTGCGCGTTGGCCATGGCGCGGCCCGCCGCGTCCGCGTCGTGCTTGGCCAGCGCCCACGCGACACCGGCGGCGCCGTCGAAGAACCCACCCGACCCGCCGATGTGACCGTCGGTGCGGCGGACCAGCGTGCCGAGGCCGTCGGCGCAGTCCTGCGCGAGGGTCGCGGCCTCGGCGAGCCCCAGTTCGGCGTGGACAGCGGTCATCGCGGCGAGGCAGCCCGCGCCGCCGGTCGCGACGCCGACCGCGCCGGGCGCCTTGGCGGCGGTGGCGGCCAGGTCGACGGCGGTGCGGGTGGCGTCGCGGAGCAGGTCGTCGCCGAGCAGGGTCGTCAGCCGGGCGAGTCCGTAGGCGATGCCGCCGAACCCGTGGAAGCCGCCGCAGCCGACGGCGGCGACCAGGTCGGGTCGGGTGGCGAGCACGTCGAACATCGTCGGCAGCCCACGGAGCGCACGGCGCGCCATGTCGGCGTAGCGGGCGATCCCGGACAGCTCGGTGACCTGTGCGAGGAACAGTGCGACGCCGACGTAGCCGGTGGCGAGGCCGGCGCCCATCGGCAGCACGAGCCACTGCCGGTCGTCCACCAGCTCGAGGCCGAGCCAGTTCACCCGGTCGCCGTCGGCGAGGTTGCGGGCCACGATCTGGTCGGCGAGCGCACAGGCCGCGACGAGCAGGCGTTCCGGTGGCGCGGCGGTGCCCGCGAGGTGACCCGGCATGGGCGCGGCGCTGTGATGTCCTGTCGACGGCGCGCGGGTGGCGAGCGCGGCCGTGATGATCCACTCCTGGTCGCGGCGGTCGACGTCGCTCATCGCGTTGACCTTCTCCAGCGCGCTCGCGAGGCCGGGCCGCGCCAGCACACCTGGCAGCCGGTGGCCGTCCGCGCTCCACAGGTCCGCGGCCCCGGGCCGGGCGATGAACAGCGGCACGTCGCCGGCCCACAGGTCGGCCTGCTCGTCCCGGCTCGCGCGCCAGCGCAGCGGGTGGTGCGCCGAGTCGGTCCACAGCACGTCGAGCGCGTGGTCGCGGGCAAGCGCGTCCCGCATCAGCTCGGGCCGGGTGGCGTCGGTCAGCAGGTTCGCGTAGCCCTTCGAGTTGCGCAGCACGACCCGCACCTCGAGGTCGGCGCAGGTCTCCAGGAGGTCGGTGAACTCGGTGCGGTGGCGGACGATCGCGTCGTAGGCGAGCCGGAACACGTCCAGGAGCGCCTTCTCGTGGTCGAGCACGTCCAGCTCGCGGTCGCCGAGCCGGGGCCGGTTGCCGGGTCCGGTGTGTGTGACGGTACGAGTGACCTGCCGCAGCGTGCCGTGCTCGTCGGCGGCCCAGTCGGCGACGACGTCCGCGAGGCCGGTGCCCCCGAGTCCGGACACGTCCGCCGCGGCGCCGTCGCCGACCACCATGACCGGCAGCAGTCCGGTGCGGCGCACGGAGTCCGACAGCATTCGCGCGGCCGGGTCCGTGTCGGTCGCCGCGGCGAGCGAGGGATGGAACAACGTCTCGACGTCGACCAGCACCGGCTGGTCCCCACATGCGATCACGTTCTCGAAGTGCATGTCGGACGCGTGCAGTGTGTGCAGCAGCACGAGGAGCGCGCCGTGGCGACGGTAGAAACGGTCCGCCGCCTCGACGTCGGGCACCGGCCGGCTCGACACGAACTCCAGCCAGCCGTAGCCGTCGCCCGGGACGGCGGCGACCGTGCGCAGGCCGAGCTCCGGTACGACCGTATTGAGCCAGCGGACCGCGGTGCCGAACTGTTCGTGCGCGCCAAGGTCACGCGGCTTGTACACCGCGCGGCGGCCGTCGGAGAAGGTCAGGATCGTGACCGACCGGCCGTGGCGGTGGGTGTCGCCGAGGCCGGCGCGGACGTCGGTGAGCGGGCCGGGGTCGACGCCGCGCAGGAGCGTGTCGACGATCGCGCGGCGGTCCCGCGCGAACCGGGTCAGCAGCTCGGTCGCGGCGTCGGTGTGGAAGGTGCTGGCCTGCCCGAGCAGCCTGGCCAGCACCGGGTACGTGGCGAAAAGCCTGCCTAGCTCGGCAGGGTCGGTCAGCCGTGCGGCAAGGTCGAAGGCGCTGGTGGCGCCGGCCTCGTGCACGAACGTCGGTGTCGCGAGGTGCAGCAGTTGGCGGGAGAGCCGGACGGTGAACGCGGCGACGATCGCGGCCAGGTCGATGTGGTTGGCGAACGCGGCCACCCGGTCGGTGAGGTCCGCCGCCGCGTTGGCGACGAACGGCCGCAGCGGCAACGCCAACGCCGCGCGCCAGTCTTCGGTGTCCGACGGCCGCTGACGGGTCGCGGCGTGCAGTGCCCGCTCGACGGTGTCGACCCATGCGGGTCGCTCGACCCGGTCGGCGAGGTCGGCGGGCGACTCGTCGAACAGCCCGTGCAGGGCGAGGTCGTCCAGTCCGTCGGCGGCGAGCCGCAGGTCGAACCGGCCGCCGCCGTACCCGGCCCGCCAGTCCGCGACCCGCGTGCGGGCGTGTTCGCTCGGTGTCGGCCATGCCCCGCCGACCGGCCGTTCGGCCAGCGCCAGCGCGGCCGCCCACCAGCCAGGGGGCAGCGCGGCGTGCCCGGGTTCGGTCGGCCGCGGCGTCATGCCCGGAACGGTGCCAAAGACGAGCGGCCGGGTCATGGGTGGAAGCTACGCACATTCTTTCCCGCCGCGAGAAGATCTTCGCTTATGCGACGGCTGCGCTGGTCAGCTCATCGTGCGGCTCGGAGGCGGGTGACGCCGTCGTCCTCGAGCGCATAGCGGCGCACCAGCGGGTCGACCCGGTAGTGCCGCGCACCGTCGGGTCCGGCGCCGGCGGTCGCGACCACGTTGGCGTGCAGCAGGCGTTCCACGCCGTCGCGGAGGACGGCCTCCGGGGTCGCGAGGTGGTGGCACAGGGCGGCCGGTGTGAACCGGGGGGTGTCGAGGTGGCTGAGCGCGCGCAGCAGATGCCGCTCGTCGGGGCGCAGCGCGTGGTCGAAGGCGGCGATGCTGGCGCGAACCGACAGGTCGGCGACCTCGAGCCGGTCCAGCAGCCGGAGCTCGTCGGCGAGCAGCTCGGCGAGGTCGGCCACGGCGCGGTCGGGTCGGGCGGCGAGCCAGGTGCCGGCGATGTGCAGTGCGAGCGGTTGTCGTGCGCACGCGGCCGCGACCGCACGCGCGGCCGCAGGCTCGGTCCGGACCCGGTCGACGCCGGTGAGCCGGCCGAGCAGCAGCAGCGCGGAGTCCACGCCGATCGGGTCGAGCTGGACCGGGTAGCCGCCGGGCAGGGCGACCAGCCTGCGCCGGCTGGTCACCAGCACCGCGCTGGGCGACGAGCCGGTGAGCAGCGGCCGGACCTGGGCCTCGGTGGCGACGTTGTCGAGCACCACCAACACCCGGCGCGCGGCGAGGTCGGCACGCAGCAGCGCGGCCAGCTCGTCGAGACAGTCCGGCAGGTCGGCGGCGCCGAGCGACCGCAGGATCCGGCCGAGCACGGCTGCCGGCGGCATCGGCACGCTGTCGGGCCGGTCGAGGTCGGCGTAGACCTGACCGTCCGGGAACCGGTCGCGCAGCCGGTGCGCGACGTGGGTGGCCAGCGCCGTCCTTCCGACGCCGGGACCGCCGCTGACCAGCGCGAGCCGGGGCTCGGCACCCGTGGTGAGGAAGCGGGTGAGCGTGGTGACGACGGCGTCCCGGCCGACGAGCGCCGGCACGTCGGGCGGCAGCTCGCACCGGCCGGCCGCGGTCGCGCGGCCACGGCCCGCCGCCGCGAGCAGCGCCGTCCGGTCGTCCTCGGCCAGCCGCAGCGCGGTCGCCAGCAGCTCGACCGACTGCTGCTGCGGCCGTTCGGTGCGGCCGATCTCCAGGTTGCGGATGGCCCGCACGCTCAGCCCGGAACGCTCTGCCAGCTCCTCCTGCGTCAGCCTCAACGCGGTCCGACAGGTACGCAGGGCCGCACCGAAGCCGGTGTCGGAGCGGTGCTCGACCAGCGGCACGGCCATGACGACCTCCCGGTAGCGGTGCGGACCACACCAACCTCGTCCACGCCGGCCCGCACCGCATGGGTGCTCAACACCCAAATTCCCGACCTCAGCACGCCCGATCACGCCCTGTGCCCGCGCGGTTCCGGAGCGCTGGTTGTGCCGGTCGTTGTGCCGGCCGGAGTTCCTGGTCCCGGCCCCGCCGATCCGGTTTCGTCAGGTCAGGAGAGCCGCTTCGGCCTCTTGCAGCGGTGGCGACCCGACTCCGGCCGGCCCCCTCACGGCTTCGGGTCGCCACCGCCACTTTCGCGGGGAGGGCAGGCAATGGGTAGCGGCAGCGTTGATGTCACGGACTACGAGAAGGTCGGCTACACCGACGGCCTGTCCGCTGGACTCACGTTGGCGCTGGCTGACCTTGACGACGCCGACCTCGCCGCGGCGGCGCCCGGCGGGTTCGCCGCGGTGCCCGCGCAGCGCGTCGACGACGGCGCGACCGTCGTCGAGCACCGGATGGCCACCACCGAGGGTGTCGCGATCCTCGACGTGCGGCTGCCGTCGGGTCTGGTGTCGCTGCGGCACGCCGGCGACCGGCCCGAGGTCGTCGGTCTGCGGCTGGCCGCGGTCCGCATCGGGTTGACCAGGAAGCTCCTCGACCAGGCCGTCGACCACCTGACCGGGCGCACCGGCGGCGGCGAGCCACTGATCCGCAAGCAGCTCAACCTCGGCGCGATCGCCGACACGCTGTCCGCGCTGGAGCTGTTGCGCCGCTACCTCGAGGCCGCCGCGCTGAGCCCGTCGCGAGAGTCCATCGTGGACATCCACGACCAGCTCACCCGGCTGGACTGGGAGGTCGCGAAGCTGTTCGGCGCGAGCGGATACCACGCCGACCACCCGGTCCGGGCCCTGTTCGTCGCCGAGTTGGTCGCGAACACGTGGGTCGGTGCCGGGGAAGGGCCGTGACCGCACTCGCCGAGGCGGCGGCGGACCTGCGTGCACGAGCCATGGCCGTGGACGCCGACCCGGACGACATGGCCCGACATCTCGACTCGCCCGCGCTGCGGATGATGCGGCGGTGCGGCACGCCTGCCGAGTACGGCGGCCCCGGTGACACCTGTCTCGCACGAGTGACCCGGACGGTCGAGCTGGCCCGCGGTGACGCCGGCGTCGTGCTGGCCATGCCGGGACCGGGCCTCGCCGGCGTCGCGGTGGACGTGCTCGGCAGCCCCGAGCAACGGGAACGCTTCTACCGCACGGTGTCCGCCGGTGACGTGTGGACGTTCTTCGCGATGACCGAGCCAGAGCGGGGCAACGACACGACCGCGATCACCACGCTACTGAGACGGCGCGGCGCGGGGGAGTACGCGCTGCACGGCCGCAAGCGGTACATCGGCAACGGGGCCCGGGGCGGGATCGGAGTGGTGTTCGCGCGCACCGGGCCGTCGCCGCTGTCGATCCGCGCGGTACTCGTCGAGCCGGCCCGCGGGTTCGACGCGCGGCGGTTGGACATGATGGGACTGCGTGGCGCGTGCCTGTCGGAGCTGACGTTCGACGGCCTGCGCGTCACCGAGGACATGGTGCTCGGCGAGCACCTTTCACGGCAGCGCGGCGGCCGGTGGGGCGCGCTGCGGACGTTCCACCACCTACGGGTCCAGGTGGCGGCGCTGGCCGTCGGCACCGCGCTCGCCATGCGCGACCTGGTAGCGGCTGCCCGCCCCGACGCCCCCGGGTTGGCCCGTACCGGGACCCGGCTTGCGGCGGCGCGTCAGTTCGTCCACGACGTCGCCGCGCACCTCGACGACGAACCCGACCAAGCCTACTTCCCTTCCGCCGCGAAGCTTTCCACGGTGCCGCTGGCCATCGAGGTGAGCCGTTGGGCCACCGCGGTGCTCGGGCCGGGGTCGCTGTTCGAGCACCCGCTGCTGGAGAAGTGGACCCGGGACGTGCGGGCCTTCGAGTTCATGGAGGGCACCACGAACCTCCAGCGGCTGCACCTGGCGCAGGACTACCTCAAGGGACGTAGCGATGGATGACAGCTCCAGGCCCGTGTCCGTGTCGGCGATCGCGGCCGCGGTCGACGGCGAGCTCCAGCCGTGCGTGCCGGCCCAGCGGGTTCATCAGCCGGTGCTGACCGGCACCCGCGTCGCGGTGGCGCCTCGGGCACCGGCACCGGCCGGCGTCGATGTCGTGGAGCGGGCCATGGTCGGGCTCGGTCCGGTCGACCCGCCGCTGCCGTGCCACCTCGTGGCGGGCGACCCGGCCGGTTGGCCGGTCCCCGACCACGGCGACGCGGTCGTACTGTTGGTGGACCTGCCGGCGGCGGTGGCGTTACGGGTCGGCCGCGGCGCCGGACCCGCGCGGGTGACCTCCTCCGGCGCCGGCGCGCCGCCGGTGTCCGTGCTCGCCAGGGTGGCCCACGTGTTCAGCGGGCCGGGTGCGTGCGACGCGTGGCTGACACTGCATCGGGGCGTGTGCGGCGGCGCGGTGCGGGCGGGTGACCTGGTGCTGCTGCGGATCGGCCGGGGTGCCGCCGAGGTGTGGGTGGAGCTGGCGGTCGACGACGCCGGTGCGCTGCGCGGCCGAGGGTACTGAGTCTTCACCCCGTGGGGACCACCCGGCTTCTACCGGATCTGGCAGAACACCTTACGCGTCGCCGTGCGTTCGAGGACGCAGTCCCGGAGCGCGGTCTCGACCACCGCGTCGGCGAACGCGGTGGTGAGGGGGCCGTCGCGGTAGAGCCAGCGGGCCTGCAGCGGTCCCCAGATCAGCTCGACGGCGATGTCCAGGTCGACGTCGCCGTGGAGCTGGCCAGCCGTCTTGGCGGCGCGCAGCCGGCGTCTCTTCAGCTCGCGAACGGGTTCCTGGAGGCGTTCGCGGTAGGTGGCCGCGAGGTCGGCGTCGAGCAGGATCTCCACGGACAGCGCACGCATGGGCTCGCTGTAGCGGGGATCGAGGCGCTCGTCGACGGTCGCGCGCAGGACGGTCTTCAGGTCGGCTTCCAGGTCACCGGTGTCGGGCAGTTCGGCGGGTTCGTCGCCGTCGCCATCGGACAGCATCAGCAGCGCGTCGAACAGCACCGCCCCCTTCGACGGCCACCAACGGTAGATCGTCTGCTTGCCCGCGCCGGCCCTGGCGGCGATGCCCTCGATGCTCAATCGGGCGTAGCCGACCTCGCCGGCGAGGTCGAGCGCGGCGGTGAGGATGGCCCGCGCGGCCCTCGGTGCGGGCGACCGGGTGGTGGCGGTGTCCCGCACCATCCCGGCGGCCACCACGGACAACCTCCTCGCGTTCCCGCTGGACGTCACCGACCGGTCGGCGGTCCACGCGGCCGTCGACCGGTCCGTCGCGCACTTCTGTACCTGTCCGGCCTCGCGGCGGCCACGCCGAACCCCGCGTACGACGACCTGCGGGCCGACCTGGCGAAGCAGTTCGCCGACGGCTCGGTCGACAGCCTGCCCGACCTGGCGGCGGCGGCGTTGCTGACGCTGGTGGACAGCGCCGACCCGCCGACGCGGCTGCTCCTGGGCAGCATGGTCTACGACCTGTCGCGCGAGCGGATGGCGACGTGGGCGCGATGGGAGACGGTCAGCCGCGCGGCCGAGCACGCCGTGCCGCCACCGGAGGGCTACGGCGTCGGTCGGTAGCGTCACGGGAGTGAACGTGGAGCCTCGCCCCGGTCGGCGCCCCGGCCGGCCACCGTCGCTGTGCCGGGACGACGTGGCGCGTGCCGCCCTCGACGATGGCGTGGTGAACCTGTCGATGCCGGCGGTCGCCAAGCGGCTCGGCGTCGGCCACTCCACCCTGTACCGGTACGTCCACGACCGGGACGACCTGCTGTTGGCCGCGCTCGACCTCGCGCTGCGGGAGTTCGAGTGGCCGTCGGTCGACCTCGGCTGGCGCGAGCTGCTGACCGAGTTCGCCGACGCGATGTGGCGGTTCTTCGAGCGCTACCCGGGCATGGCGGAGGCGTCGCAGGTGGTGCCCGGCATGCCGGCGCGGGCGCTGGACATCGCGGGTGCCTACATCGAGCGGCTGCGTGCCGAGGGCCTGTCCGCCCGCGATGCCACCGTCGCCGTCGAGTTCGTGGCCGACGTGACCGTCGCGTCGGAGATCGGCCTGCGGCGGATGAGCAGGATGTTCGACACGCCACGGGGCCGCAGAAGCCTGCGCGACATCTACGTCGAGCCGATGCCGGGCGTGCCGGAGACGGCGGCCTTCGCCAGCCGCGGCTGGCTGGACGACAAGCTGGCGATACTGCTCGACGGCCTGGCCAGCCGCCTCGGCGAACCCACGGGTGCGACCACGACACCCGTCGTCGCACCAGAACCCGCGTCGTCCCCACGGCCCGACCGGGACGCGATCGCCGAGGCGGGCCGGCTCGTCGGCCGGCGGGCGGGCCTCGCGGCCGTGTCGGTGCCGGCGGTGGCCGAGGAGCTGGGCGCCACCGTCCCGTCGGTGCGCCGCGAGGTCGGCGACCGGGACGGCATCGTGGTCGCGATGCTCGACGCGGTCGCGTCGGACATCGTCATGCCGGAGCCGTCGGACGACCCGCGCACCGAACTGCTCGCCCTGGCCACCGCCATGCGCACCGTGCTGCTGGTCGATCCGTGGGCGGTGCCCGCGCTCGCCACCGACGGGCTCGCCGGTCCGCTCATCCTGCCGATGGTCACGCGGATCTTCACGGCGTTCCGTGCCGCCGGGGTGTCCTCGGCGGACGTCGCCAGCGCCGGCCGCGTCCTGTGGGAGCACATCTACGGCGCCGTCCTCGGCCAGGGCCGCTCGGACACGTTCGCCAGGCAGTTGGTCCGCAGCTCCGACCTCGGCGCGGAGCCGGTGTCGGCCGACCGGACCGCCGTGGGCATCGAGATCGTCGTGGACGGACTCCTCGACCGCCTCTGTTGACGCACTCGTGCATGAGACGTGCACGAGACACCAACGTCGCGGGACTTGTATCGGGACTCACGAGCCCGACGACAAGGAGTCCCGATGTCCGACAAGAAGATCATCGCCGTGGTGGGCGCCACCGGTTCGCAGGGTGGCGGCCTTGCCCGCGCCATCCTCGACGACCCGGACGGCGGTTTCGCGCTGCGCGCCATCACCCGCAGGCCCGACTCGGACGCGGCGAAGGCGCTCGCGGCCCGCGGCGCCGAGGTGGTCACCGCCGACCTCGACGACGAGCAGAGCCTCCGCGCGGCGCTCGACGGCGCGTACGGCGCCTACTTCGTCACCGCGTTCTGGGAGTACAACGACGTCGCCCGCGAGCAGGCGCAGGCCCGCGCGATGGCGGGCGCCGCCAAGTCGGCCGACCTGCGACACGTCATCTGGTCGACGCTGCCCGACACGCGGAACCACATCGCGATGGACGACGACCGCGCGCCGACGCTGCACGGCACCTACAAGGTTCCGCACTTCGACGGCAAGGGCGAGGCCGACCGGTTCTTCACCGAGGCGGGCGTGCCGACCACGTTCCTGTCCACCACGTTCTACTTCGAGTCGTTCCTCGACTTCTTCCGCCCGACCCGCGGCGCGGACGGCGCGCTGTCGCTCAACCTCCCGATGGCCGACAGCAGGCTGCCGGGCATCGCGGCGGACGACATCGGCCGCACCGCGTACGCGATCTTCCAGCGCGGCACCGAGCTGGTCGGCGAGACCGTCAGCGTGTCCGGCGAGAACCTGACCGGCGAGGAGTACGCCGCCCGGTTCGCGAAGGAGCTCGGCGAGGACGTCGGGTACCGGGCGGTCGACCTGGACAGCGTGCGCGCGCTGCCCGTGCCGGGCGCGGACGACATCGCGAACATGTTCTTCTACTACGCCGAGCACGAGGCGTACTTCGCGGGCGCCCGCGACCCGGCGTACGTGCGCACCCTCAACCCGCGCCTGCAGGACTTCGCCACCTGGCTCGCCGCCCACCGCGACGCGTTCACGGACTGAGTGTTCGCGAATGTCGAACTCACCGGTCGTGAGCGTTGGACTCGCGGGGTTGGTGGAATAGCTGTCGGTGGTGGGCCGTTGCCTCGTTCGTGAGCGGAGAACCGCGGTTCGAGGTGCTCGGTCCGGTCCGCGCGTGGCGGGGTGGCGAGGAGGTCGACCTCGGCACCCCGCAGCAGCGCGCCATCCTCGGCATCCTGCTGCTGCGCGGCGGCATGCCCGCGAGTCCCGACCAGCTCGTCGCCGCCGTGTGGGGGCCGACCGCCCCTCGGGCCGCGATCGGCATGGTCCGCTCGTACGTGTCGCGCCTGCGGCGGGTCCTCGACCGCGGCCCGGCATCGGTCATCGAGTCCGTCGGGGGCGGATACGCGGTGCGCGCAGACTCCCTCGACCTCACCGAGTTCGGCCACAAGCTGGCGGTCGCCCGCGAGGCACGCAGGAGCGGCGCCGCCGCCGAGGCCGCGACCGCGCTGCGGTCCGCGCTCGATCTCTGGCGCGGCACCCCGCTCGCCGGCGTGAACGGCGACTACGCCGAGGCCGAACGCACCCGCCTCGTGCAGCTGCGGCTCACGGCCGTGGAGGACCTCGCGGCCGCGGACCTCGACTCCGGCCGGCACCTCGAGGCGGCCGCCGAGCTCGCCGACGTCATCGCCGCGCAGCCCCTGCGGGAGCGGCCCCGCGAGCTGCTGATGCGCGCGTACTACCGGGCCGGCCGACAGGCCGACGCGCTCGCCGTCTTCTCCGACATCCAGCACCTGCTCGCCGACCAGCTTGGCCTGGACCCCGGCCCGGACCTGCGTGAGATGCAACGCCGCATCCTGGCGTCCGACCCCGCGCTGCTCGCCCCGGCCGCCGAGCCCGCGGCCCCCGCGCGACCCACCCAACTGCCGCCCGACCTGGCGGACTTCGTCGGCCGCGGCGAGCTGACCACCCGCATCGACGCCGCGCTGACCGGGGCAAGCGTGCCGGTCGTCGGTATCGAGGGCCTCGCGGGCGCCGGCAAGACGACCCTCGCCACCCATGTCGGCCACGCGGTCGCCACCCGCTTCCCCGACGGTCAGCTATTCGTCGACCTCGGCGCGCCCGGCGACCCGATCGCCGCCCTGCTCCGCGGCATCGGGGTACCGGACGCGGGTCTGCCGACCTCGGCGGGCGAACGTGTGGCGCTCTGGCGGACCCGCACCACCGGCCGCCGCCTGCTCGTCGTGCTCGACGACGCCCGTGACGCCGACCAGGTGCGGCCACTGCTGCCGGGATCCGGCGGCGCGGCGGTCGTGATCACGTCCCGGCGGCGGCTGTACGGGCTGTCGGCCGCGCGGTGGATGTCGGTCGGCGGGCTGTCCGCCGACGAGTCCCTCACCTTGCTGGCCAAGCTGGTCGGCGCCGACCGGGTGCGCGCCGAGGAGGCGACCGCCCACGTCCTGTTGTCGAGAACGGCCGGGCTGCCGCAGGTGATCCACGCGATCGGCGCACGTTTGAACGCACGTCCCGAGTGGACGATGGCGGTCGCGGGGGAGCGGCTCGGCCCGCCAGGACCCGGCGCGCTCGTGCGGCCACCGGAGTGCGGCGCCATCGGGCGTTCCGGCTGCTGGCGGTCCCGGACGGCCCGGACATCTCGCTCGCCGCGGCGGCGGCCGCGCTCGACCTGCCGATGGGGGCGACGGCGACGCTGCTGGAGTCACTCGTGGACGTGCACCTGCTCGACGTCCACGGGCTCGACCGGTACCTCTACCACGAGCCGGTGCGTGCGTTCGCCAGCGGCCGCGCGCTGGCCGACGACGGCCCCGACGCGGTGCGGTCGGCGCTGACCAGGCTGGTTCGCTTCTACAGCACGGAGAACGGTGGGGTGCGCGCCGGCGCCTAGGATGATCAGGTGCGAGCGAACAGGGGTGTGCGGGTAGATACCACCGACTACCTCGCGGAGCCGCTGGGGCCGGCGACCGTCGCACGCAGGCTGGTGCTGCGGCCGGGGGAGGGCCGATTGCTGTGGGCCGCGCACGCGAAAGCGCACTACTACGACATTCCCGGCCTGTACCCGGACGGCAGCCCGAAACCGAACGCGGTCGCCCGCGGCGCCGGCAAGGTGGGCGACTTCCTCGGCGACGTGCTCTCCGCCGCGATGGGGTCCGAGGAGGACGACCGGGACCGGCCGCCGCCAGCGGACCTGATCGTGTTCGGGACCGCGCCGGACTGTATGGCGCACCGGTACCTGCGTGGCGTGCCGTCGGTGAGCGCGGTCCTGCGTCGACTGTGGACACTCACCCCACTCGGGCTGACGCTGCATACCGAGATCGTGCCGCGGACCGCGGCGGCACCCGAGCCGACCGGTTCGTTCTTCGCGAAAGCGGCCGGCGGCATCGCGAAGATCGGCCGCGAGATCGCGGACATCGTGACCGACAACCGGATGAGGTTCGGCGCCAACGTCGAGGACGAGCCGATCGCACTGCCCACGCTCGAGCCGCTGCTGGAGATCCCCCGTGGCCGGATCGCGGGTTTCTCGCTGGCGCAACGAAAGTCGACGCCGGTGCTGCGGCTGCTGCTGGCCGACGGGTCCGGTGTGGACTTCCTGGTGTCGATGACAGAACGCGAGGAGTGCGAGTACGCCCTGGCGCTGGCCAACGGCGAACCGCCGCTGCGTGCCGGCGCGCGGGTCGAGTGGGTGGCGAAGCCGACCTGGCCCGGCCGAACGAGCAGGTCGTCCTGGCCGGGACCACCAACTTCGGCTACGTCGGCGTCCAGCTCGGCCGGGAGCTGCGTCTCCCGCACACCCCGCTCGGCGAGATGCCGGAACTGAACGTGCAGAAGCTCCGGTGGCCCCAACCCGCGGCCACGTCACAGGAACCCGACGGCTGGCTCGACGACCCGACGATCGCGTTCTGGGCGCAGGCGGACCGATCGGATCGGGACGCCGTAGCGGTGGCCGACGTCCTGGCTCACACCAGAGGACTGGCGCGACTGCTACTGACCCGCGACCGGGTCGCCCTCATCGCGGCGACCGCGCTACTGCGCGAGCCACCCGACCCGACGGCGCCGCTGACCGCCGTACTGGAACTGCCGCGAACCCGCGTCAGAGGCGTCGCCGCAGAACTCGCGGGCCGCAGCCTGCCGCCGAAACCACTGCTACGCGTCGACTTCACGGACGGCTCGACACTGCGCCTACGCGACCCGATCGCCGCCCGCCACGCCGTCCCGGCCTGAGGGACCGTGTGGCGGGCGGCACCTGAGTCATAGAACAGCCGGCTCCGGGTTGCCCACCGCCTGGATCGCACGACGGACCGGGACGAAGAACATCAGCACCAGACCCACGAAGAAGAACACCACCAGCGAGATGATCGCCGGCCGGTAGGAGCCGGTCGCGCCCGCGACGGCGGCGAACAGCAGCGGCCCCATCCACGACGTGGCGCGCTCGCCGATCTCGTAGATCGAGAAGTACTGGG
>Ga0193716_1000935_pt1 | contig 17359 bp, 14 predicted proteins | sample U2c1metaG_FD_145901 | JGI IMG/M metagenome (GOLD analysis project Ga0193716, IMG submission 145901) | Soil microbial communities from a riparian zone of the East river system, Colorado, United States - U2c1 | ecosystem: Environmental > Terrestrial > Soil > Riparian zone | place: USA: East River...
CGCCACCTTGCTGATCGTTGTCACCACCATCCCGATGTTCGTCGCCTTCTCGCTCAACAGCGCCAGGCGCGAGTTGATCAGGTCCGAGGCCGCCCCGATCTGTCCCATCGTCGACTCCATCCGCTGCAACCCGCCCTGCCCGCCCTGCGCCAGCGTCGACGTCTGATCCGCCACTTCCGAGAGGTCGGCCATCGTGCGCGCCAGCTCCTTCGACGTCGCCGAGATCCGCGATGCTGTCGCGCCCACCTCGGCCGTCGTCGCCGCGATCTCCGTTACCGTCGCCTGCTGCTGCTTCGACGTCGCCGCGATCTCCGTCGCCGAGCTGTTCACCTGCACCCCCGACTTCTGCACTTGCCCGATCAGTCGCGAGAGATCCGTGACGAGCAGCGTGGAGAAGACGACCGCAATGAGCATCGCGAGCAGAACCGCGGGGCCAAGCATCCAGAGCGACTTGCTCGCGTTGCCGGTGATCGTGGAGGTGGCTCCGGCGCCTTGCTTGCGATTGAGCTCGAACAGGGAGTCGCTGAGCTTCATGTATTCCGCGAGCGGGGGCCGAAGCTGGGTGCGCACTTCCGCCTCGCTCAATACCGCATCCGAGGCTGCGGTTCGGAACGCCGCTGCGAAGCGATCACGCGCGTCCCGCATCGCGCTGAACAACTGCCGGTCGCTTTCCTCGATGAGGGTCGCGCGATACGCGTCGTCGTTCGCCGAGGCGATTTTCAGCAAATGATCGATGCTGTCCGTCGCCTGCTGCCGCTCCTGCGCCGTGGCGGCGCTCTGGTGCGCGGTGACCGCAAGGAGCATCTCGCGCGCCAGCTCCTGTGACTCGGCAGAGATGACGACGCCAGGGAGAATATCCTGCTCGATTTGCGCCGCCTCCGCGCGAATCGTGCGCAGCCCGACGAAGCTCATGGCACTGAGCGCAACCATGATGGCGATCACCGCGGCGAAGCCGCCGATGATTCGCGACCGAACGGACCAGCGATTCATGTTCTGCATGGAAGGGGTTGACTCGGCGATGCTCACTCTTAAGACGCCGCCCAAACTGACGCGGTAATGATTCTTACAGCGTTCTAATTGCGCGTGGCAGACAGGGTGCAGACCTCGTCATGCCGCGAGCGTGAAGCGAGCGACACCGCTCTGCAGGCCACGTGATGCGTCGTTCAACTGGTCGATCGCCATGCTCGACTGCCGCAGCGAGTCCGCCGTCTGTTGCGACGCCACGCTCAGCTGTGCCAACGCCTCGCTGATTTGCGCCGCGCTGATCGACTGCGACTGCACGCCCTCGTTCACACTCTCGAAGCTCGGCGGCAACGTCTGCACCTGCGCGATGATCTCCGTCAGCTGCGTCGTCACCTCTCCGATCGCCTCCCGCCCCCGCCTCACTTCGTCCGCGAACTTGTCGATCCCCATCACCCCCGCACTCACCGCGCTCTGCATCTCCTTCACGATCTGCTCGATGTCGAACGTCGCCACCGCCGTCTGGTCCGCCAGCCGCCGGATCTCGCGCGCCACTACTGCGAAGCCGCGTCCGTGCTCGCCCGCCTTCTCCGCCTCGATCGCCGCGTTCAACGACAACAGGTTCGTCTGATCCGCCACCTTGCTGATCGTCGTTACCACCATCCCGATGTTCGTCGCCTTCTCGCTCAACAGCGCCAGACGCGAGTTGATCAGGTCCGAGGCCGCTCCGATCTGTCCCATCGTCGACTCCATCCGCTGCAACCCGCCCTGCCCGCCCTGCGCCAGCGTCGACGTCTGATCCGCCACTTCCGAGAGCTCGGCCATCGTGCGTGCCAGCTCCTTCGACGTCGCCGAGATCCGCGACGCTGTCGCGCCCACCTCGGCCGTCGTCGCCGCGATCTCCGTTACCGTCGCCTGCTGCTGCTTCGACGTCGCCGCGATCTCCGTCGCCGAGCTGTTCACCTGCACCCCCGACTTCTGTACCTGTCCGATCAGTCCAGTCAGGTCATCCGCCATGCGATTGATCCCTTCGCCGAGCAGCCCGAGCTCGTCGCGACGCTGGATTTGCACGCGCTGACGAAAGTCACCGGCGCTCATCACCGACGTCACGGACATCAGCCCGGCAAAGCCGCTCTGGATGACCTTTACGAGCAGCCACGAGCACACCATTGCTACGATCGTCGCCAGCACGAGCGATGGGCCAAGCATCCACACGGACTTGTCCGCCGAATCGGTGATATCCGTCGTGGCGTGGACTCCCTGCTTGCGATTGAGCTCGAACAGCGAGTCGCCGAGCTTCACATATTCCTCGAGCGGCGGTTGGAGCTGGGCAGACAGCTCCTCGTCGCTGATCACCTCGTCCGCGCGTGCCGTCTTATAGGCAAGCTCGAACCGATCGCGGGCTTCGTTCATCGCTGAGAACAACTGGCGGTCGCTCTCGTCGATCGTCGTCGCGAGATAGGAGGCATCGTTCTCCTTCGCGACCTGAAGCAGCCGCCCGACCTCGTCCGCCGACTGCTGTCGGGCGCGTGCGTTCGCGGACGTCGAGTGCGACGTGACGGCCAGGAGGAGTTGACGCGCCACCGATTCCGATTTCGCCGAGATGACGACGCCGGGGAGCACATCGTGCTCGATCTGGCGCGCCTGGGCGCGAATGGTGCGCAATCCGGCGTAGCTCGCGGCACCGAGCGAGACCATGATGGCGATCACGGCGGCAAAGGCGCCGATGATGCGTGTGCGAACGGTCCAGTGTCTCATTTTACCGGCGGTAGGGTATCGCGAATTCGCTGCTCCTCTTAGAGACGCAGCGCCTACCTGCCGGTAATGTTTCTTACAAACGTCTAATTCCCTGGTCGACCGAGTTCCCGCTCGCCGAGATCGACGTTGGTGCGAATGCTGTCCCACTGCAGAGTGCTCATGAGGCGGCCGGTCTGCAGCTCGCGCTCGATGAATCGATGCGGTTGAAGCACGCCTCCCTCTGCTCGCCAATCATCGTAGACAGTCACGGAGGTGACTGGTGCTCCGGTCGCGTGAACCGGCATCGCTTTTCTCAGCGCGACGATGAGTCCAGTGCTGTCGTCGAAGACGTATTCCTTCTCCCAGCCATCCGCGAGCGACACGCGAAGGCGATGCGCGGGCCGATCAGCAAAGCGCTCGGCCCCGACGAGGCTCACCTGATGTCCTTTGCTCGTGGCGTCGACGAATGACTCATCGAACTCGGCGCCGCGTCGCCCTGCGTCGGCGGCCACGCCGGTGTCGATGATCATCTTTCTCGTTTGGAAGCCGTACTCCCAGGTGAGGCTGTCGAAGCCTTCGGAGTAGTCGTAGCCTGGTGCGTGCACGTTGACGCGACGCCACATCGGTCGCTTCCACGCCATGTCCGTGGTCGCGCTGAACTTTCCCTCGGAGTAGACGCCCCACATGTGTCGGCTCGTGATGCTCTCGAGGCGGTCGTGTCCCCCGATCGCGCGATAGTAGTGCGCGATGATCGCATCGGGTGAATCCGGGGCCGGAGCAGCCTCGCTCGTGCGCGATGTCGAGTGTGTGCAGGCGACGATGCTCGCGGCGCCGAGCGCGCACACGAGCGCGATAGAGACGCGAACACCGTCTCCCGATCGATGCATTCGACGATCCGACATTCTCGCTCCGAGCTGGTACGCGAAAGTCTTGCGCTCAGGAGTAACGGTCGCGACGAGCGTCCCGAGTAGTCAGATGTCGACAATCGGCAAATGGTTTGATCGAGCTCCCAGCGCCTACCAGAGCGTGATCAGCAGAATGTCAGAGAACAGTGCGATGAGCTGCCCTGCGAGCACGTCGCCTGGGTAGTGCACGCCCAGCCGCACTCGCGAGAAGCCGACGGCGATCGCTATGACCATCAGCGCGACCGCGAGGCTTGGAAATGCCGCGGCGTACATGAAGGCCACTGACATCGCGGCCGTCGCGTGACCGGACGGAAAGGAGAAGCACGGCGGCTCGGTGACGAGCGTATCGAAGTGGGTGCGAGCGGAAGGTCGGGGACGCTCGACGTTGCGCTTCACGAGCTGGACTATGGCGTGCGAGAGCGCCAGCCCCGCGAGCGCGTGCATGGCCGCGGCGCGAATCGCGCCGTCGGCGAACAGCGGAAGCGTCGATGCGAGAACACTTGCCCACAATCCGCCCGCATGCGTGACGATCACCCAGGCTGCACGCGACGTGCGCGAGCAATGACGTCCGGTGAGCGTCATTCGCAGAAACAGAGCGCGATCGCGAGCGTCGAGTCGTGCGAGGGACGATGAAGTCGACACACGATCCTCCGAGGGAGGTGTGCATTCAAGGTCATCCGTGCACGTGACTATCCGCCCCTCGCGGGGTCGCGATCGCGTCACGAGCGCGAGCCCCGATCGCACGACGCTCGTTACGCGAAGGTCTTACGGGCGTGACACGCGCGGTCAAAGCTTTGACAACTCCAACCGGAGCGCATCACGATGCGCGTGCTGTACTGTACCGATACGTATCCTCCGCAGGTGAACGGCGTCTCGGTCGTCACCGCCTTGTCCATTGCGGGGCTCGACGCGCGCGGTTGGGACTGCGCAGTCGTCGCGCCGCGCTATCCCGCCTCCATGCGCAGCACGTTTGGCGCGAACGGGACCGGTGGAACGATGGAGCAGGAGCGCACGACGCTCGTGAGCATGCCGATGCCGGGCTACGCCGAAACTCGATTGTGCGCGCCGGACTATCCTGCCGTCGCGCGCGCGGTTCGTCGTTTCGCGCCCGATCTGGTCCATGCGGAGACCGAATTCATCGCGGGGCGCCTCGGACAAATCGCAGCGGCGCGAGCCGGCATCCCGATCGTGACGTCGTTCCACACCGACTTCGCGAAGTACACACGGGCGTACGGGGTGCCGAGTCTCGAGCGAACGGTGTCGAGCTACATCTCGCGCTTTCATCGGCGTGCGCTGCGCACCTACACTCCCTCGGCCCCGGCGCGCGACTATCTCGCCTCCATCGGCGTGCAAAACGTCGAGGTGTGGGGCCGCGGCGTCGACACCACGTCGTTTGCGCCGCGCAAGCGAAGCGTGGCCGTGCGGGCAGCGCTCGGCGCCGATCGCAAGTTCGTCTTCCTTTACGCGGGGCGACTCGCGCACGAGAAAGGAGTGGACGTCATACTACGCGCGTTCGCGCTCGCGAGACAGGCGCTCCCACCGGCGTCCATCCATCTCGTGATCGCGGGCGGTGGCCCCCTCGAATCGCAGATCCGCGCGAACGCCTCGTCAGACATGAGCTTCCTCGGCTACCTCGACCGCGTTCGCTCGCTGCCCGAGCTCTACGCGAGCAGCGATGCGTTCCTGTTTTCCTCGACGACCGAAACGCTCGGGCTCGTGGTGCTCGAGGCGATGGCGAGCGGCATCCCCGTCATCGCGACGCCCGCTGGTGGCGTTGCCGATCATTTGCGAGACGAAGAGAACGGCCTTGCCTTTCCGGCAAACGATGCGGCCGCGATGTCCGCGCAGATGATTCGCCTCGCGCAGAATCACGTGTTGACGGCGCGACTCGGCGTCGGGGCACGACAGACGGCCGAGGCGCTGAGCTGGGAGCTGGAGTACGATCGTCTCGATGCCAGCTATCGACAACTGCTCGGGCACCTGCAGCCGATGCGAGCGGCGCGTGCGCACGGCGCCGCACCGAAGCTCGCACCGCGCGAGCGCGCGAGTCAGCCCGCGGGCGCGAGCTGATACTGCTCGAGCTTTCCGTCCGGCATCTCGTAGGTCCACACTCGCAGCGTGCGATCGGGAAAGGTCACGCGATAGATCCGCTCGAGCATCCCGCCGCGCTCTCGCTGCGCAGTCTGCACGAACGCCGTCGGCGTGCCGAGCGGCGATAGCGTCGACTGAAAGTCCGCCAGCGCCTGCGTGCTGAAGTAGGCGCTCGCGTCTTCGGTGAGAAGCGACCGATCGACGGTGCCGTGCTGGAGGCCTTCGAAGATCGCGCGAGCGCGCGCGGTGCGCGCCTGCGTGCTTGCGTCCTCGTTGATGAACAGCTTCCGGCCGATGCCGTCCGCGATGAGCGTGGATGCGGGAGCGGCATCCTGATTGGTCAGCACGATCACCGCCGCGCTGTCGTCCGGATACACGAAATTCTCGGCCGTAAACCCCGCGACTTCGCCGCTATGCTCGATCAGGCGATGGCCGGCCTGCATGTCCACATCGACACCAAGTCCGTAATCGGTGCTCACTCCATTCTTGAGGAGCACAGCTGTTTGCATGGCGCGATAGGACTCAGGCTTGAGCAGCGACTGGTTGATCATCGCGATGTCCCACTTCGCGAGATCGCGCGCCGTCATCGCGAGCTCGCCTGCGCCGTACATCCAGCCAGGACCTGTCGACGTGGCGGGGCGAAGGGGCCCGAGCCCAAAGCGCATGTAGCCCACCGGCTGCACCGACGTCGGTCCCTTTGCATCGAAGTCCACGGCGCTGGTGATGCCGAGCGGGTCGAGGATGCGCGTGCGAACGAACTGATAGAACGGCTTCCCGCTCGCCTTCTCCACGATCAGCGCAGCGATCTCGAAGTTCGTGTTGCTGTACTGCCACCGCGTGCCTGGCTCGAAGTCGAGCGGCTGCTTCGCCCAATGATCGAGAATCGCCTGCGGTGTGATCGCCTTCTCCATGGCGGGCGGCACGTAGTCCTGCGGCCAGAAGTCCTGATAGCCCGAGGTGTGCGACAGAATCTGTCGAATGGTGATCTCGTCCCCGCGCGTGAGACCGGGAACGTATTTCGAGATCTTGTCGTCGAGCGAGAGCTTCCCGTCCTGCTGGAGCAGGAGCACGCATGCGGCCGTGAACTGCTTGCTGATCGAGCCGATGCCGTATTGCATGTCGGGCGTGGCTGCGAGGCGTGGCTCGAGCTTCGCGGCACCGTACGCTTGCGCGTACGCGAGCTTGCCGTGAGTCACGACGGCGACGGTTGCGCTCGGAACGCCCGTGCTCGCGAGCACGGCGTTGGCGATGGAGTCAACGGTGGTCGATAGAGGCGGGCTCGGAGTCTGCGCGCGGACGCTCACACTCGTCACGAGCGAAGCAACAAAGAGCATACGGCGCAGAACGGTGGTGGATGAGTTCACGGTAAAGTGTTTCGCATGAGTGGAAGGAGTTGGACGGGTCTTTGACGGGTTATTGCCGCGAACGAACAGTCGCCTTAGTCGGTCATCACTCTCCACATGTCCTCGCCCGAGATCTTCAGTCTCATTGCCTTCCGATTTACTACGTCGGCGAACTGAATCCATTCGGGACTATGTTCATCGTCTCGAAGCTGGAAGAGTCCACCCTCGGCTGGCTGCAAGGGCACGACGCCATCCATCATCAGTGTGCCTTTGCGTACGACAATGTGAGTACTGCCAATCGAAGGGTTCTCGTTGCGGAAGTGACCGACATAGGCATCCCACTCCTTCGGATAGCTGAAGTCCCGCGGGCCGGTGTACCGTGAGTTCGTGAACCAGTCGCCTCCCCAACACATCTCTACGACATCGCTCTTCGAGTCCTCCGGGCGCGCTCGTTCGAAGGTGAACGCAAAGCGCGTGAAATCGGGGTGATGCACGTAGAATGGCGGAACGGGCGACTCGACGAGCGCGCCCAGTGTTTCGAGACTCTCCATCGGCACACGCTTCCCCTCGTGTACAAGAAACAAGGATTCACCGTTCGCGACAACTTCCAGCGATCTGCCATCCTTACTTCGATAGATCCCCGCGTACTCGGCGGCCGTTTTGACTATTCTGGGCGACTCGAGCAACGGGGGCTTGGGCAACGGTGCGCTCGTGCGATGCGCCCGCATCAGCGCGATCGCATACTGCGTGACGGGTTCTGGCCGATATCCCTGCATCGCATTTATCGAGGCGAATGCGCCAATCCCGGCATCCATCTCGATCGCGACGGATGAGGCAAAGGAGTTCGTGCCGCCAGTATGCGACAGCATCGTGCGCCCATCGAGCTGACTCACCTCGATGCCGTAACCGTATCCCGAGGCGGGGTCGGGATTCCAGTAGCGAAGGTACGGCTTCGAAAACATCGTAAATCCTGCTTCCGACACGAGACTCCCGCTCGACGTTTTGCCGCGATTTGCGATCATCCGGATGTAGCGTCCCATATCTCGAGGCGTCGAGACAACGCTTCCACTTCCAAGCGTATAAATCGCCGCAGGCGCCTGCCCGAGTCGGCCATGTCGCGGATATGGGCGGTCATTCTGAAACGGATAGTAGCTCTTGGCAATCCTGTCGCGACGATCGAGCGTGGCCAGCGGATCTGTCTCATCCATTTCCAGCGGCTCGAGAATCCGCTCGCGAATCGCGTCGCCGATCTCGCGACCGTCGAGCGTCCAAAGCAGATGCCCCAACAACTCGTAGCCCATGTTGCAATAGTAGAAATGCTCGCCTGGAGCATGTGCAGCGCGATGTCTGTGAGCCGGGTCCGTCGAAAACACAGGCGGAATACTCGGTAGGCCGGATGAATGAGTCAGCAGATGATGCGCATTGATCGGCGCAAATGTCGACGTCATTCGAAACCAGGGCAGATACTCGATAATCGGCTTTTGGAGATCGAGCTTGCCTTCATCGACGAGCTGTAGAAGGCAAAGGGCGACGAACGATTTGCCGATCGATCCGATCTCGAACTGCTCGGTGGGTGCAATGCGAAGTCTTCCCTCGATATCCGCAAATCCGTACGTCGCAACGCGAAGCACGCCGGTTCGGTCTGCGAGGGCCAGCGTCATTCCTGGCGCGTTCATCTCGCGCATGTACGACTCCACGAACTGATCCAGCTTCGCGAAGACGGTCTCGTGCGCGAAAGTCCGTTCCTCCTCGTGCTCCTCGAAGATCGCGAATCGGCTCGCTACCATCGCCGAAGCCGCTCGCGCATTGACTGCCACAAATTCCCTGCGAGTCATTCGAGGGGACACGGACACCTCCGCAGTTGGAGCCGAGCTAGGTGGCAATCACCGCAGCGCCTGGATCACTGGCAGCTTCGATGCGCGTCGCGCCGGGAAGAATCCGCCCACTAGACCCATTACGACGGCGAAGATGATTCCGGCCAGCAACAGCTGCGGCGTGACGCGGAAGGCGAAGGCAATCTCGCTGAAGCTCGCCCAATTCGTCGTGCTGGTCACCACGCCGTTGATCGGAAGCGCGAGCAGGCAGCCGATGATACCTCCGAAAAACGCGATCACCGCGGACTCCGCGAGGAAGCTCGCCATCACGCTGCGCGGTTGAAAGCCGAGGGTGAGGAGCACGGCAATCTCCGGAGTGCGCGAGCTCACTGCGGCGTACATTGTGTTCACGGCCCCGAAGACGGCGCCGACAGCCATGATCGACGTGATCATGAGAGCGAGAAAGCGAAGGATGTTGCCGAGTAGTTGCGATTGATTCGCGTAGAACTCGGACTCTCGGTGGGCATCGACCTGGATGCGCTGGTCGGCGAGAAACGCGCGCTTGGCGTCCTCGAAGGACGCGGGATCCTTGAGCCGGAATGCCACATCCTGAAAGCTGTTTCCGCGAAACACGCCTTGAAACTGCTCGTTCTCTCCCCAGATCTCCGACTCGAAGCTCGAGCCATCCGCCGTGAATCGGCAGACGACGTTCCAGTTCCGATTGGAAAAGCGGAGCACATCACCGACGTTCACGTTCGCGAATCGCCCCGCGAGCTTCGAGCCCACGCAGATCTCACTCTGCCCCGACGCGAAGCGACGCCCTTCGATGATCTTGATGTTGCGCCGAACCTCGAACGCCTTGTCCGACACTCCACGCGCAACGACGTTGGCGACCGCGAATGCATCGCCGCCCATGCGCTGGATGTTGATGACGATGTACGTCTCCGGGCTGATGAGCGGGCGGCCATCGGTGCCGGTGGCGATGTACGGTGATGTGCTGATGATGCTGATGGCGTCGCGAGGAATTCCACTCGAGAGCTCGCTATCGGCACCGCGGCGGAGGAGAAGCACGTTGTCGACGGAGCCGGTCTTCGTGAGTGCGGCGATGAAGCCGTTCGCCAGCGCGAGCATGGCGACGAAGACCGCGACGACGAGGCCGATACCAAGCGCGGTCAGCGCAGTCGAGACGGGACGCTGCGTCACGCTCCGCAGATTGTAGACGAGAGGAATCTTCATTCGACTCTCCGAAGCGCCTGCACCACCGGCAACTTCGCCGCTTGCCACGCCGGGAACACGCCGCTCGCGATCGTGAGCAGCAGCGCGACGCCAACGCCGACGAGCATCGTGCCGACGGTCACGTGAAATCCCGGAAGAAATCCGCCCTGTCCGAAGCCGGTGGCGATGGGGAGTATCACCGCAGCACCGAGCCCGAGTGCCGCACCCGTGAGCGAGATGACGGCGGCTTCGATGATGATGAGCGTGAACACTTTCCGATCGGAAAAGCCGACCGTCTTCATCACGGCCACCTCGGACGTGCGCTCGCGCTGGTTCATCATCATCGCGTTCGCAGTGACGAGCAGGATCGCGAAGACAACCGCCATGCCGATCGTGCCCATGAGCACCTTCACGTTCCCCCACATGCTGGCGAAGCCGGACGCGAAGGCCTTCTCCGTTCCCGTCTTGGTGGGCGCGTTCGAGTTGCGGAACTGATCGTCGATGGTTCTCGCCACCGCCGGCGCGGCGGTCGGATCATCGATCTTCATGATGAACCACCCCGGCGTGACTCGATCCGGATATTTCTCATAGAGGTAGTCGTAATGGAACATGAACGAGTCGTCGCCGTACTCTTTCAGCGTGGGGGTCCAGTCGCCGGGGAAGATCGTTCCCTGTATCGTGACATTGTCGCCGACCTTCCATCCGAACGAGCGCACCAACCCCTCTCCGATGATTGCGGCCGAGCGTTCCTTGAGGAATGCCTCCTTCTGGTCCTCGGCGATCGCGAGCTCGGGATACATCTTCAGATAGGTCGCGGGATCGATGGCGAACTGCGCGAAGAACTTCTTGCCGTCTCCGTATTTGCCGCCGAACCAGTTCGCCCACGTCACCGACTCCACGTGCGGCACCGACGCGAGTCTGGCGGCGTAGCTCATCGGAAGCGGGATCACGAACGCGGTGGAGTTCTGGACGATCATCCGCGAGGCGCTGCTGACTTCCGAGCCGGCGGTGAGCGTGGTGACGACGCTGCGTAGCGATGCGAACAGGAAGAGCGCGAGCGCCACACTCAGCGTCGTGAGAACCGTGCGCAACTTGTGGCGCTTGAGATTCGCCAGGACGAGCGGAAGGAATTTCATGTCGTCACCCCCGCGTGAGCGAGCATCTGCGCACGCTCGAGCAGCACGCCCTTCTCGAGGTGCAATACAGTCTTCGCGCGATCGGCCGCCTTCGCATCGTGCGTCACGATCATGATCGTCTTGTGGAACTCGTCGTTCAGCCGGCGCAGGAGCTCGAGCACCTCATCGGAGCTCTTCGAGTCGAGCTGCCCAGTCGGCTCATCGAGCAGGATCAGCGTGGGATCAGCGACGATTGCGCGCGCGATCGCGACGCGCTGCTCCTGCCCGCCGGACAGCTGCCGCGGATAGTGATCCGTGCGATCCGCCAAGCCTACGACTCCAAGCGCGATCGCCGTTCGCTCCGCGCGCTCCTTCTTGTTCAGGTGCGTGAGGAGCAGCGGGAGCTCGACGTTCTGATGCGCGGTGAGCACCGGGAGCAGGTTGTATGACTGGAAGACGAAGCCGATCGTCCGCGCGCGCCACGACGCGAGCTGCCCCGGTGTCATCGAGCTCACCTCGGCACCGGCCACGCGCACGGAGCCGCTCGTCGGCTTGTCGAGTCCCGCAACGAGATTCAGGAGTGTCGACTTTCCCGAGCCCGACGGGCCCATGAGCGCGGTGAAGCTCCCTTCCTCGAAGTCCATCGTGAGACCGCTGTAGACGTCCACGGTCTGCGCTTCGCGCTTGAACGACTTGTAGACATCGCGAATTTCGACGAGGGCCATATGAATTCTGTCGTTGGAATGTGTGAGGTTTGGATTCGAAGCGTCGACGCTTACGGTGTCTTCACGCGCATGCCGTTCACCGGCGCGTCCACGCCGCCCACGAACAGCTGCTCGCCACCGTTCAGCCCCGAGCGAATCTCGAAGAAGCCTCCGCTGGCCGGTCCCGTCGACACGACGCGTCGAACGAGCCTGCCTTCGCGCACGATGAACACGACGGTGGCGCCACTGTCGGTCTTCACTGCGGCTTCGGGAACGCGAATGGATTGACGCGCGGGTGCGGCCACGTCGACGCCCTTCTTTGATTCAGGCACGAGGAAATCGACCTTCGCACCCATCTCGGGAAGGATGCGCGGGTCGTGATCGGTGATCGTCACTTTTACCTGCACCGTCGCACGCTGACGATCGGCAGTGGGAACGACCTGACGCGTGACACCACGAAAGGTCGTGTCGGGATACGCGTCGAGCGTGATGCGCGCCGCCTGACCGTTCGTGATGCGTCCGATGTAAGCCTCGTTCACATCGACCTCGACCTCGAGCGTTTCGAGATCGGCCATCGTCACGACGGCGCCGCGCGTGAGCCCTCCGCCCACCGACGGCGCGACGACCTCGCCGACCTCCGCGTCCTTGCGCAGCACGGTTCCGGTGAACGGCGCGCGAATAATCGTGTTGTCGTTCGTCGCCTCCGCGAGCTGCAGCGCCGCCTCGGCGCTCTGCTTGCGCGCCGCCGCGGCGTTGTATCGGGCGTCGGCCTGCGCGGCACGACTCGTCGCCGCCTCGTAGTCCTGCGGCGCAAGCAGCGCCGGATTGGTCGCGCGAATGTCGCGCACTCGCGCGGCCTCACGCGCGAGCTGGTCGCGATCCGCGGCCGCCTCGATCACGCTGGCTTGCGCGGTCGTGACGTTGGCACGCGCCTGCGAGACGGCCGCGAGCAGGTCGGCGTTGTCGAGTCGCGCGATGATGTCGCCGCGGTGCACGAACGAGCCTTCGCTCACGCCTAGGTAGGCGAGGCGCCCGGCGATCTTCGCGGACACCGACGCCTTGGTGCGCGCAACGACGTAGCCGTTCGCGGTGACGCTCGTCGCGCCGCCGGACGACGAGCTCGCGGTGCCAGTGGCGGAGGCGGTCGCCACCTGGATCGTCGGCACCGCACGCGATCGCATCGCGATGATCGCCACTGCTACGATCGCGATCGCGACGGCGAAGATGATGAGATTGCGCCCGAGTGCTTTGCGAACGGGGGCGGCGGGCGCATCGCGATTGATGCGCAACTTGGAGAGATCGGCCGGGCTCGACATGGGGGTTAAAAGCTACGCTTTCACGGTCTGACACGCGAGGATTACGCGTCCACTTGACGGAAAAACGCGCCATCCATTCGTGACACCGGTGATACGCTCGAAGCGCCGTTGGAGCGCATGAAGGCCCTCATCACGCGCACAACTCGTCGCTTGCCGGCGCCATGCGACGGGAATATCGTTGCCGGTGGCAACCATCTCACGAGAGGCACCATGCACCGCACGCGTTCCGTCGTCGTCGCCCTCGTCCTCGTGACGATGCCCTTCGCTCGCGCAGCGACTCAGCAATCCGCCGACACCGCGCATTACGTCGTCCTCTTCTCCGGTCGTCCGGCGGGCGAATACCGCGAATGGTGGTCGAACGGCGAGCTGCATTCCGTCTACGACTACAACGATCGCGGACGCGGACCACATCAGGAGGCGGTCCTCAAGCTCGGCGACGCCGGCGTGCCTGCGTCCATCGCCGTCATCGGACACGGCTACCTGAAGGACAGCGTCGACGAGCGTTTCACGAACAGCGGTGGCACGGCGACGTGGAGCACCCCGAGCGAGCACGGAAGCCACGCGAACGCGGGCGGCGCGTATTACGTGTCGAGCTCCGAGTCGCCCATCGGTTCACAGCTGCTCATCAAGGCCGCGCTGGCGAACAAGGGACGCGTGCCGCTTTTGCCGAGTGGCGAGGCGACGGTGACCCAATCGGGAGAGATGACGATCACGGCGAACGGAAAACCAGTGCACGTCATCCGCTACGATGTGGGCGGATTTGGATTCTCTCCATTTCCGATCTGGACGGACGACGGTGCTGCGCACTTCGCGAACGTATCGGGATGGTCGAGCGTGGTACCCGCGGGATGGGAGGGCGGAATTCCGGCGATGGTCGCGGCGCAGGACAAGGCGCGCAGCGATCGCTACGTGCGACTCGCACGCGAGCTGTCTCACAAGCCGACGGGCGCGCTGGTGATTCGCGGCGCGCGGATGTTCGATGCCGAGCAGGCGACGATGCAGCCAGGGATGACCGTGGTGATGACCGGCAATCGCATCACCGCAGTCGGCAAGGATGGAAGCGTGAAAATTCCCGCCGGCGCGACGGTCATCGACGCCGCCGGCAAGTCGCTCATCCCCGGGCTGTGGGACATGCACGTGCACATGCAGGCCGGTGACGATGGGCTGATGCACATCGCGGCGGGCGTAACGAATGCGCGCGACATGGGGAACGACACGATCTCGGTGCTCGCGCTGCAGAAACAGTTCGCGGACGGCTCGCTGATCGGCCCTCGGCTGATGCTCGCTGGGCTCATCGACGGATCTGGCCCGTATCAGGTTCCGACAGGACTGCTCGCCGACGATGAGGCAACCGCGCGCAAGGATGTCGACTGGTACGCCGCGCACGGCTACGAGCAGATCAAGGTCTACAGCTCGATGAAGCCGGAGCTCGTGCCGGCGATCATCGCCGAGGCGCATGCGAAGGGACTGCGCGTGAGTGGGCACGTGCCAGCGTTCATGACCGCGTCGCAGGTGGTGAAGCTGGGGTTCGACGAAGTGCAGCACGCGAACATGCTGCTCCTCAACTTCATGGACACGGTGAAGGACACGCGCTCGATGGCGCGCTTCACCGCCGTTGGCGCCGCGGGGAAAGATCTCGACCTGAACAGCCCGCGCGTGCGCGAGTTCATCGCGCTCTTCAAGTCGCACGGCACGGACATCGACCCGACGCTCACGACGTTCGAGGGAATGTTCAACGCGCGCCCGGGCACGGTGGATCCGAATCAGGCGATGATTGCGGACCGGATGCCGCCACAAGTGCAACGGAGCTTTTACGGCGGCGGTCTCCCTGTCACGCCGGCTCTCGACCAGCGCTTTCGCGATGCGTTCGGCGAGATGAAGGGAATCGTGAAGGCGATGTACGACGCGGGCGTGCCGATCGTGGCGGGTACCGACAACGGACCGGTGGGATTTCAATTGCTGCGCGAGCTCGAGCTCTACGTGCAGTCGGGAATTCCCGCACCGCAGGTGCTGAAGCTCGCGACCATCGGCTCAGCGCGCGTGATGCATCACGACAAGGACCGCGGATCGATCGCAGTCGGGAAGGTGGCGGATGTCGTGCTCGTGGATGGCGATCCGAGCGTGAACATCAGCGACGTGCGAAAAACGGTGATGGTGGTGAAGGACGGGGTGCGATTCGACCCGAAGGAGCTTTTCGCGACGGTGGGGGTGCGGCCGTAGACGCGAGTGAGAGTGTGCCAAATGCGAAAAGACCGGAAGCCAGGCGCCGAGTGAGGCGCTGACGCTTCCGGTCTTTTTTCTGGAGCGCGAGCTCTTAGATCGAGCGCCCGCGATTCCCTGAGAAGTAATGCTCCAGGTACACGAGGATCACAGCTCCGAGCACGGCGACGCAGACCGTGTAGAAGAACCCGCCGGAGCCGGCGAATCCGATCGCGCGCATGACGAAGCCGCCGACGATCGCGCCGAGGATGCCGATGACGATGTCGGCGAGGGCGCCATAGCCGGAGCCTTTGAGAATCTTCCCGGTCGCCCATCCGGCGACGAGTCCAACGCAGATCCACCAGATCATGGGAGTCCTCCCGAGCGAGACGGAGCTGGGGCAGCGGGGTGCTGCGTGGTGGACACTACGGTGCCGGCACCGCGGGAGTTTCCGGGGTTAGCGCTTCCTGCGCTTGTCTAGTATTCGCTACACGAGGCTTCAGCGCTCGTGATGGATGCGGGACGACGAGGAGAGCCCACCGATGACGCGTCTGCTCCGCCCGATGCTTGGCTCCCTGCTCGTAACTCTCGCCGCCTCGAGCTCGGCGTGCCGCACTGCGTCGCGCGCGAAGGATGAGCAGCAGCCCAGGAGCAGCGTCAGCGTCGAGAATCGGGAGTTCATCGACATGAACGTCTTCGCCCTTCGGAGCGGACAACGCTTCCGACTCGGCATCGCCTCCGGACATGAGACGACGGTCCTCCGGATTCCGGACTATCTCGTGAAGGCTGGCGACGAGTTGCAGTTCATATGCGATCCGATCGGGGCCGCGCGTGAGCAGGTGAGCGAGCAGATGACAGTCTATCCAGGCGACCAGCTCGTGCTGATGATTTACAACGGATCGTGCTCCATTCACGCCACGACAGTGCACGCGTAGCGCGCGCCCGATCCCGATCGGACGCTCCACACGGTGACGACATCTCGGGTGATACGATGCGAATTGGATTCCTTGGCCTAGGTGCGATGGGCAGTCGCATGGCCGGCCGCCTGCTCTCCGCGCAGAACGAACTCGTGGTCTACAACCGCACTCGCGAGCGCGCGGAGCCGTTTGCGCAGAAGGGAGCGACGATCGCGCAATCGCCGCGTGAGCTCGCAGCAGCAGTTGACGTGATCTTCTCCAGCGTAGCCAATGATGCTGCGCTCGAGGCGGTGATGTTCGGAGCCGACGGAGTGTTGTCGGGTGCGAAAGCCGGCGCGACCATCGTCGAGATGAGCACCGTGAATCCGGAGACTTCGCGCCGGTTGCACGAGAGCGCGACGAGCACGGGCGTGTTCGTTCTCGACACGCCCGTGTCGGGGAGCACGGTGCAGGCTGAGCAGGGACAGCTCGTCATCTTCGTCGGCGGCGAGGAGGCTGTGTATGAGAAGTGCCGGCCGCTCATCACGGTGCTCGGCGCGAAGAACTTCTATCTTGGCCCCAGCGGATCGGGCGCGACGATGAAGCTCTGCGTGAACGCGATGCTGGGCATGGGCATCCAGGCGCTCGCGGAATCGGTCGCGCTCGGCCTGAAGGCCGGCCTCGCGCGCGAGCGCTTTTTCCAGGTGCTGAGCGAGACCGCGGTGGTGTCCCCGAGTCAGAAAGGGAAGATCGAGAACGCGCGCACGAATGAATATCCGGCCGCGTTCGCGCTGAGCCTCATGTACAAGGATTACGGGCTCATCCTGGACATGGCTGAGTCGCTCTCCGTATCGATGCCCGCGACAGCGGCTGCGGCACAAGTGGCCGCTGCGGAGAATGCGCGGCAGACGGCGGAGCACAGCCACGAGGACATCTCGGTTATCGTGCGCGCGATGGAGCGGGCGGCAGGCATCGCGTAGTAGCGGCGGCGTCCACCTCGACGAGACTCATGACCCGTTCGACACGCCGCTTCATCGCGATCCTGTTCGTCGCGAATGCCGCAC